>SNRY01000266.1_pt1 | contig 19029 bp, 13 predicted proteins | sample 4693421 | NCBI WGS metagenome assembly SNRY01 (sample SAMN11003215, study PRJNA524138) | termite gut metagenome | isolation source: Bacteroidetes bacterial symbionts from single cell of protist host amplifed... | host: Streblomastix strix ... | reverse complement strand
TCGCGGCTAATCATATAAGCGATAAATGAACGCAAATCCCGCATAGTAATATGCAGTTCCCGTTTGTAACTAATGGTGCGAACCAGCCATTCCATCCGTTTGATGACTTCATTTCCTGCGGCTGAGTCATTTAGTGTATTTACATTGTATCGGATAAAACATTGTTCGGCCAAAGCGCAATCGGCACATTGTGTCCACAGTTCAGTGCGGGTCAGTTTCTTTATCTGGCTGCGGAACAAACTTTCTACACCTTCTTCAGAAGCACTAACTGACCGTAAATTGAGGTTGATAATCATTAATCCTTGCGGTAGTTCGGCATGCCCTTCATTGTAGAAGTAATGGTCGATGATATTCGATAAATGATTAAAATTCCCCGAACTTTGCAGGAAATCAATCAGACGTCCTTCGTTAATAGCGATTATTCTGCCTTGGTTGACGGATTGAAAGTTGGTGATATTTTCAAATGGGCGGAAAAAGTCGGCCAAGACTTCATTATTGGCTCTTTCGTCTTCATCTTGTGAACCGTCATAATTACTCAGATAGGTAACCCCGTTGATTTCAAACCGGGCCCCGTTTCTGTTTTCCAAGCGAACCACATTTCCCGCTTGATTTTCTATCTGTTTGATAAATGCTGTTTTACCATCTCCTGCATTACCCGTGATGATAACCAATCGGAAAGTCCCGTCCAAAATTGCATTAAGTAATTTGGTGTCGAGTTTAGTCTGTGTATAAGTTAGCACATCATAAGCGCTTTGCTTATATCCGGCACGAGTACCGGCATTGCCATATCGGCTTTGGCTATATAACGAGTTCAGATAATCTACAAAATTACCCTTTTCATCTCCCGAAAATATTTCTACTCGGTTTGCTTTCTCTTCCTGCTTCAAAATTCCATTTTCCCCAATGGACAATAGTGCAGTGAGCATTTCCCAGGCAGTTACAAAACGGTCGGCTTTGTTGTAAGTAACCGCTTTCAACAGAAATCTGGCAAACTCATCCGAAACCAAAGGATTAAATTCTACAGGGCTGAAAGGTTCGACGCCTTTTGCGGGTTGGCGGCGACTCCACGGATGTTTTCCACAAACCAACTCATAAAGCGTGATTCCCAAAGCAAAAGTATCGGCGCTACTGTCCCAATCTACTTTGGTGCCGCTTCTAATCAAATCAGGGGCAATATATGGATAAGTACCGACATGATTGGTATCTACCGAGTCGGCCGAGGCCACATTGAAATCAATCAGTACAAAACGCTCCTGCTTATCCCAAACAATATTTTGCGGCTTAATGTCGCGATGAAGCATTTGAGGATTCAGATTTTGCATATACACCAATGCTTCCAGAATTTCTTTGGCGACCTGATACACGCGCTGCAAAGGAAGTTTCAATTCACTTTTAGTGTAAATATGCAGATTTCGCCCATCCAAATATTCCATTTGAGTGTATAGTTGTCCGTTGGGAAGGCTGCCGTTTTGCTCAAATTTCACAATGTTGGGATGGCTCAATCCTTTCAAAGCCATGTATTCGTCTATCACCGTTTGACGGTTAATACTTTCGTTGAAAATCTTAATCGCCTTGAATGTTTCCCCCTGAAAAGAGTGCTTGGATTTGAAAACACGGGAATATCCTCCGGTTCCTAATTCTTCATATAGAGTATAATCGCCCACGGTAACTCCGGGCCGCAATTCTTCAAAAGAAGTCGGGTAGGTGATATGTTTCTGTGGAACCTGCGATTGCGAAAGGGAGTTTTTCAAAAAATGTTCGAACTCTTCCACACTGTCCCAACGTGCGGCATCATCGCGTAAAATGGTATGTTGGCATAATTCGTCCAACCAGTCGGGTAATTGCGAATTGATGGCCGTAGGCATTTTGTCTGCGGATAATTTTCCTCCCATATTGTTTAGTTCGAAGGGTGAATTGAAAGGTAGTTGATTGGTAAATAACTCATAAATCAACACTCCTAACGAATAAATATCGGTTGTCCGCGAGGCATCTTTGGCCAACAACTCAAATGCGTGATAAGCCGTTGCATTGTGTTCATCCAGCGTTACGGCAACCGTGTAACCTAAATCGTTATGGTCTTGGAAATACGATTTCCCGAAATTACCGAGAGAAGCATAGCCATTGGACAGATAAATATTTTCCGGGTTCAAATCGCGGTGGAAAACATTGGCTTCATGAGCTACCTTCAATGCTTCGATGATGTTGAAAACAATTTTTAGTTTCTCGTCCTGCGTAAAAGTTTTGCGTCTCAGCTCGGAGCGTAAGGATGTTTCATCCAAGTATTCCGTGATTTCGTAAAAGTGTTGGTTCTCTTCATCAAAATCGAATTGCACATTCAAGATAAACGGGCTCGACTTGATGAGGTTCAAAGCATGATATTGGTTCTGGATTTGTTTTTCGCGAATTTGCCGTTCTTCTCCGTTCAATCCGGTTAAATCGAGTGTATATTCTTTGATGCGCTTTTTCTGGGCAGAAGCAATGCCTTTGGCACGGCATAGGTATTCGGTGAAACACTTGTCCTGTTGCAAGATTTCAATAATTTCATAACCTTTGATTTCCTTGCGTTCTTTGGGTGTATGCTGGCTCAATGTTCCACTGATAAAATCTTTAACGGCAACATAAATATCAGCAACACAGCCTGCCGTTTTGTTGATGGCTTCGGGTGAAGTCAGGTATTCTATTAGTTTATCGTCCAATAAGTGAGTTGCATTCAGGCATGAACCGTATAAACCCGATTTGTTTTGGCGGCGGTTGGAAAGTGTTACCAAACTGTCAATCCAAACTCGTCCCCAGGTGAGGTCATGTGCTTTTAAGTTACTGTTCAATACACGGGATTTGAAACCTATGGTTTTGTGCGGGTTGCGGCGCTCGCTGTCGTTTAGGTACCACATATTATCGTCGCCTTCCAAACGGCCGCCCCAATCTTTGTTTTCGATATTGTAAACAGCATGTGATGTAACCACCAAACAATCGTATTCCAGATATTGTACTTGCCCGCGCGGGTTGGTGTTGGCTAATTCCACATTGGGAATAATGAAATAATCATCTGGAAGGTTTACTTTCAGAAACTCCAGTAAGCGTTCTTCGCCTGCGTTTACTGCACCGCTACCGTATTTTACTTTTACGATTGTTGCCATGATTCGATTTCTTTTTCTATGAGTTGGATGGCTTGGTATTCTTTGTCTATTGCAGTCGTATGTTTTTCGTATGCATTCTTTACTGAAGCATCTATTTCTTCCTCAAATTCCTTCTCAAACCGAGGAATCGGATACTCATTTATCATTGGTATTATGAAGCCTAAAAGATTTGTTCCATACACACTATTCCGTAATAATCTAAACCACATATTTGAACTAAGTACTGCAAAAAGATAGCCTTCTCTAATTAAGGCTGTATTAGGAATGAATCTCATTGCATGCCCAGCTATTAGTTTATTCTCCAAATAGCCCCAAACAAATTTTGCATGACCAAAAATTTCATTTTCGCCAAGAGTTCCCTGTGCAGGAATTAATATAGTTCCCTTTTTTACAATTTCTTCATTTAGATTTGCGATATTTCTTGATGATATCATTCTTCCTTTGGGTTTGTAATCAAAAATATCACCTTGAGATAGAAGCTCTATATTGCCTTTACTCGCTTCAATTCTTTTAAAGCGAGAACCATAAAAAGGAGGACGCTCTAAAACATCAATAAGTCTATCATAACTATTTGATTTTAGTTTTGCCAAGATATTTTGTTTTCGAGGACTGTAATTTCGTCCTCTAAAAGTCAAAGTCGACAAATCATTTCTTTGTAAAGAATAAATGTTCTTTGTCTTTTTCTCTGAGGATGCAAATAAATTATTGTCTTCTATCGTAATTTTTAATTTCTCAACAAGATTCCTTTCTGCTTCTTCCAGCAGTTGATTCGCCTCCACCCTCAATTCAGCTGCTTCTACAATCAAATTATGAATTTCTTCTTGTTTGTGAGATGAGAAGATGGGAACAGGAATACTGGCTATCATATCTTCTGTTATATAAGGCTGAACTCCTCCAGTTGCCAATTTCCACAAAAGAGTCCTTCCTATTTTAGAATTCAGGAACGCATATAAAAAACCACTTCCCTTTGAACATTTTGTTACAATCCTAATAATGTTATCAGAGCCCATTGCTTGTTTTTCCTCAAATTCTCTTGTCGCATAAGCAGTTTGAGCAATAGCACCAACTCGTCCTGTTAAAATCATCCCTTCTTTAATGAATGCATTTTCATCATATCCATATTTTTTCGAATTATATTTACAGTTCTGAAAAGGATTCTGCGCTATCACATCTGAATTGCTAAGATATGGAAGTCCCCGTTCTTTTTGGGTATACATTCTTTTACTTCTTCCTGCTGTGAAAATTCTATCAGTAAGGTGATAAAGAGGCACATATTCTCTTTCTTCAATGCTTCTTTCAAATATTACAGCATGAGATAAATGGTAACTTCCATCAATTCTCATAGAAGAATATATTTCTTGAGATTTAATATTTGTTACTCTCATACTTTCCCATTCTTTAGAAATTCTAAATAAGCATCCTTGATTTTAGGCAAATCGTCATCCAAGCGCCTCTCTTTTATTGGGCGGCGTTTAATTCTTTCCTTTCCATCTTCAATATAAAGTGTTTCTTTAATTTCGTCGAACAGTATTTCTGCACCATCCTCATCCCGCTCGTATATACGGTTATCTCGGCGGTCTTTACCCACGGCTTCGACAATCGCCATAAATACATCATACTCGGCATCTTCGTATTGCGCTTTTTTCTTTTGTAAGAAAAGCAAAGAAGCTTGTACCCCTACCTGTGGCAAAAAGGTTTCTACCGGCAAATCAACGGAAGCCAATATTTTAAATCGCTCTAAAATCCAACTGCGAACATATTCCGTGTTGGGATTACCCAATATTCCATCGGGCAATACAATCGCCACTTTACCTCCGGGTTTCAAAAAGTTATAACATTGTTCAATAAACAATATTTCGGGTGCCGCGCTGGTACTGATATTCCCCTTTACGAAGTTGCCGTTAGCATCTTTGGCCCAATTATGTCCTAAGTCGTATTCTTTGGAAATGTCATAATCTACTTCCACTTTAGAGCCAAATGGGGGATTGGTGAAAATCATGTCGAACTGCCCGAAAGCGCCGCCTTTATTGAATTTTGCATTGATTTTCTGGATATCTTCTTTAGAACCTTTCGGATATTCCAGCGAATTTATATTGAAAATATTAGCATGCCCATCGCCCGACATTACCATGTTCATGCGGGCTGCTTTTTTCAAGTCGGGGTCGAAGTCGAACCCATAAATGTATTCTTCGGCGTATTTTCTGACCGCATCATTTACTTGGGGACTATTATACTTTGCTTCCAACAAAAGTTTCTTCTCGGGAGTATCTAATTCGGGATACATATTGGCTGCTATTTTATGGCGTACATGGTCGAGTACCATTACCAGAAAACCGCCCGAACCGCAGGCTACATCCAGCACACGGGTCGTTTCATCGGGGTCGAGCATTTGAACCATACATTTGACAACATTGCGTGGCGTGAAAAATTGCCCGGCCTCTTGCTTTAATGTGTTGGAAACAATGGTTTCGTAGGCTGTCCCCTTCACATCAACCGTCGCATCTAAGAATGAGTATTTTGCCAATTCTCCGGCTACGTATGCTAAGCCTCTGTCGGATAAATTAATTTGCTCGTTACCATCAAAAACTTCGGAAAACAATTCATCGGTTTTTAGTTTATTGAAAATGCCTTTAATGCGTTCTGCAATGGCTTTCAGGCCCTTCTCTGAGTTTTGCTCTTTTACTCCCACCCAGAAATGACGGCGATAACTTTTCCCATCTTCCGAAGGCATAAAGCGGCGTTTCTCGTCATAAATCTTACAGAAGATAAGATTCAGTAATTCCCAGAAGGCCGTTTTCTTCATTCCTTCATTGGCATAAATATAATCGTGACAACGCTTAAATGTGCGTACCAGAGAGTCATTGGCAGGTTTCCTCGGGGCTATTTTGTCTGACCGTTCCAAGTCGTCCATCGTTTGTCCCAAACCGGGAAAATCAGAAATATCGTTATAAGTCAGATTGTCGAATGCGTCACATTCTTTTTGTAAAAATTGGAATACGTCTCCATTTGTCCATACTCCAAACTCGCAATCGGGAAGATATTCCAACGCTTTTTCCAGTGTGGCTTCTACCCCTTTCTTGGAGTCTTTTATTTTGGTTTTATCATCTTGTACAATACATACGCGAGTTATGAAGTCCGCTTCATGAGGCTTGCCCGTTTCAAATACAACCAAATCCAATTTCATTCTTTTCTTTTTGCCATCATCTTTGTCTTCATACGGCAAAGTATAATCCCGTTCCATATCCGCCATGTCAAAACGATACTCCTCGTTGAGCATTAGAATCAACGATTGTAAAGTCGGCTCTTTCCCTTTGTTCGTCTTCACTTCATTGGTCAATGCACAAATGATTTGGTTGTCTTCCAATGCGATTTCTTCGGTTATGATATTTGTATTCTTTTCCATGAGGGTATTATTATCCAAGTTGATTTAACAAACATTGTAAAGCATTATATGCTTCTTCATATTTTAGCGCAGAATGTGTTTCCAGCATTTGATTTATCAGTACGCTCTCTTCTTCGGCGTCCAATTCTGCTTGAAGTATGCCGATAAAAGTTTTGAGTGTTTGCGGACTTTCGTTTAAAATTCTTTTGATATCCCTTCCTAATAATGTTGCTCCGGCAATAAACGTGGTAAAGTTTTCAGTTTTGTAAATATCATAATGCTTTTCTATGGCTCTATCCTCGTTTATTTCCAAATAGCAGGAAATGATATAGGCGATATCATCGGCATCTTTGTTGTTTTCAAGATGGCGGTCTTTGAATGCACTCAACTTAAGTAGAAAGATTCCCGGAAGTTGTACTACTTTTACTGTGAATTCATTATCAACATCTATTTCCAGAATATCTTTTGTAGCTTCTGTAAATCCGGCTACCGACATAGCCACTTCTTCTTCGGGTGGCCAATAGATGGTTGAATCCTCTTTAGCAACACCACCAAAAGGAACTATATCCAACAAATAAATATCTTTATATATGAAGCGTTGTTGTTGGTCTTTTGATTTTTCAAATCCTTTTATCTCGCACAAACCTTGTTTGATGGATTCAAAATCATCCCAGTTGGGAATGGCAATAGCAATGTCCAAATCAGCAGTACTTCTTTTAGCTTCCTGTTCATGAATGGCAGTTAACACAATATCACGGGCAGTGGCACCAATTACATAATAATCCGAATTAATGGACTTGAAATATAAAGTCAGGGCTGCCAATAGCTCCTTCAATAAAGGATTGTTAAGTTTATCACTTGATATATGACAATTCATTTTCTAAAACTAATTTTGCGGTTTCTACATTTCTTCCAAAGCCACTCTGCATCAGGTCGGCATAAATCAACAAAAGAGGTACAATTCGTTGAGTGTCATCATCACTTCCGTTTTTCCAAAATTGTTGCAATATTTCCACATTCCCGGTTTCATCGGGAACTAACCCTAATGCAGGACTTAAATTTTGCCAACTTTCAAAAGTGTAAATAGTAAAAGTTTCCGGGTTAATATGATTGGTCAATAGGGAAGCGCCCGGTTCTTCTCCCCATAATCCCTTACCATCCAGAGAAAGCGATTTCCAATTGGCCAAAATTTCTTTTTTTGAGAAACGCATCTGTTTTTTTAGTAGACGGGGACGAAGGACATCGTGATAGGCGATTACCCAGCGTTCGAGCAAGTCCGGTTTATTTTTCAAGACCCGTTTTGTTTTTGTTCTTAATATAAAATGTTCATCCTCCAGTTCGGTCATGATGTTGCTTACCGAACCGATAGATATATCGGCCAAATCCGCTATTTCTCGATACGAAAGTTGAAGGTTATCCGGGTTTGATAATAATTGAAACAACAGTTTAATCCCGGATTCCTGAAAGGCTTTTGCCTGATTTGTTTTTTGCTTGCGCTGCACTTTTTGTCCGGAAACATAGACAAGAAAATCTTTTGTTTGTATATAGCAATTTCCGGAAGTATCCAAATAGTTAATTCGAAGCGACTTGAGCATTTTTGCAGTGTCAGCGGAAATGTATTTGGCTATAAATATGAATGAGCAGAATTCACCTTCAAACGGAACGACAAGATTAATTAATAAACCTTCGTTTTCCTTGCGGATTTCATTTCTTGCTTTCACAAAAAGAGTCTGCCCGTTGATGGTCATGATAGCGTCATGCTCTTTCCTTTTGCTTTCTACAGTTGCGATAAATCCTGTCACCTGCTCAAGGATAGATACCGCATCATAGATATAATCAGTGTTTTTGTACATAATCAAAAACTTTGTTTGTTCAAAATATATCGCTGTTCAGTGCCAATGAACATGCAAATGTAATGAACATATTTGAAATAAACAAACGAAACGTCCTTGTTTGGGTACGTAAAATTAACAAACCAAAGTTATTCTTGGGCAATCGGTTATTCTCGCAGGCTTCCGCCTTTCCAAACGGCAGGGAAGCCATGAGCGGGAAATAACCGAAGTTGCACGGGTAATAACTTCTATCAACTTAATCTTGGTCTCCGTTTCTTCTTTTTCTTTTTGGGTTTAGGCTGCTGTTCGTCTGTATATCCGATATCCGTTCCCGATGGAAGGATGGAAAACAAAGAAGAAACCCCATCTGTTTCGTGTGAATGACTGATTGACCGATTGGTTGATTGTCTTGTCCTGAAATAGCTTTACAAAAAAAGAGTATAATAACCTTTAAAAAGTAAAGTTATGGTAGATCAAAACGTATATACGCCTGAATTTGCGCGTATGGTAGCTAAATCTTATTACACAAGTGACAAGTCACTAGCTAGAATCGGTAAAGAATTTAAAGTGAAGACCTCTACAGTCTATAATTGGGCTCAGCGTTATAAGGTAGAGTTCTCTCAGGAGAAGTCCATTCAACAGGAAATAACTACCTTTAGCTCTGTAATAAATACTGATTTCCCCGTGAAAAAGAAAAAATTGACATCAGAGCAGCTGGAGCAACGGAATCTGGAGCTGGAGGTACAACTCAAAGAAGAACAAATGCGAAGCATAACCTTGAATACAATGATTGACATGGCAGAGCAAGAGCTAAACATATCGATCAGAAAAAAATCTGGAGCCAAACAGTCCAAATAGTCAAAGAGCGTCATCCGAAGTATGGGATAGATGCACTCTGCGGATTGTTTGGCTACACTCGCCAAGCATACTATGAACGCTTAAAGTATAAAGGGAACCAAATGTTGGAATCAGATATACTACTGACAATGTCACGAGAAGCCCGCAAGGATTTTCCTCGTATGGGAGCCAATAAATTGCTATTGTACCTGCGTCCCAAGCTTGATCAAATCGGCTTGAAGATCGGACGGGACGCTTTCTCAGCACTGTTGGCAGATCACCATATGTTGGTTAAACGAATCCGAAGCAGAGGTAAAACCACATTCTCACACCATCGGTTTTATAAATATCCCAACCTGATACGGGAATATGTTCCAAGTAGCCCCAATCAACTATGGGTAAGTGATATTACTTATATAGAGGTCGGCTTTGGTTTCATATACCTGTCATTGATAACGGATGCCTATTCACGCAAGATAGTGGGTTGGAATCTGGCACAGGACTTAGCCTCAGAGAATGCATTAAAAGCGCTCAAAATGGCATTGTGTACATTGCCCACCGGAGCATCGCTTATCCATCATTCCGATAGAGGGGTACAATATTGTTATGGAGCTTACATTAAAGAACTCAATAAACGGGATGTATTGATAAGCATGACCGAGAATGGAGATCCTCTGGAGAATGCTATTGCCGAAAGAGTCAATGGTATCTTAAAGACCGAATGGATTGATAAGCAACACTTGAAATCGTGGGAGGATGCACAAGGGTATGTAAAACGGGTTATACAACTCTATAACACCGAAAGACCTCACCAGAGCATTGGTTATCTGACACCGGAACTGGTTCATAACACCGGGATTAAAACGGAGCGTAAATGGAAAAATTATTATCTACAAAATAAGGGAGAAGAAACTTTCCAAAACGCACTCTGTGATTCCCAAAGTAAAGCCATGTCAGAACAAACGACAAATTCATCTGAAAGTGTAAATCTACGATCTTAGTACATGCCAAAGAACTTAATTCGGGCTAAATTCATATTTTGCCCCACATGATTGAGTAAAACTGCAATCAATTGTGTACTTTTGTCTGGAACCTTAGTTTTCATTACTTGAGTAAACTGTGAGAAGTTTTCATCTAAGATGCTGAAAATTAAGGTTCTTCCAAATAAATTATCAACTATTTTGATATAAAAAAACTACTTATTTTATTTTTTGTCATGTACTAAGATCGTAGATTTACACTTTCAGATGAATTTGTCGTTTGTTCTGACATGGCTTTACTTTGGGAATCACAGAGTGCGTTTTGGAAAGTTTCTTCTCCCTTATTTTGTAGATAATAATTTTTCCATTTACGCTCCGTTTTAATCCCGGTGTTATGAACCAGTTCCGGTGTCAGATAACCAATGCTCTGGTGAGGTCTTTCGGTGTTATAGAGTTGTATAACCCGTTTTACATACCCTTGTGCATCCTCCCACGATTTCAAGTGTTGCTTATCAATCCATTCGGTCTTTAAGATACCATTGACTCTTTCGGCAATAGCATTCTCCAGAGGATCTCCATTCTCGGTCATGCTTATCAATACATCCCGTTTATTGAGTTCTTTAATGTAAGCTCCATAACAATATTGTACCCCTCTATCGGAATGATGGATAAGCGATGCTCCGGTGGGCAATGTACACAATGCCATTTTGAGCGCTTTTAATGCATTCTCTGAGGCTAAGTCCTGTGCCAGATTCCAACCCACTATCTTGCGTGAATAGGCATCCGTTATCAATGACAGGTATATGAAACCAAAGCCGACCTCTATATAAGTAATATCACTTACCCATAGTTGATTGGGGCTACTTGGAACATATTCCCGTATCAGGTTGGGATATTTATAAAACCGATGGTGTGAGAATGTGGTTTTACCTCTGCTTCGGATTCGTTTAACCAACATATGGTGATCTGCCAACAGTGCTGAGAAAGCGTCCCGTCCGATCTTCAAGCCGATTTGATCAAGCTTGGGACGCAGGTACAATAGCAATTTATTGGCTCCCATACGAGGAAAATCCTTGCGGGCTTCTCGTGACATTGTCAGTAGTATATCTGATTCCAACATTTGGTTCCCTTTATACTTTAAGCGTTCATAGTATGCTTGGCGAGTGTAGCCAAACAATCCGCAGAGTGCATCTATCCCATACTTCGGATGACGCTCTTTGACTATTTGGACTGTTTGGCTCCAGATTTTTTTCTGATCGATATGTTTAGCTCTTGCTCTGCCATGTCAATCATTGTATTCAAGGTTATGCTTCGCATTTGTTCTTCTTTGAGTTGTACCTCCAGCTCCAGATTCCGTTGCTCCAGCTGCTCTGATGTCAATTTTTTCTTTTTCACGGGGAAATCAGTATTTATTACAGAGCTAAAGGTAGTTATTTCCTGTTGAATGGACTTCTCCTGAGAGAACTCTACCTTATAACGCTGAGCCCAATTATAGACTGTAGAGGTCTTCACTTTAAATTCTTTACCGATTCTAGCTAGTGACTTGTCACTTGTGTAATAAGATTTAGCTACCATACGCGCAAATTCAGGCGTATATACGTTTTGATCTACCATAACTTTACTTTTTAAAGGTTATTATACTCTTTTTTTGTAAAGCTATTTCAGGACAAGACAGTTTGACTAGTACTACAAAAACTTTACGGATTTAATTCATTGTCCTGAATGGACTTTACAGGTTGTATCGTTCTAAAAACACTCAATCCTAAAGGTAAGAGGCACAGAGGAGTAAAATCCGCACTTTTTTTTCTTTTCACCGGAGTAAATGGAAAAATTATTATCTACAAAATAAGGGAGAAGAAACTTTCCAAAACGCACTCTGTGATTCCCAAAGTAAAGCCATGTCAGAACAAACGACAAATTCATCTGAAAGTGTAAATCTACGATAGTAAAATATTATTTTCTATGACAAGTTTATTTAGTACTTTTGATAGTACATTTTTGTCAAGCAATAGCAGTTTAATCTTTTTACACTTAAAATGTAAAGCTATTTTAGTAGAATGTCAAAGAACGGTAAAGTCCATTCAGGACAATAAATTAAATCTGTAAAGTTTTTTTAGGACAAGTCAGATTGATTTACTGACGTACTGATTTGCTGTTGTACTGTCGTATTGATTTCCTTTTCCTGCATCCTAAGTTTATCTGCGATACTGCCGTTCTTCATGGTATTGCAGTACTCGAAAGTTTCGGCTAACTGCCGTTTATAGCCGAACAGCCTATCAAAGCCTTTTTCTGCATTCTCAAATAAAGTAACTCTGTCAAAACCTCCTTTGATTGCACCTTTCTTGGTATTGCGGTGATTGGTTAGCGGACTTATCTTGACTTTGTTCGATTGGTCTTTACGGCTTACAATCAAATGACAGTGCATGTTCAGTTTATTATTGAAACGGTCACGGTTGAAATGAATTTTACCGTAAAATTTGATATCTTCGGCAGACAATCCTTTATTGAAATTATTGGCATATTCGGGAATAAACACTTCCCGAATATAGCGTTTCATTGCTTCAGCTTGCTCTTGTTCAGTGTTGCCCATTCTTCCTAATTCTTTTTCGGATGGACTTACGTGGACAGCATAAAACTTAGCATCGGTCTTTAAAAGTTGACCGATGTTCTTGTCAATGTCATTAATCACTTCGGATTTGTACAGGTTATCATCCGACAGGTTGAAAAAGCCTTCGGTATAGATACCCTGCTGCATCCGTTCCATGTCTTCGTGCTCCATGTAATTAGCGAGCAGGCGACTGCTGCCAGCATTGTTGTAAACGCCATTGGATGGTGGCGGGAAATCTATATTCATGCTTACTATTCATTTATCAGGTTCATTATTTCGGCTTTCAGGTTTTCTTTACGCTTGCCATCCATCACTCCGCAACTGGCCAAATCAGCATAAAGGCTAATCAACTTTACGAGTTTTGAGTTATCTTTTTTCTGTGTCTGTTGTAATGTTTCGATTTGTTTACCTTGATTGTTGATTACATTGGCATGTTCAGTGAGTTTGTCGCTGATTCTTTGCAGTACGGTATTGTATTTCTCCTGATTCTTCTCTAATTGCAAAAGAACAAGCGTTTCTAAAGCCTTCACAATTCCGTCGAAACGAGCAGCTATCGAATGGACTGCCCGAATCATCGGATTCAGTTGTTTTTCCTCGAAGTGGCGGATGAAGCGTATCAAATCATCCTGCCGTTTGTTAACTTTCGCCAGTTCGGTCTTGACCGATTCGGGTGGTTCCGATGGATTGATGCAAGCCTTTTCCATATATTCAAAAGCCAGTTTCACGATCTCCCCTTTTTCAGGCTATATCGCTTGCACAATTTATCAATTTGTCGATTGGTTGATCGATCAATCCCAATCGTAGTTAAAGCCGTTTTATTCTTATTTCGTTCCATATTATAACTTTTATATGATAAATACATTTGATAACTAATTGATCTATTTGTTTTTATGATAAGTGGTTATAAAGACCTTTATAAAAATCTTTTTCTTTATCTTGCTGATTGACAGCAAGTAACCCCGCAGGCAAGAGATTTGAACAGGACTTGTCCGGTTCCCTCTTGCTGTATTCTCCTTATTGCGGAGGCAGTAAAGTACAGCCATTGTTATACTTCTATCAAATTGAACTTTTCAATCAATAAGGCAAGATGGGGATTCTTTTTCAGCATGGCATCAAGGACGGATTCCTTGGGTTTGGACCGGATTAAAAAATCTGCAATATCATACCCATTGCGCCGTTGTTCATCTGTTGCATGTGCCTCCAAATAGGAGAATAATTCAACCTGAATATCCTTTGCTTTTAGCTGCTTGGCTTTCATTTTCCAATCTTCAAAGGCATTTATATCAGGAAATAAAACTACTTTCCGGTCTCTTAAAATGTAGCTCTCACTCATCAGGCATCCGTTTTTCCCACTGGTGGCAATCCAGATATATTCCGGCACATAGATACTTGCAATCATCGCCGTTTTCTCACTCTCAACAATGGCTACCGGTTTTGATTTATCCCCCAGCAGGTGCATACCGAAAAAACATTGTTTTAAATTGAAATCCTCATACTTAAGAAGCGAGTGTACCCAAGTGATGTGATTATGAGGAAACTTAACTCTTCTACCGGTATCAGGATTGTAAAGCATAATCTTTCCTGTCCGTGCTCTTCCCTGCATACCTGTTTGCCAAAAGACCGTTGCTCCTTTCCAATGATTAGCCGTCCCTACTCTGTATCTTTGCATCAAGTCCCAAACTGTTTGCCGGTCAAACAATTTGCATAGAAATATATATAAATGGTTATCCTCGTATTTGTTCTGGCTTTTGATAACGAGTTCCGCATCAATAAAAGAAATTGACTTTGCTATGATTAGAACTGATTTTATCAATATCCCTGCATTTTTCTTCGTTTCGGGATGTTCGCTGAAATACTGTTTGGGGGTATAATGGTAACCGCAGGTATCTTCCCTGTTACAACGACCGACGTATTCGGGAAAATGTGTTTTGTTCTCCCTGTCAGTATAGCGTACAAAGGTTCTATGCCTGCTGCATTGAGGACAGGTGTATCGAGTATTAATACCTTTGTATGCCTGTAAAGTGAATCTATATTCTTTCATAATACTTTATGAATTTTCCGCATTATCCGCACTTTGACAGGCATTATTCTTTCAAAGTGTACAAAGTGTGGAAAGTGCAGGGTTTTACAACGAAATAATTTTGCGGTACTTGCCGTGTTTGTAGTTCTCAAACAACTTTTCCTTGTTGTCTTTCAGGAACCGTTTGAATGAATCGGGCGACATACCGAAGGTTGAGGCAACTTCGATACCCTCAGCCGTTTCAAAATCATCCGGTAAAGCTCTGTATAGTTTGATATTATTGGTAGGCATTCCTTCCAACGAATAGGATTCATGGATGATTCCCTGAACCCTCTAGGCGGTTTTACGGAAATACGCTATCAACTCAATAGCTCCTCTCACGCTGTTCTCATCAATAAAGTCCAAACCCGATTCGCCGCATGCCCAACGGATAATCTGGAGGATTAAGCAAAAGCGGATGGCATAGATTTCTAATTTACTGTATATGCCCCCTAACTGTTCGTCCAATTCCTGATTGCATAAATCTGTATTTTCATGTTGCCACTCCATTAACAACCGCATTGCCGTGGATTCAAAACGAATCTCCTTTGAAATAGGATTCCCACTCTCATCCACAGAGTATTCCCTGTCAATCAGTTTTTGCGTTATCCTCTGCCAGTCGAGGCTGATGTGAGCATCCAGTTCCTTTTTGTTCCAGTATTGCTTGTCCAGGTTTTCAGGCAATACAAACAAAATCCTATCTAAGAATCCATTTTGATTGCGGTCTCCTTTGGCTAATTCTTTTAGAATCCCCTGCTGAATCGTACCTATTACCGATATAAAGGAATGTTTAACCGAAATAGAGCGTTTCATGCCTTTCCTGTCGAATATGATAGGCTTGCCGCTAAAGACCGACAACCAAAACTGTTCTTCAGAACCCTTGCTGTAGCGGTTGAAGTTCTTAAACCAACTGGCTAATTCATCGGCATACAAACAGATTCCTCTCTTATTGCCATCATGGACAAAAGCCAGCATCAAGCTAGAGGTGAGCGGCGAAGATTTATTGGAGTTCTCCAACGAGCTGATTAACCGGGCAAAATCGGAATTGTCAAAGTAAGTAGCTGAAGCCCGGAAAGAGAAGTACCTTACCTGAGAGGAGGTCAAAGAGATTTGTGGTGTGTACGAGTCCACCCTATGGCATTAGAACAATAAGCATTACCTGAAAACTCCAATAAATCCTCGCCGCTCACCTCCAGCTTGATGCTGGCTTTTTCGTCTTGAATAATTGATAATAAATTTTTCATACTTTTTGATATGCCTACCGATATAAAACTTTCTTTTCCGGCAGGCGTATAAAAAAGAAAGCTGCTATCCCATTATTGGGTAGCAGCCACAAAAACATATCAAAATAAATTTGATTATCAATGGTTTATGCTTCGTTTAATTCGCTGATTCCGAAAACGAATTAAACGAATTTAACCGGATAGAAACTCCTTGATTCCATCAATTGCCTCACGGTCCTTTCCATAATCTTTTACAAACATGCCTTTCCCTTGGATATAGGCATTTAATTCCCTGTATGCGTTTTGGATGCCCCTTTCTCCCACAATTTGGATTTTATCCGCGTATTGCCCAGCCAAAGCATCCCGCAGCGGTTTGATTTCAACAGACTTGATATACTCCAATTCGTCCAACGCTATTTTCAAGCGGGCTAAATCCTGATTGGTGTGTTTGGTCTTTACGTATTCTTCAATCCGGTTTTGCAACAATTCTTTATCTTCTACCTTATGGGAGAACATTTCTGCCAATGACATATCGGTTTTCTTCCTGCCTGCTTTTTTCTTTTCACCGGGGGAATTTTCAATCGCCCAATCCATCACGCTATCACCATCCACCAATTGCATCAGTCTCCGGTGTTCTTCCCAGTCCGCCTTGGTTCTCATACCCAAACGAATGGATCGGAATACGAGTAATTTGATGGTGGAAGTGATAAGATACTTCTGGAGATAGCTGGTCTTGGGATTTCTCCGCAACTCCTCCCCATGTTCCACCAACCGCTCAAAACTTTTCCCAAAGTAGAGCCAAGCCAGCATGGAAAGGACAAATGTGTTTTTGTCGGCATATTCAAATTCATTCAACAAAGACTGCGCTAACTTATTTCCTGAAAAAAGCTGTTCTATACCTGCAATATCATCAAACCACCCTTGATTCACTTTCTTACCAATCAACTTTTTATATTGGGGAGCAAATAGAATCGCCTTGGATACAATCCTGTCATATATACTGTCATCTTTCCGGTTGATAGCTTCTTCAAAGCGGATGTACTCATCCGGGTGGGTATCCATCCAGTCCTTTAATCGTTGCTTGAATTTGTCGTATTCTTCTTGTCCCATAATCCTTTATTGAGCAATTTATTAAATCTCTATTGAGTTTTCATTTGTTTTCTTACAAATTTCACGCAATAGAAGAAATTTGAATATATAGTTGAAAATCAATTATATAAATCAATTAACCGATATTTTTAGGCATTTCTATTGTGTTTCTTACTATGCTTCTTACGCTGAAAATCAATTATATAAATCAATTAACCGATATTTTTAGGCATTTCTATTATGTTTCTTACTATGCTTCTATGAATTTTCTTGCAAATTTCGCGCAATAGAATATCTCGCCCACCTATTTACACCTACGACATTCAATCTGTTATTCTCAACCATTTGCGTCAATATCCTCCGTACGGTGTTTTTATTCACGTCTTGTCCTATTCTTTTGTGAATATCGCCAAAAGAGCTATTTGAGAAAGATGAAATATCCTTGTATATCAATTCTTCCAACCTATAATCCTGTGTCTTTTTTAGGTTGGCTCTTCCTTTAAAATTGATTTGGTGTACGAATTTAGGGTTGATTTCATATTGAGTACCTTTGCCTTCGCCAGATTTTACAACCAAATCATATTCCAATAAATTGCCAAGCCAACTTCTTAAACTTTGTTGTTCACCTTGATTCAATATTTTAGATAATCCTGTCGCCGAATAAGGCTGTTGCGCTAATAATCCTAATGTAATGATTTCCTTTTGTTTCAGTGAAAACTCATTAGTCGCTTTATCCATCAACAATACAATCTCTTTATTGACAAATCCTTTTAAAACAGTAACGGTTACTCTGTCATCATCTTCATAGACAATAGGAAGTGATTTGCCTATGCTCAATAGTTTAGCATAAATCATGTTGTACCCACTGCCTTCCCGTTCCATCAGGTTTAGATCAAAAAAGACTTTGGACAAATTTTCATTCCTTCTGACCGACTTTGATAGAATGTTTTTAGGCGTTACGCCATAAGGTAACAATCCCGGACTATGTATTTCCAATCGGTCGTGAAAAATGTTGATGAAAATATCCCCTCGTGTTGTATATGTTCTATGTACCAATGCATTGACGCATAGCTCTCTAATTACTTCAATCGGGTAGAAAGGAACATTTTTCCGGTATGCCCAATCAGGGATTTCCATGCTTTCCTGCCAATCAGGAACGTCACGCAAAATGCTTTCTAACATTTCTTTGGGATTCAGATAAAAATCATCCAACAGGAATTTCCAAACTTTTTCTTCCTTATCATTATACCGGATTACCTGAATAATCGGCGCAAACAATAAAGAAGACCTATCACGCCTTTGTCCAATCCATAGAATACCCAAATTAGTCAGATGGTTATCTTTTTGAAATTCATAATATTCAAGAATTTCTTCATCGGATTTTTCTTTGACGAAAGCACTTGATCGGGACGAATTTCTAATATCGTACAAAAAGTCCACTTTTTTCTTTTCATCGGCATTGGATTTATCAACGTGCTTGGTAGTCAGTTCTTCCCAGATAAAGGCATTTTTTTCCGCAGCAAGTCGGACAACCTCATCAGGCATTACTGGTTTACATTCATCAGCAACCCTGACATAAAATCTACCATCAGTCGTAGACGCAATGGTTTGTACATTCCTGATAATATTTATACGGATATATTCCGCCCTATTAGTCGCAGCCTCAAGAGTTACGGTAACAGCAACATTAATAGTCCTTTGGGCAATATTTTTATGAATTGTATCAATGATATTTTTATCTTCTATTTTTTGATTCTCAGGAGGTAAATCATCTCTGTCTTCAATTCCAATCAAGATATTCCCACCATGAGCATTGGCAAACGAAATGCAATCTTTCGCCAACTCATCCCAATCGGTATTTTTCCCTTTCAAGAAACGCAAT
>SNRY01000264.1_pt1 | contig 19141 bp, 22 predicted proteins | sample 4693421 | NCBI WGS metagenome assembly SNRY01 (sample SAMN11003215, study PRJNA524138) | termite gut metagenome | isolation source: Bacteroidetes bacterial symbionts from single cell of protist host amplifed... | host: Streblomastix strix ... | reverse complement strand
CCTGTATTTTGATTCATGTGGCTACCTGTTTCCAAGCTTGGAAATATTCTTCCAACAAGTAGCCTTTGACCGGCAAGATGCTGCATTGGCGAGTTTCTATTCGCCCGTGATTGGATTCTGTTTCATCTGTAAAAACAGTTCCCTTATTCAACTTAAAGCCATGTTCCATATCATCCGACAAACCTTGCTGATTCCCCTTGACCGAGAGAAAACAATGACCTCCCTGTTCTATTATTTTTTCTGCTATTTTAGTTTGAGTCCCAATGGCATCTGTCGAAACTACGGCATCGCTTATATCCAATGAATCCGGCAATTTGGGCATAGCCGTTGTTTCATTGGATTTTTCTTCTACTTTTTCCTGACCCATACAGAAACGATTCTCACTTGCCCGGGCACTGAAGTATGTAAAGTCCGCCGTTCCCCCTGCTTGTCGGAGATACCCCCCTGAGCTTCTTCCCATCCAATACAATTTGTTTTTCTGCCAAACGGCTTACTGTCTCCCTGCCGCAAGTTTCCAAAATTTCCTGCAGGGAATCCGCCTTAATTGGTTTGAAAACTCTCTCAAATGTATCTGCAGAGGGGGCACCGTTGGGTAAGTGCAATAGACCTTGCAATTGATTGCCGCGTTCCCTGGCAAACAGATGCATGTCCTGGTAATCTGCCCCGCCGGTGAGACAGGTACACAGGGCTGTCAACAGGATGTCCGACAACAGGTGCTGACAGCGACCTTGAACCCGCGGGTCTTCTATACCCGAAAAATACTGCGATATTACCTTTTCCATAAAGTGAAGGTAAGCATTTGTTGTTTAATTTAAACTTTTTTGATGCGGTTGCCCTGATTTAGTATAAGCAATTTGTTCATCCTCGATTCAACTCCCATTGAAATTTGCAAAATCAGCCGGGCAAAACGTTCTTCCATTTGTTCAACAGACGAAATCAAACCTGAATTTTGTTATTGTGCAGCAAGAAAAACCCACTATTTCGGCTACCAACTTCACGCTATTTGCGATGAAAATGCCGTAATTCATCCGTTCGATTTTACCCCTGCCAATGTGCAGGATGTGAATTATTTGAAAAAAGTGAAATATGTGCTTTCGAACTGTGAACTTATCGGAGATAAAGGCTATACAAGTGCTTATTATCAGGCAGATTTGTTTAATCAAAGGCAAATTAAGCTTAGCGTACCTACTCGTAACAACCTGCCTTGTAAAAGTCGAACAAAGTAAAAGTAAACGACAAAAACGAAAACGCATTGAAACGCTGTTTTCACAATACAAAGGACAATTTTCGATGAATATCAATTTTGCAAAAACTTTTGTAGGTTTAGCTACAAGAATACTCTCGAAGATTACAGCACTTTTGATGATTCAATACTCGAATGTGTTCGTCTTGAACAGAAAGATAGATGGTATTAAAAGGAATATTTGCTAAATGCACAATAGGTAAGTAATAAAGAATGATTATCCGCCAAGCGCCCTATTGTAAATTTTGGATTTGAAATCAGTTCGATAATTATACTAAACTCGGTTGATATATGAGAATTAAATTGTATTTTTACGTCAAAAACGCCATGATGCATATAAACCTTAAAGAGGAAGATGTGCCACTGCTTGCAGAAGGCAGATATACACAAGCTCATCCGCGAGTTATGCAAAAATATGATGCCTTGCATTTAAAGGGTCACAATTTGTCTAATGCGCAGATATGCCATATATTGGGAATCCGTAACAACACGCTACTTTCATTCTTTAGGCAATACAACGAAGGAGGATTGGGAAGATTGAAAGAAATACATTTCAATCACCCTGCCAGCGATTTGAAATCCTGTTCAAGCAGCATAGAGAAATATCTTGAAGCAAATCCACCACAATCCATATCTGAGGCGACAGCAAAAATTGAAGCATTAACGGGAATAAAAAGAGGCGAGACGCAAGTTCGCAAGTTTCTAAAAGCTATGGGTTTTAGATTTAGAAGAGTCGGGACAGTTCCGGCAACAGCCCTGACAGAGGAAAAAAAACGAGCAGAGAGAATTTTTGGAGCAAAAGTTAGAGCCCCTTTTGTAAGAAGCCAAAGCAGGCAAACGGGTTGTTTATTTTGCTGATTCGTTCCATTTTGTATATGGCGCATTTGTTGCCTGTCTATGGTGTTTGAAGAGAATTTTCATTCCAACACCTTCGGGTCGCAACAGATACAGTGTTTTGGGAGCCATGGATGCCATGTCGCACGATTTGGTAACAGTTTGCAACACAACACATATCAACGCTTTGAGTGTTTGTGAGTTATTGGAAAACATTGCACGGAAACATCTAAAAGACAGGATTCCTGTTACGATTGTGTTGGATAATGCGAGATACCAACACTGTAATTATGTGATGGACAAGGCAAAATCGTTAGGTATTGAATTATTGTTTTTGCCCTCATACAGTCCGAATTTGAATATTATCGAACGATTGTGGAAATGGATGAAGAAAGATTGTCTGAATGGCAAGTATTATGGTAAGGTTGCTGAATTTACAGAAGCTATAAACTGCTCACTTATGAAAACTAAAAATAAATAATCACTGTTGTCCGCTAAACGCGGAATAAAAATTATTTTTGTTATTTATAGTGGTTTTTAGCCCTGTTTTTTTCTATTTTTCAAAAACAAGCCCCCTTCATTTCGGGAAACAGGGAGTTTTGATATTTCAGTTCATTTTCTTTTATTACCGCTTTCAGGCATTCTTCCGGGTCTTCAAGAAAACGGTAAATGTTGATATAGTTCATTAATTGAGTGCGAACAACGGACACCATATTTGAAAATGCCCGCTTGCGCTTGATTTTGCTTTTTATTAATGTAAGAAGCAGATTGGCAAGCATTGCCGTCCAAATCTGTATTTCAATGGCATTCTGATTGTCGCCCAAAAAGTATCTCAACGGAAAATTTTGTTTCAATTGTTTGAATAGTAACTCTATTTTCCAACGCAATTTGTAAACCAACGCAATGTTTTCGGCACTCATTTCAAAATTATTGCTTACAAAAACAAACAATTTCTTGTTTATGTCGTCCCAACAGGCAATTCTTCGACAACGATGCTTCTTTTCTCCCTTTTCGCCGTAGCAAACCATTATTTCTTCATCTTTCAAAACGCCATTGTCGGCAGTGTCAGGAATATCAAATTCTTCGCCATTTGCAAAAATTGCATTGTCTTTCAACCGTGTTACATAAAATATACCTTCCTGAGTAAACCGTTCATATTGATTATAATCCACATAGCCTCTGTCAAAGACGATAAACGATCCTGATTCCAATGAAACATCGGCTAAAAGAACATGGTCGTGTCGTGCCGCCTCCGTATAACGGACAAAACAAGGCATTCGGTTGTTCATGTCTATTATCGTATGTGCTTTAATGCCACCCTTCTTCCTGCCTTCGGTCGGATTACGCCCGCAGCCCTTCAATATCTCCTTAAACAGCGTTATGGTGGTTGAGTCCATAGCATACAACCGCTTTATATCCAATTTACTCAACAGGCTGTCCGCTAAATCCGAGGCGTATTGCCGATATACCTCATTGTAAATATCTCCAAAGACCACACTTTTGCGCCGTATGTTTGCATCGGAAAGTGTACTGCGTTTGACCACGAATTTCAACCCAAGATGAGATAGCTTGCGGGCGTTGCTCAACAGTCCCAAAATTACCTCGCGGACAGATTGATAGCCGCTTATCACCGCAAACAGCATCACAACCACGTGTTGACGTGTCTCAAACTTCTTTACATAATGCTCTGCCGAGTGTTTCCCTGCTATTTTCGATTTTTTTACCCCATTCAGATAAAATATCAACTGATTTAGTAGCGGCTGTCCGCTAAAATTTGTACTTTTGCCCATCGGTTATCCTCTGTTTTGTTGTGATTACAAAGGTAACTGTTTGAGCGGGATGATGCTTTATCCCGCTCTTTTTTTAGCGGACAGTAGTGATAAAGAATATAAGAATGAATTAAATACGCAATTAGCCCTCAATTTTCAATTATATAATAACGCAATCTATAACCGAGTATAGTATAGCAGCAACCCGTATCATACGGTCGAAGAGATTTTCGCCAAAGTGTCTTCGATTGAATTTATGACAGAACTCATTGAAACAATATTGTAAATATTCGTTTTTGAGTTGATGATGCACGTCCAAAAGCAGCCGTTTTACATTGCCGATGGCGATGTGCATCCACGGAAGCACTTTTGGAAGGCCTCCCTGTCTTACAACTTTTGCGTCCTGTCTTTTCACGTGTTCCTTCAACTTTTTACAGGATGCTGAAGCATCGGCGGTTAATTCCGCCTGCGAATCAACGTTTTCTTTGACCATATTTGTGGTTGTTTCTGCTTTCAAATCGCAGACAGTCTTCATCTTAATGCGGTTTACCGCTTTTTGGGGCTTGCCCAGCTTGGGGTTTTCCACAAAAGTGCCTTCGGTCATTACTGCCACTTTTGACTTGTTTTGACTGCCGGCTCCGCGTTTCAGCGCCTCGTCCTTTTGATCGTCGGGTATCAGAGTGGCAATGAATGCATTACCAAGTTCGACCTGACCTGAAAGCGAATGGATGTCATCGCGCTTGCCCATTGCATCGCACAATCTGCGGCACATCTCCCAAACGGGTTGATAACGCCTGTGTCCGGGTTGGCGTTGAAGTTCGGCTGCCGAAAACGAATTTTTAGTGCCTGTCAGCAGGTGTATGGCTATATACCGGTACAAAAACGGCAGTTTTGAATTTTCCTTTACCGTTCCCGAACGCAACGACTGAGGATAATGGCAATGCCTGCACTCGTAACGCAACTTGTTTTGCAGCCGGTAATGCTCTTTACAGCCACATGTAGGACGGATAACTCCGATTCGATCTTTTTGTTCCTTAAATTGTAGAATACAAGTGATCTCATCGGGAAAATTTTCATTGAATTTTATGATATTCACAGGTGTCTGATTATTTGTTTTCACAACGTAAATATATTAAAAATCAATGATTTATACAAATACTTAAAGAACTTTTTTTGATAAATTTTACCGACAATGTGTACCTTTTTGTTAGGTCGCTTTACGAATAATCATTTTAAATTATGTTGAAAAAGGGAAGATAATGGCACACATCTTTTTTTGTTTTTTATATCTTTGCCGTATATATTTTGAAATTTTAGACTAAAATAGTATGAAACGGATGGGGATTTTTCTAAGGGTAATGGCTATCTTTATTGGGATTGGGATTAACCTTGTTTCGTGTTTCAAAGGAAACGATGACAACAAATTGTTTAGAGAGGCAGCTTTGGCTATAGTGGAACCCGGTTATGAGAGTACGAATTATCTTTTCAGATTGGATACGGGAGAAAAATTAATTCCTACATCAGGAATTAGTGATCCAACCAAATTGAGTAGTGTAAAACGGATTTTTATTTCCTTTTATTTCGACAGCGAAGAGGAAATCAATGAGCAAGAATCGGTAGCAAACGTCAATGAAAGAGAATATCACATAAGCGTTATTTATATTTTCAATTTGGAAGAGAATGTAGCCATATTGCCTGCACATGGTATAACGAGCGATTCCTTACTAACTAAATATTATGACCCCATAAAAAGTATAGATAGTTTAAGAATTAAAGATAATTATTTGACGCTTTGGGTGAATTACAATATGAGTGGTGAAAAATTGCATTTTTTTACTCTCTTCCGGTATGAAGAGGACGGAGTGAAAGAGGGAAAAGCAGGTGAACCCGATACCTTAGAGGTCTATTTGGGGCATAATTCGAGAGGAGATTCTTATTACGGAACGACTTCGAGTAACTTTGTGTTTTCCGATATGGGTTACGTACCGGTGTATTATAAAGCGTTTCCTATAAAAGATGTGGTGAGTGAACTTTCTTCTGTTGCGGCTTCCAATCTTGTACTGAAGGTTATTAGCAGGGAAGTTTCCCCCAGTAGCCAGGATACGATACCTGTATCTTATTCTGTTAACTATTTTAATTGATTGTTTGCTTCTGAAAAGTAGGGAAAGTAATTGACAAAAGACTATATAATTCAAGTTGCTATACTACGCTCGGGAATAAATTGCGTTATTAAAAGATTGAAATTTGAGAGTTAATAAACTATCTAATTCTACTTTTCTCTCTTTTAGAACTACTTTTTGAAGTGTTGCCTCTATCGCTTTTTTGAAATTGGAAAAACTCTCATAATATCTGCCATATAAACAGTCCTTTTTAACCCATTTCCATAACCTTTCTATCAGATTCAGGTTGGGGCTATAGGCAGGTAAAAATAATAATTCAATCTTCAGTTTTTCAGCTAATTCCCTCACGAGACTGCATCGTTGGTATCTGGCATTGTCCATCACAAGAGTAAGGGGTGTTTCCACTGCATGTGTTTTCCGTATCTCAAGCAATAATTCACAAACCACATTCGCATTAATGTATGTTTCATTACAAATGGTGATAAGAGTATGTGTAACCGCATGGATGGCACCCAAGACATTATACCTGTTTCTGCCCGAAGGGGTGGGCATAAATAATCGGCAAATACACCACAGACATCCCACAAAGGCACCCCACACAAAATGAGCGGCATCTACAAAATAAACCTCTCTCCTGCCGGCTTGCGCTTCATTCAGACGTGGCTCCAGTTCTTTTTCAAGGAAGTCTCTTTGTTCGTTTTTTTTAGTTCATCCGTCGCTTTGGCGGGAATGATTCCCACTTTCAAAAACCTGAATCCCAATGAGGTGAGAAAACTCCGCGCTTGAGTCAAACCCCGTTTGATTCCCGTGATTTGTTCTGTCATAGCACGGGCTTGCGATATAGAAGAGGGAGGATTTTCTTTCATATGGGATTTTATCGTGTCGGAACAGGCTTGCATTTCACTCTGGGGACGGTTAAATCTTATTTCTTTTACTTTTTCTATTCCTCCTTCAGTATATTTTTTCAAACAGGAACGCATTGTATTGGGACTTACTCCGGATATCTTACAGATCCAGTCATTGGAAAGAGGTACATCCAATGATTTTAAAAATAATACTTCCATTTTTTTCTGAATATGCGGATGGGGATGATGGTATCTTTCATATTGGAATACCAACCGATCGGATTCTGTAAATTGCAGTTTAAGCATGACTCCGTTTTTGCTTACAAAGATACTTCGTTTTACGCAATATATTACCGATTATAGTATATTTATAATTTTAGCATTCTATATACCGTATATCCCCAGATAAATGCCATGATTTTAATAAGAAATCCGGTGGTGATGTAAAAAGTATGCTGTTTATAACCTATCCATAATTGATATAAAAGAAAGCTAAATTAAAAGCTTTCAAATGATTGCACAACTTTTTAGAGAAACAGCAAGTTTTTCTAAAAGCCCTTCCGATACGATATCTGAGACGACAATTATTTCCCTCTATTCCTACCGTATGCGCTTTGCCAATCACATGATTGTCTGCCTTGAGGGTCGTGACAAAACTCTGCCAGTCATCCCCTGCAGATACATCCGAAAGAAACACCCAATTTGAAGAGTTTCTCTCTCAATCGTCGATCCGTTTTTAGATTCCGCTTTCCCAAACACAAGCCACTATTTCACCGCTTTGACGCTCGTAGGCATAAATTAACCAATACTGCTTACCTTTATTTCCCACATACGTCCAAAATTCATCCACTTCCAGTCTCTCATAATAAGACTTACGGGGAGTAAGTACATAATGGGAATTTACCAATACGGATAATACTTTCCAGACACTGACTTCTTGCATCGCAGATACCTATCCCACGAACCAACATCAATATATAAAGTACGATATATATTTACAATAAATTGCTTATCTTTGTTTTCCTAAAAAGTCATTTTTATGTCCAAACAAAGATTGCAAGTAACCGCAGATGTTTCCACGATAAAGTGTCAACTGGGTAAGGATGCAACCTGTTCCCAAGTCATTCGTCTTTATTCGGTTTATCAGATTGCACAAGGGAAGAAAGCAGAAGAAGTGGAGGCGTTTTACCAAATAAGTCACAAGTCCGTCTGCAATTGGGTACACCGTTACAATGCGGAAGGGTTGTCGGGACTCATTGACCGTCCCCGTAAAGGTCGTCCTTCCCGACTGAGTGCAGCACGGCAGGAAATGGTAAAGCAAGCGGTTTTAAACACCCCCGAGCAATACGGTTACCATTCGGCAACCTGGACGGGCGCCATGGTAATGTCTTATATTGAAAACACCTTCGGTATAAGTTATAAAAAAGCTCAAGTCCATAACCTGCTTCATGCTCTGGAACTAAGTTTTCAACGTGGACGGGCTTCCTGTCCGGAAGCCAGCGAGCGTGAGGAGCAGGTAATGGCTATAAAAAAAACCTGAGTGAACTGCCTCAGGGGAGCGTTGTTGTTTTCGAGGATGAAGCCTCCCTGGCTAATACAGCTACCGTTTCTTACAGGTGGAGCCTGAAAGGAAAACAACCCAAAATCTGTCAGCCTCAGCGGGGGAAAGAGCGAAAAACTGTTTTCGGATGCGTTTCTCCCTGGGAGGGATGTCTGATTGAGCAGGTGAGAGAGAAGGGAAACACACGCACCTTTTTTAGCTTCTTACTCAAAGTGGTGCGTGCTTATGAGGGAAAAAAGGTGTACATGCCTTTGGACAACGTGAAATTTCATCATGCCAAACGCTTGCAACCCATCCTGAAGAGATTTGAATATCGGATAGAGTTGTTGTTTCTGCCGGCTTATTCTCCCGACCTGAATCCCATGGAGCGGGTATGGTGGCTGATGAGAAAGCAGATTACTCACAACAGGTGGCTAAAAACGATGGAACAACGGGTAGAGGAGTTTGAAAAATGGTGTAGGAAAACCCAGCCTGAACAGATCAAAAGGGTATGTAATTTAATCGAAAATATTTATTAGATTTTATATAAGATGTGTTTAATCAATCCTGAATGACAACCTTTATTCTTATGGTTTATGCAAGCGCATTTTGATAATTTTTTTCATAAATTTTGTTATTTTTTATCACGGCAAACATCCGGTGAACGGGTTTGGCTCTGAGGGCATTTAAGACCAACATCTTATTCTTTCCCTGAGAGACCTTTTTGAGGTAATACTCATGCAATTCTCCCTTCATGCAAGTGGCTGCCGTCAATGCTCCCATGTGCAAGAGCGCTTTGATACTTTTGTCCGCTCGCTGCGAAACTCGATTACGAGACCGAATGCTGCTGCCCGAAGTATAGGAGAAAGGTGCTACACCGGCATGACAACAAAACTTACGCGGGTCTTGGAAGTTCTTAAAGGCATTGGTCACTACAATCATTTTTACAGCCGTGTGTTCACCTACCCCATCAATCGAACACAAGAGTTTGAGTTGTGCGGATAAAGTTGGATCACTCTCTATCAAATCCCGTATTTCTTGCTCCACTTGCCCTATATGTATTTAACCCCTCAATGAGACTCTTTGGACGTTGGCTTTTCCTTTGATAATCCCCTTTGTCCATAAAACGCTTTTGGTCGGTTAACTGACCCTGACAGTTGCTTCTGTGGCAAACGTACATGTCACGCTCGCTTACCAACTGCTTTAAAGTAGTCATTATTTTTTCAGGTAGTTGAAACAGTTTTGCACGATCTACAAATCTATGGGCGTAAAAAGCAATTTTGCAGGCATCCAAGCGGTCGTTCTTGCCTCGCTGAAGACCCAAAGAATGTTTTATCAGGTAGGGATTCTCCAACCGTAAATCAAGCAGGGCAAACGCATGAAAAAATCACGATGGGTCTATTCCCATCATTGCAATAAGGTGTTGGTCTGACCATCCCCCCATTTTACGTTTTGTTTTGATGCTAGGTTTTCCTTTTTCTGGGTTATATTTCTGTAACATCGTTAAGGCTGTTTTAAATACAACAGAAAAATTCTGTGGGGAGTTCTTCTCTCTTTTACGGGAAGCATCTTCTCCCATTGACACATCCAGTAGCCAGTGCAGCTTGTTTTCAATACCCCAATGTGCCCTGATAGTGGTATTGAAGAATACAGGTTCTTGTCCTATACTGGATATATAATATCGGACAGCAGGTTCTTCGGCTTTGTGGTTTGTTTTATCATACCGCTCGGAGACTACTTTAATCAGCGTTTTTACATTTCTCCATTTTGTGATATCTATGTTCTCTATATTTTGTGAGGTATAGCAAGTTCTGTTCTCTATACGACCATGTCCAAAATCCAATTCATGGCTGGAAACTCTTTCTTTCACACCCTGAAAGCGAAAGGTATCTTCAAGAGCTTTGTAGAGTTCCTGTTGATTGTTTTTCACAGCTAGAATATAGTGGGCTTTAGCTTGAATGATCTCATCTGCAATTGCATGTTGGCAACCCATTGCATCAATGCTGATAATACAGCCTTCCAAATCCAAGGCTTTTATCAATTCAGGAATAGCGGTTATTTCATTGGATTTCTCCCCGGTTCTCACTTGCGCCAAACTCACGCCATTAGCATGGCAGAAAGCACTAACCATATGAAACAGGCTTTTACCCCCTTGCTTTGCTCCACAGATAGTTTTGCCATCTATGGATACCAGTTCACTGTGCTCTGAACAAATAGTCTTAACCCATATGCGAAACTGACTTTCCATAACTTGAGGGTCTAGATGAGAAAAGAATCGGTTGAAGGTATCATGCGATGGAATACCGTTGGGCAAAAGAAGATACTTTCTCAAAAAGGATTCCTTACAATAACCGAAATACTCAATGTCTTCCCAATCTTGAGCGCCACAGATAACGGCGGCTACTGTTATAAATATGATGTCCGTTGATAAATGACGAATTTTGATCTCTTGACGATGGTCGGGTAAACTATTGGCAAATTCTAAAATATTCATCTGATATGATTTATTTGATTATCAGATAAATATACAAACGATTACTGATACATAAAAGCAATAAAAGCTTAATTATCAAAAAAATGTATTAATTTATATGACCCTGTAAGGTATTTCTTTTTTCATGCGTTTGCCCTGGTAAATCAACCACTTCTATGTTGTAATCCAAGTAATTTGCGTATTATATTTCAAATTTAACGGAAAAAATGTATCTTTATATCAGGAAGTTGAAGGGGAAACAAGCTCTGCCGGGGAGCAACTTGTGAGCAATAAACTCCCCGTGTTACGCTGTAATTCACTTTCAAAGAGATGGTTATTATGCAACTGTCTCCTTGTTTTTTTGAGTTACAGATATCACTCCATGGCTAAGAAAACCCATCGTTGATTTATTTGGTCAATTATGCAATCCCATAAAAACAACCTTCCATAAGTAGACAATATCATTGCTGCATTTCCCTTTTCGGTTCTTACAAGTGTATAATGCCGCATTCTAAAAAGAGCGGACTCATTGCTGCAAGAGGCTCTTAGCGGTCATTCCTTATATAATTTGTTCTTAAGGATTCATTCAACCACCGAGGCGACATATTCTTTCTCATTCCTTAATACATAAGCTGTTCTATTTAATAATTTACGTGCAGTCTTTATGATGGCTTTATTGGGTTCCATCCGTTTACAAGATCCATTAAAGCACAGATTCATCGCAGGATCAAGTCCGGCAGCGAACCATGCACTTTCAATCAAACAAGCCTTCAAGAGTTTTTGACCTCGAAAGGTCATTTCTCCTGCATTTTCTTTACTCCCCGAAGAATGACGACCGGGTATCAGTCCTGCATATCCTGCCAACTGATCCGTGCTGCCAAATCCGTGTATATCTTCCAATTCCGTTAAAAAGGTAACGGCTGCAATAAAACCCGTGCCCGGAATGGTTCGCAAGAGTGCCATCCTTGAACCGTATGTTTCACTCCTGCTTGAAGCCCGTATCTTTCGTGTGACTTCCAGCAAGAGTTTGCGTTGTTGCTCAACCTCTTCAAGGATGAACAACAGGGCTTCCTTTGACATGTTCTCATCTTGAGAAACATTCTCTTTTAACCATTGGATGAAAGCTTTAGACCAGTGAGTGCCCGAAGATTCAAATTCCCCGGGACAGGATATGCCATAAAAATATAAAAGAGATTTTATTCGTTGCTTGAAACGAATCATGTCTTTTACCAGGCTTGAACGGACACGAACTAACGGGCGCTCATGCAATGTCTGCTTGGAAGGAACATGAATCGCCGTCAAAGAGCCCGCACGTAAAGAACGGGCAAGTTTACGGCTATCGGTCGGATCGTCTTTTTGCAGTTGCTCTTTTTGAGAGGTCGGTACATCGGCAGGATTGATTACGATATTGTTTATGTCCATCTCCTTGAATTTGTAATGCGCCCGAAAACCACTAAAGCCGGCTTCGTAAACACTGTGGTAATTGGCTGAAGGAAAGTGCTCTCGCAAGTAATTGACCGATACAGATACATCCGCAGGTTGAGTAAACGTCTTGTGATGAAGCGTCTCTGTTTGTATCGAGACCGTCCAACTTTTCAAATGTACATCAATCCCTGCACAAGTGTTTTGTCCTTCGTAAGTTAACTCTTTTCTTTGTTCCAGCATAAGTCTTTGTATTTTCTTTGTTGGTAGTATCTTTTTCAAATATGATACGAGAAAGGACTTATGCTATCCTTTTTATTTTACAAACATAGGAACTAATACCCAACGATCGAACCATCTTCGATCGTTCTTCGATTAACACCGAAAATCCTTGACAAATCGGTTATGGTACGCTTTTGATGGGATAAAAGAAGGCATTGACTACGTGTTCTAACAGTATTGTTACTGCTTGTCTGCAATAGATGTTCCAAGGCTTCTGTTTCCTCCGGTTTCAGTTTTATATATCTCATTTTAAGACAAATATACGGACTTTATGCGACAGTACCATATAAATGCGACATTATTCTATTCTTATTACTTATCATGCAGATTTTTCCAAAGAAAAAGACGGAACCTTTCGATTCCGCCTTTTTAAATGTTTTCACAACGGAATAATCCTTATTGTGAATTGCTTCAATATTAGTGTGGCAAAGATAGCTTTTTATTGTATATTGACAAACAATTTTCCATTATTTTTTAAACCGTAGATTAAAGTATTAATGAATTATACAAACTGAAAAGTTCAATATCCTATAACTCGTATAATTCATAAAAGCTAATTTTGAAAGCAGTTCACAACGACATATTGGTTATTTTCTTATTTATAAAAACAATTATCTAATTCAAGTGGTTATGTTTTAGAATATTGTTGAATCAACAGATTTTGGTATTGGCTTTCTATTGCCCTGTAATCCATTAAAGCACCTGCATTTGAAAGCACAATCTTAGCCATATTCATCGCTTTTTGGGATGACTGTTTCATCTTTTCCAAAAAGATAAACCAATTCGGATAATTGGGCAAATATTTTGTTGCCACACCTACAAAACGTTTCATCCGGCGCTCGTATTGATTATCCATTGAATTTACATGCTCAACGTGGCAGCAGCTGTCCTTGACGTGTTGTTTGGATGCCACAAAAGCATGATGTTCAAGCTGCCTCTCCGATGCCCATGCAACCAGGGAGGGGTGTGAATCCGGGCAGAGAACATTCTGCCTGCCCGTATATTTCCCAATACTCTTTTCCATGCTTTCTACATCCATTCTTCCCACCCTGGCTGGCTGCATGGCAGGATTACCCTTTCTGTCTGTTGCAACCGGGAGGGATACCTTATCATTGCTTATCCCTTTTTTGGCAGTTCTGTCGCTGTGCCGTTCATAAGGCTCCGTGTTAACTTTCTACTCCCTTTCTCACTCATGTCAACCTGCCTGTCATCACATTCAACGATGCCGCTAAATGCTTCCCCATTAAGCGCTGATAAAGAAGACAGGATTTTATGCCGCCAGTCAAAAACAGTCTTCATATTCACACCAAGACAGGCTGAGGCTTTTCGTATGGTTAGGCTTTCTATCATTAAATTCAGGTATTCCTCAAACTTTTCTGTTTTCCTTATCCCCGATACAGCCGTACCGGTAAAATCATTAAAACTCTTTTTGCAACTTTTACACCGGTAGCGGCGATGTTCCTTACAGGTGCCATGTCCATAAATATCCCCGCTGCTACAGTGAGGACAGCTTACTGATTCACCCTCATAGGTTGTCAAAGGTATATGGACAAACTTGGGCACATTGAGTTCAACCTGTAACAAACGGAGTAGCTCCTTGCGCTCATCCCTACCCAACTTTTCTATCAGCTGCTTTAAATCATATCTCTTTTACTTTAGAATACAAATATATAAAATAATCTACAATATCCTAAAACATAGCCAATAAATATTATGATAGCGGTTTAGTATAAGATGTAATAATTTGTATATCAATATGTTAAATAGCATATACAACACAAAAAAAGAGCTTTTCACAAAGCCCTCTTTTTCGTTTTCAATAAGTATTTGTTTTTTTAAGGTAAAAAGATTGTTTTTAGGATAACAACACAAAGATAACAGTGTACTTTCAATGTACCAAATAATATAATATGTCGTAAAACATGCTTTAATAACCTGTTGTGCATTTAGTAAATATTCCTTTTAATCCCTAACTCCGTACAATTACCCCTTTTATAAAAATAAATGAGAATTAGATTGGCTTTTCAATTATTTTGTGGACTTTTGCGACGACCTAATTAGATTGTCTATGTATTCACGCATATTCTAAGCTTGTCCGATAATTTGGCTATCAACGCCAAAGGATACCCCCATCCTTTAATTTTGACCGGCAGCTACGCTTGATGTATCTGTTTTCGGCAAAATTGAAGCATCCGGTATATTACAAGCTTATGGGTGGCAATATAACAGACATTAGTACCATGTCCCGCCATGTGAAAGAAATGAATGTAAAAGAGTTCGTTTTCATTGCAGACAAAGGATTTTACAGTCAGGATAACATCAGGATGCTCGATGAAGAAAAACTTCAGTATATTATCCCCCTTCGCAGGAACAATACCTTGATTGACTTCTCACGGTTTCAAAAGGCAGATTACAAGAAAAAACTCCACAATAATTTCTCCTGTCAGAATCGGATTATTTGTTATTATGTCTATGAAAAAGACGGCATGAAATTAGTCACATTTTTGGATGAACACCTCCGTGTAAGCGAAGAAAACGATTATCTGCAACGAACAAAAAGACAACCGGAACAATATGCAGCACCGGGCTTTTATGAAAAGCTGCATCAATTCGGAACTTTGACCATGTTGTATAAAACCAGCCGGGCAATCCAAGCCAATGAGATTTACGAAATCTACAAACAACGAAATGAAATTGAAGTAATGTTCGACAGTATATATGGCTCACCAGCAAACCCCTGTGTTTTTAAGTTGCAACATATTACTTTTGTACTCAAGAATCATTCTGTTAGAAAAAGATATGTTATCAGAATGGCTATAGTTAATAATAGTGTTGCTATATCGCAATAAAGTATTATCTTTACGGTATGAATTCAAAAAAAATACATCAGATGAATTACCAAGAAGTATTGACCTTAGCCAGGTCTTTATCAAAAGAAGAACAGCTTCAATTGATAGTAAGTTTGTCTCCATCAAGTCAAGAAGATACAGGGGCATTGAGAAGCCGTTGCGCAGCCCTGATAAACAAGCAGGCAACCTGTCCTTATTGTGGAGGGAAGCACTATCGTCGCTACGGCAAGGCACACGGGTCACAACGATTTATGTGTAATGATTGCAATCGGACATTTACAGAATATACAGGCACATGGCTCGATGGCATACATAAAAAGTTGCTTGCAGAACCGTATATATCGTTAATGATAGAAGAGTATTCATTGGACAAGATAAAGAAAGAATTGCATATCAATAAAAAGACGGCATTTGATTGGCGGCACAAAATACTGGCATCATACGAGCAGAATACAGGGGATGAATTTGAAGGAGTTGTAGAAAGCGATGAAACGTTTTTCGACCATTCGGAGAAGGGTAATCGTCACCTGAAACGTCCGGTCTCGCAAGCGCGGAAGCGACCCCAAGAAGCGTGGAATAACAACTGATAAAGCCGCAGTTATTGTATCGAAAGACCGTAGTAAGAGTTTGAAAATGACAGTCAGCACAATGGGAAGAATTACCAAATCGGATATAGAGGAAAGCTTTCAGAATCCGTTGCCGGAAGAAAGCATATTGTGTTCGGACGGGCATGTAAGCTACAAAGGTTACAGTATAGACAACAATCTGAAGCACATAGTTTTGAGAGGTGATTTGAAGCAACATGTAAAAAAAGGAGGTTATCATATTCAGCAAGTGAACGAGTTGCATAACCGATTAAAAAAATGGATAGACGGTTCCTTCTGGGGTGTTTCCACCAAGTATTTGCAAAATTATCTCAATTGGTTTTATATGCGCGAGAAATTTAAACACGAGAGTATTACAACAGAAAAAATGGCATTAGCTTCAATCCAAAACACTCATGCCGTTAAACAATACCGATGCAATAATTTTTCATACAATGTGCTTTTGGCAACACAATTATAAAATATAGCTTAGTCCGTGTGCTTGTAAACCACGTAAAAAACAAGATTTATGAACCAAAAAGTATCCGTATCTTTCATGCTGTTCGGCATTTTGTTTAATGTATGCCTAATTACTGCTAATTTGCTCGAAACCAAATTAATCCAAGTTTCTACCATTACTGTTACTGCCGGTTTATTGGTTTTTCCCATATCCTATATCATCAATGACTGCATCGTAGAAGTATGGGGCTTTAAGAAAGCGCGACTTATTATTTGGAGTGGTTTTCTTATGAACTTTTTTGTCGTTGCCGTTGCGAAAATAGCCGTAGCAATTCCTGCCGCCTCGTTTTGGAAAGGAGAAGAAGGATTCAATTTTGTATTTGGAATGGCTCCGCGAATAGCCCTTGCCAGTTTTGCTGCTTTTCTGACAGGCTCCTTTTTGAATGCGTATGTCATGAGCCGGATGAAAATTGCCAAAAGAGGAAAAAACTTTTCCGCCCGGGCTATATGGTCAACGATAGCCGGAGAAACGGCTGATTCGTTGATATTCTTTCCGGTAGCTTTCGGCGGACTTGTTCCCTTGAAAGAATTGCTGATGCTTATGGCTGTACAGATAGTGTTAAAGTCGCTATACGAAGTGATCGTTTTGCCGGTTACCATCCGCGTAGTAAAAGCAGTGAAACGGACAGAAGGGATAGATGTGTATGACACGGATATTTCTTACAACGTGCTTAAAATAAAAGATATTTAAGTTCAAAGGCTTTTGTCAAATTTCCGGCATTGTCAGGAAATAAAACTCTTGTAATTTTTCTTTATAATAAAAGCGACGAATATCAATAGCAAAACGGTGCGGAATGACAAACGGATGACTATGTTTTCCCAATCGACAAACTCCGCTATTACATACAATCCGGCAGCAACAATAACGTATGCGCTAATGCCTTTTAAATCATATTTGATAGGATACTTTTTCTGTCCGATAACGTAAGAAAGAACGGTTATTACGGCATATCCTGCCAATCCTGCATAAGCGCATGCCATATAACCGTATTTCGGTACGAAAATAATATTCAGCGACACAATCAACAAACAACCAACCAGAGAGAATAACGCCCCCCATAGCGTTTTATCTATCAATTTATACCAAAAAGAAAGATTGAAATAAATACCCATGAAGAGTTCGGCAGCCATAACTATAGGAACCACTTTCAACCCTGTCCAATAGTCGGAATTTCTGATAATATAACGAAGAATATCCATGTAAAACATGACCGCCAAGAAAGCCAATAAACCAAATATGATAAAATACTTCATGGCGGAAGCATACATCGGACGGCTGTCCCCACGCTCTTTGTTCTTTCCAAACACAAAAGGCTCATAAGCATAACGAAAAGCCTGGATAAACATCGCCATTATCATCGCTATTTTGGTGGCAGCTCCATAAATACCTAACTGTACGTTTGCCTCGTCAGGATTGTCATACAGAAAAGGAAAAATAATCTTATCTATCGTTTGATTCAGGATACCCGCCAAGCCAAGAATGAGTATCGGAAAGGAATAGGTCAAAATACGCTTCATCAATCGAGCGTCATATCTGTATCGAAATCCTCGTAATTCGGGAATAAAACAAAACATTTGCAAAGATGTACTTATCAAATTGGCAACAAAAACATATCCCACCCCGTAAGCCGGATTATAAAACCAAGATACCCACTCGGGATGATCAACATACAACTGCGGACACCAAACAAGGAAAAACAGATTGAGTGAAATATTAAATACAATGAAAAACAATTTTACCATGGCAAACTTCACCGGACGTTTCTTATGCCGCAAGTATGCAAAAGGGATACACTGAAAAGCATCGAAAGCCACTACTATAGCCATCATGCCTATAAACTCAGGATTGTTTGCATAGCCCAAAAACGAAGAGACAGGAGCCAAGCATAAAAAGCACAATGCAATGAAAATCAACGAAGTGCTTCCCACTGCAAGAAGAATCGTAGAATAAACCGTTTGTTCGTTTTCTTTCTCTCTATTGGCAAAACGAAAAAAACCTGTTTCCATACCGTAAACAAGTAGTACCAAAAGAAAAGCAGTAATGGCATAAACATGAGTAACCACTCCGTAACCGCCCGAATCTGCCGAAAACTTAGCAGTATAGAGCGGAACCAGCAAATAATTCAAAAATCTTCCTGCAACACTGCTTAACCCATAAATGACAGTGTCTTTTGCCAATGACTTTAATCCGGCGCCCATAAGAAACAAGTAAATTTCTTATATTTACTTTGCTTTTCTTTTTCCCCATTCTCCTTCAACAAAATTAGGGGTTTCTTTATTGAAAAATTGCTTCCAATCGTCTTGCTTCCGATCGTCTTGCTTTTTTGCGCCGCGCGCTGCGGCGTAACCGCGTTCTTCACGGCTTGATTTTTGGGATATGTGCGGTTGCGGTTTATTGGAAACGGAGTGATTTTCACTTTTTTTCGGTTCGTCTCCCGCAAATTCCACGTTAACCTTCCGTTTGCCAATAGCTGTTTTACAAAGCGCTTTGACTACGTTTAAAGCCATTTTTTCCTCTACTTCAAAAAAAGAGAAATTTTTCATCAAGTCAATCTGTCCTATTTCTACGCGTTGATGCACATTACGATTAATAAGGTCTATCAGTTGATTTGGAAAAAAACCGTCTATCTTTCCGAAATTGATAAACAAACGTTTGAATCC
>SNRY01000263.1_pt1 | contig 19199 bp, 15 predicted proteins | sample 4693421 | NCBI WGS metagenome assembly SNRY01 (sample SAMN11003215, study PRJNA524138) | termite gut metagenome | isolation source: Bacteroidetes bacterial symbionts from single cell of protist host amplifed... | host: Streblomastix strix ... | reverse complement strand
TGTCTAAAATATATTCGGAACGATAATTAATTGTGTTTTCAAACATCTGAGCCGGAGCCGGATCAAGCGCAGAGTTCACACGACCCCATTTTCCTACGGTAATTTCTACTTCAGGAATGTTGGAAATTCTTTTATCCAACATTTCAATGTATTGCAGATTTTGTACAACGCCCGTATGCGGCATACTTGTGGGCATCAGTAAAAAAGAACCTTCGTTGAGACTTGGCATAAACTCCTCTCCGATGCCCGGAAATCGACTACTTGACGCTTGCCAAAAACTCGTTTGCTTGAAAGTTTTCCAACCGATAACTTCCATTCCTTTTGCTACAAAACCAAATGTTTTATCAAATCCTAACCAGATAACTATCCCGAAAAATACGGTTATGAAAGGTATCAACATAAACTTCCATCTATGCGCCAAACACCATCGGAGGATATGTTCGTAATAAACAACCAACACCCATAATATAGCTAATATAAATGCAATGCAAACTGCAACAAAAACAAGACTAAAAGGAAGTCCCTTTTGCGTACCCATCGGCAACCACTCAACTGTGAGATAATACAGGGCTATCAACAAAGCAATTCCGATACTGACGTAATTCAGAACCTTTTTATTGATCATCACTCTATTATATACCCGTTTTAAAGGAATTTTGAATGAAAAGACATAATAAGCGAGTGTCGGCAACAGAGCAATACCCAACAGAAATGCCGAGATTAAAGCAAATGTCTTCGTATAAGCCAACGGTTTAAAAAGCTTTCCTTCTTGCGCTTCCATTACAAAGACAGGCAAAAAGCTAACGATGGTGGTCAACATGGCGGTAGTCATAGCTCCCGATACTTCGCTCACGCTTTTATGTATCAAATGGATAAAGGCTTTTCCTTTGGGAATTTTCTTGTTTCGCTCCTCTTCTTCTATATGCCGGATAATGTTCTCAACAAAAACAACGCCTACATCCACCATTATCCCAATAGCTATGGCAATGCCCGATAAAGCTACAATATTTGCCTCAACGCCAACATATCGCATGACGATAAAAGTGGAAAGCACGGCGACAGGAAGAACAGCAGATATGATTATGGACGCTCGCAGATTGAATATCAACACAATAACAACGATAATACAAATGAGAATTTCATGTGAAAGCGCAGTTTCGAGTGTCCCAACAGTTTCCCGTATCAACCCCGACCTGTCATAAAAAGGTATGACAGAAACTTTAGACGTCGTACCGTCAGGCAAAACTTTTTGAGGAAGTCCCGCTTCCATTTCTTTTATTTTCTCTTTTACATTATCAATCACCTGCATTGGATTAGAGCCATAACGGGCAACGACCACACCTCCCACAGCTTCCACACCTTCTTTATCCAAGCCTCCCCTGCGTGTGGCAGGACCCAGATTTACAAACGCAACATCTTTTATCTTAATGGGTACATTGTTTCGAACTGTTATTACAGCTTCTTCCAAATCGGAAATATTTTTAATGTAACCCAATCCTCTTATCAGATATTCAACTTTGTTTATTTCTATGGTTTCCGCGCCAATATCCAGATTGCTTTTTTGAACGGCATTCATCACATCCATCACCGACACGTTGAACGCCCGCATGGCATTGGGATTTATCTCCACCTGATATTCCTTAACAAAACCGCCGGCAGATGCTACTTCCGAAACGCCTTCCGCAGAAGATAAAGAATATTTAACATAGAAATCCTGGATAGTCCTTAGTTCATCGGGATCCCAACCACCGACAGGTTTTCCGGTTTCCGGATCTCGACCTTCCAATGTGTACCAGAATATTTGTCCTAAAGCCGTTGCATCAGGACCTAAACTCGGTTGAACATTTGCGGGTAAAGTTCCGGCAGGGAGAGAATTCAATTTTTCCAATATGCGGGAACGACTCCAATAAAATTCCACATCATCATTGAAGATGATATATATAAACGACATTCCAAACATAGAGGTACTTCGGATTGTTTTAACCCCCGAAATACCCAATAACGAAGTTGTCAAAGGATAAGTAATTTGGTCTTGAATATCTTTGGGCGAACGTCCCATCCATTCGGTAGCAACAATCTGCTGATTTTCACCTATATCGGGAATAGCATCAACAGGAACGGGATTTCGAGGCAACAATCCTCCATGCCAATCAAAGGGAGCGGTTGACAGCCCCCATACAACAAGTGTGATAAGCAACAATATAGTTATCAACCTGTTTTCAAGAAAATATTTGATAATTTTGTTAAGCATAATTGTAAAACAAACGGATAATAGATATTCTCCCCTGTTACGGAAAAGGAATAGAAAGCAAAATAATTAAAAAAGAAGAATCAATTAGCCCACAAAGGCAACCTTTCATCTTATGGAAAAAGATGAAGAAAAGACTTTCAAATACGAAACGCACAAATAGATGTAAGCAAATCTATATGTTGTTTACTTATACCTCCGGGAGGAAAAAGACGTTGCGCAATAAGTAACTTATCAAATTTTATCCCATCCCACAGATAATTTAAAGTTATCCATACACTATCGAAAACCGACAGTGTATGAATAACATTTAATGGTTGTGTTTGATGTAAATAATCATCTGTAGAAATTTGTATTCCTTGGATATGGCAACAAGCAGGCGATTTGATTAATGGATAATCGCTTTGTAACGACATATCCGCATCGCAACACGGCTTAATAATCTCATGCCTGATAAGACCAGTGGCATATAATTTATCTCCACAATAATGCATAACAAATATAGGACGTATTCCCACACTTGCCATAACAAACAATAGAAATATAGATATAACCCGCTTCATTCCACAATGACTAATTTCTGCAAATATAATACATTATGATTATCTGTAACAATTTCCGAATGGATTTTTGTATGGCAGGGGCAACCACATCAAAATAATGTAGGGATGCGTAAGGGTACAGAAACTAATACGTTTATATGGAGAATATCTTCTATTTTCGCTAAAGTTTCCAAAGAAAGATTCTCATGTCCTTTCAAAATTTTGCTTATATACTGCTGCGATACATTCATTTGAGAGGCAAGGGCTTTCTGTGTTAGTCCTGATTCTTCCATTTTATCCAGCATCAACGTGGCAATATATTGCGAATGACGTAGCCATGATTTATTTTCACGCCGGAAATCAGCTTCACCACGCCAGTGGGATTTGTTGGCTGATTCATGTTGTCTCAATTTGTTTATTACCTTTTCCATAATAACCTCCTTTATTTAAATTTCTTTCATATAATCTACAAAACCATCATCATCCATAATTCCGTTTTCAATGAGGAAACGACGGGTTTGTTCTATTTTTAACAGTTCGTTTGCCGTATGTTCACGCTCTTGCATAGTTGCTGTCAGCTTAATGGCTCCTCCGGTAACAATATAGACATCCAAATTAAGTTTAATCGCGTAAATACGAAGCCATGACGCATGTTGCCGACGTTCTCCGATTTTTGCTTTATCCTTTTCGAGATATCTCTCTCTATCGTAATTGCTTAAAGGGCGAAAAACAGTATCCAGATTGGCATTCGGCGATATATCCAAGATAATTCCTTCTAACCGGTCACTATCCTCAATCGTATCCATAATGGCATTTTTAACATCTATAATCTTGAAATATGAAGTCAAGTCATTCAGATTTGCTTTGAAAAAAGCCCTTAGCCATACGACATCATTCCACCTGTCAAAGAGTTTGTAAAGTTCGTTGTCTTCTTCACCCTCATTCCTCACTGCCCAGAGGCGACCATCATCGGTTATATCATCAAATGTCATGTTTTCGTTTTTATTTGCAAATATACGCGTATTATTTTACATATATACAACTTATAGGTTGTACATCTTGAAAAACAGGAAATGACCAAAAATCAAACACCCGATTTTACATTTCTGAGTGTAAAATCGGGTACTATTTTTGCAAATCACCAAGTCGATCGCACGGGTCGCCCCCCTGCAGGGAGCGATTTATGATTCTTTATAATCAACTACCGTCATTCTATTGGCTACGGCGCGTTCATACTCTTCTTTAGAACCAACAATGAGTCTCTCAAATTCACGTTGACCCGTGCCAGCCGGTATTAAATGACCGCAAATGACATTCTCTTTCATGCCTTCGAGTCTGTCCACTTTACCGTTAATTGCCGCTTCATTAAGCACTTTCGTCGTTTCTTGGAAAGAAGCTGCCGACATAAAGCTGAAAGTCTGTAATGCTGCACGTGTGATACCTTGAAGTATCTGAGTAGAAGTAGCCGGAACGGCATCACGCACCTCAATAAGTTTCAAATCACGACGTTTCAACATACTGTTTTCATCCCGCAACTTACGAGCTGTAACAATCTGTCCGGGTTGCATTGTTTGAGAATCACCCCCTTCAATCACGACTTTCTTTCCCCAAATACGGTCATTTTCTTCCATAAATTCGAGCTTATCCACCACTTGTTGTTCCAGGAAGCGAGTATCACCCGCCTCGTCAATCTCAACCTTACGCATCATTTGGCGAACAATAATCTCAAAGTGTTTATCATTAATTTTTACACCCTGCAGACGATATACATCTTGTACTTCATTTACAATATATTCTTGTACTGCCGTAGGTCCTTTAATTGCTAAGATATCGGCAGGAGTAATCGCACCGTCGGACAAAGGAGTACCCGCACGTACATAGTCATTCTCTTGAACAAGAATCTGTTTAGACAATGCTACTAAATACTTCTTAACCTCTCCCGTTTTAGAAGTAACAATGATTTCACGATTACCGCGTTTGATTTTACCCATAGTTACTTCACCGTCAATTTCCGAAACAACAGCAGGATTCGACGGGTTACGTGCTTCAAATAATTCGGTAACACGCGGAAGACCTCCCGTTATATCACCCGTCTTACCTACAGCACGAGGAATTTTCACTATAACCTCACCCGCTCTCACTTCCTCTCCGTTTTCAATAACCACGTGACCACCCACCGGTAAGTTATAGGTGCGAACAAGTTCTTTATCATTAAAAATATGAGCCGAAGGAACTTTTGTTTTATCCTTAGATTCGATGATTACCATTTCTCGTAATCCCGTAGTCTCATCCGATTCCACCTTATAGGTAAGGTTCTCAACTACACCTTCAAATTCAATCTTTCCAGTAACTTCCGCAATAATAACTGCATTAAAAGGATCCCATTTAGCAATAAGTGTACCTTTTTCAACCACTTCATGATCGGAAGCATAAAGCGTAGAACCATAAGGAACATTATGCGTAGAAAGAATGATTCCCGTATTTATATCGATAAAACGAACCTCTGCCAAACGACCTACTACGACTTTGGCTACTTTCTTCGTTTCATCAACAATGTCCACCGTACGCAATTCTTCAAATTCAAGACGGGAAGCATTTTTAGCAACAATAGTAGCATTCGCTGCTATATTTGACGCTGCACCACCGGCATGGAAAGTACGCAACGTTAACTGAGTACCCGGTTCACCAATAGACTGGGCCGCAATAACCCCCACAGCTTCTCCTTTTTGAACCATGTGATTGGTAGCAAGATTACGTCCATAACACTTGGCACAAACGCCTTTCTTGGATTCGCAAGTCAATACCGAACGAATTTCAACGCTTTCAATCGGAGAATTTTGAATCATATCAGCTATATCTTCCGTAATTTCTTCTCCACCGGCAACGATCAATTCACCGATAGTCGGATGAATAATATCATGAACGGACACTCTTCCTAGAATACGTTCGTGCAACGTAGCTATTATTTCGTCATTACTCTTTAGATCAGTACAAACCAATCCGCGTAACGTTCCGCAATCTTCTTCGTTAATAATCACATCATGCGATACATCCACCAGACGACGCGTCAAGTAACCGGCGTCTGCCGTTTTCAACGCTGTATCTGCCAAACCTTTACGGGCACCGTGCGTAGAGATAAAATACTCCAACACAGAAAGCCCTTCTTTAAAATTAGAAAGAACCGGATTCTCAATAATCTGTCCCCCTTCTGCTCCTGCCTTTTGAGGTTTAGCCATCAAACCGCGCATACCACACAACTGACGTATTTGTTCTTTCGAACCGCGCGCTCCGGAATCGAGCATCATAAATACAGAATTGAAACCTTGGTCATCGGTAGATACGGTTTTCATCACAATATTCGCCAAATCGGAATTAATATGTGTCCACGTATCTATCACTTGATTATAACGTTCATTATTAGTAATGATACCCATGTTATAACTATTGACAATCTGTTCCACTTCATCATAACCATGCTGAATCAAACGTTCCTTTTCCTTCGGAATGATAATATCACCGAGATTGAAAGACAAACCGCCTATAAATGCCATACGGTATCCCAAATCTTTAATGCCATCCAAAAATTCAGCCGTTCTGGCTACCCCGCAAACTTTTATTACATCACTGATAATTTCACGTAAAGATTTTTTGGATATAACCTTATTTACATAACCCATTTCAAGTGGAACAATCTCGTTAACAATAACACGTCCAACAGAAGTCTCACGCATAACATTAACTATTTCACCATTTTCATCCAGATCTTTCACTACCACTTTCACGGGAGCATGTATATCCACTTTACCTTCATTATAAGCAATCATTGCTTCTTCAGGACCGTAAAAAATCAATCCTTTCCCTTTGGCATCCTCCCTAATTTTGGTAATATAATACAAACCAAGTACCATATCCTGAGAAGGAACAGTAATAGGAGCCCCATTAGCCGGATTCAGAATATTATGAGACGCCAACATCAACATTTGTGCTTCAAGAATAGCTTCATTGCCCAAAGGTAAATGAACAGCCATCTGGTCACCGTCGAAGTCAGCATTAAAAGCGGTACAAGCTAAAGGATGAAGTTGGATAGCTTTACCTTCAATCATTTTAGGCTGAAAAGCTTGAATACCCAAACGATGAAGCGTTGGCGCACGGTTTAATAACACCGGATGCCCTTTCATTACATATTCCAAAATATCCCAAATAACCGGCTCTTTACGATCAACTATCTTTTTAGCCGATTTTACTGTCTTTACAATACCACGTTCAATCAATTTACGAATAATAAACGGCTTATATAACTCGGCAGCCATTAACTTGGGAATGCCACATTCGTGCATTTTCAATTCAGGTCCTACAACAATAACTGAACGCGCCGAATAATCCACCCGTTTACCCAACAAATTCTGACGAAAACGACCTTGCTTGCCTTTCAAACTGTCTGAAAGAGATTTCAGCGGACGATTAGCTTCTGTTTTTACCGCACTCGATTTGCGTGAATTATCAAAGAGAGAGTCAACAGACTCTTGAAGCATACGTTTTTCATTGCGTAAAATAACTTCAGGGGCTTTTATTTCAATCAACCTTTTCAGGCGATTATTGCGAATAATCACACGTCTGTATAAATCATTCAGATCAGAAGTTGCAAAACGACCGCCGTCCAAAGGAACTAATGGACGAAGATCCGGCGGAATAACCGGGACAATACGGACAATCATCCACTCCGGTTTGTTACGTCCACGCGACATACGAAATGATTCTACTACTTGCAAACGTTTCAAGGCTTCATTCTTGCGTTGTTGCGAAGCATCATTGCCAGCGCGATGCCTCAGTTCGTAAGACAAAGCATCCAAGTCTAAACGCGCCAAAAGGTCGTAAACCGCTTCTGCTCCCATCTTCGCAATAAACTTGTTCGGATCGGAATCTTCCAAATATTGATTATCTTTCGGCAGAGTATCCAAAACATCCAAATATTCTTCCTCCGAAAGCAAATCATAGGTCTTCAATCCGTCAGCTTCCTTAACACCCGGCTGAACTACCACATAACGTTCGTAATATATAATAGAATCCAGTTTTTTTGTAGGCAGCCCCAACAAATAACCAATTTTGTTCGGAAGTGAACGAAAATACCAAATATGAGCAACAGGAACTACCAACTGAATGTGTCCCGTACGTTCACGCCGCACTTTCTTTTCCGTAACCTCTACTCCGCAACGATCACAAACAATCCCTTTGTAACGAATACGCTTATATTTACCACAGTGACACTCATAATCTTTTATCGGACCGAATATTCTTTCACAAAATAATCCATCCCGTTCAGGTTTATAAGTACGATAATTAATCGTTTCAGGTTTTAAAATTTCACCACTCGAATTTTCAAGAATCTCTTCAGGAGAAGCAAGTCCAATTGATATTCTTGAGAAACTGTTCTTTATCTTGTTTTCTTTTCTAAAAGCCATATTCTTAATGTACTAATGGAAGTAAATAGTAAATAGTATGTGATTATTCTAAATTGATGCTCAAGCCCAATCCTTTCAACTCATGCAACAATACATTCAAAGATTCCGGAATACCAGCTTGCGGCATAGGTTCTCCCTTTACTATGGCTTCATAAGCTTTAGAACGTCCTACCACATCGTCAGACTTAATCGTTAGTATTTCTTGAAGAATATGCGACGCACCAAATGCCTCCAATGCCCAAACTTCCATTTCTCCGAAACGCTGTCCTCCAAATTGGGCTTTACCACCAAGAGGTTGTTGAGTAATTAGCGAGTACGGACCGATAGAACGCGCATGCATTTTATCTTCCACCATGTGACCGAGTTTCAACATATAAGTTACCCCCACGGTTGCTGGTTGGTCAAAACGTTCACCTGTACCACCATCGTAGAGATATGTTTTTCCATAAAGAGGAAGATTTGCTTTATTTGTCCATTTTGTCAAATCCTCAAGAGAAGCCCCGTCAAAAATCGGGGTAGCAAATTTAACACCCAACTTTTTCCCTGCAGAACCGAGAACCGCTTCAAAAATCTGTCCGATATTCATACGAGAAGGCACACCCAAGGGATTCAGCACAATGTCCACAGGAGTTCCATCAGCTAAAAACGGCATATCTTCCTGCCGAACGATACGGGAAACAATACCCTTATTACCGTGACGACCAGCCATTTTATCTCCTACACCAATTTTACGTTTCTTAGCAACATAAACTTTAGCCATTTGAACAATACCTGTAGGAAGTTCGTCACCAATAGTTATACTAAATTTTTTTCGTTTCAAATCGGCATCCAATTCTTTGTATTTTTTCAAAAAGTTAAGAATCAGATCACGAATCATATTGTTAGTATGCTCATCATTCGTCCAATTACTAAGCTGGACAGAAGTAAAATCAAGCACACTAAAATTAGATGCACTAAACCTCGCTCCTTTAGAAATAATCTCTACTCCCAAATAATCTTTCACTCCTTGAGAGATTTTATTTTCCGTCAAAACCAATAACTTCTTAACTAAAATAGTGCGTAATCGAGCCACTTCAGCTTCAAAATCATCATCCAATTTAGGCAACATGGCTTTATCAGTCAACTTGGAAGTACGATTTTTAATAACACGAGAGAATAATTTCTTGTCAACAACGACCCCACTAAGCGAAGGAGAAGCTTTCAAAGAAGCGTCTTTCACATCGCCGGCTTTATCTCCGAAAATAGCTCGAAGTAACTTTTCCTCCGGTGACGGGTCGGATTCTCCTTTAGGGGTAATTTTACCAATCAGAATATCTCCCGGTTGGATACGTGCTCCGATTCTCACAATACCATTTTCGTCAAGATCTTTAGTGGATTCTTCACTCACATTAGGGATATCCGAAGTTAATTCTTCCATACCACGTTTTGTTTCACGAACTTCAAGAGTATATTCTTCAACGTGAACGGAAGTAAGCACATCTTCACGCACCAAACGTTCATTCAACACGATAGCATCCTCATAATTATATCCTTTCCAAGGCATATATGCTACTAAAAGATTTTTACCTAAAGCTAATTCCCCTTTCTCGGTAGAATAACCCTCCGTCAATATTTGACCTTTTGTTACACGCTGACCCTTTTCACATATCGGACGAAGGTCAATCGTCATATTTTGATTAGTCTTACGAAACTTAGGTAAAGCATATTCCTTCAATGCAGGCTCAAAACTCACAAATTCTTTATCTTTCGTTCTATCATATAATACTCGGATAGTGGTAGCATCAACATAATCAACAACTCCGTCGCTTTCGGCTGTTATTTGAGTACGTGAATCTCTCACTAACTGCTGTTCAATACCTGTACCCACAATCGGAGCTTCTGTCCTTAACAAAGGAACAGCCTGACGCATCATATTTGAACCCATCAAGGCACGGTTAGCATCATCGTGTTCAAGAAAAGGAATAAGAGATGCGGCAATGGAAGCTATTTGTTGGGGAGCAACATCCATTAAGTTCACACGAATCGGCTCAACCATCGGATAATCAGCATCTTGACGAGATTTAACTCTGCTGCGGACAAAAGTTCCATCTTCATTTAAAGGCGCATTACCTTGAGCAATAATTTTATTTTCTTCTTCTTCGGCTGTCAAATAAACAATGCCATTTTCAGAGATATTTACCTTACCATCTTCAACTTTACGATAGGGCGTCTCAATAAATCCCAACTTATTGATCTTTGCATATACACACAAAGATGAAATCAAACCAATGTTAGGACCTTCGGGCGTTTCGATCGGACAAAGACGACCATAATGAGTATAATGCACATCGCGAACTTCAAATCCTGCCCGTTCACGCGAAAGACCGCCAGGACCTAATGCTGACATACGTCTTTTATGTGTGATTTCCGCCAATGGATTCGTTTGATCCATAAATTGCGATAATGCATTCGTTCCAAAAAACGTATTGATAACAGACGAGATTGTTTTTGCATTGATTAAATCAATCGGAGTAAACACTTCATTATCCCGTACATTCATACGTTCACGAATAGTACGAGACATACGTGCCAATCCTACTGCAAACTGATTAGACAATTGTTCGCCAACAGTACGTACACGCCTGTTACTCAAATGGTCAATATCGTCTACGTCCGCTTTAGAATTAACTAGCTCTATCAAATACTTGATGATTTCAATAATATCCTCTTTGGTGAGGACTTTGACATCCATATTCGTAGTTAAATTCAGTTTCTTATTAATTCTGTATCGTCCTACATCACCAAGATCATATCTCTTTTCTGAAAAAAACAAATTATTAATTACTTCACGCGCACTTGCATCATCAGCAGGATCCGCATTACGAAGCTGTCTGTAAATATATAAAACGGCTTCCTTTTCTGAATTACTCGGATCTTTTTGAAGAGTGTTATAAATAATAGAATAATCCGATTGATTAAATTCTTCTTTATGAAGGAGAACATTCTGAACACCCGATTCTATAATTTCATTTATATGTGTTTGGTCAAGAATTGTTTCACGGTCGATAATGACTTCATTACGTTCAATAGAAACAACTTCACCGGTATCCTCATCCACAAAATCTTCAATCCATGTCTTCAAAACACGAGCAGCCAACTTACGACCAATCACTTTTTTAAGGTTAGCTTTATTGATTTTAATATCTTCGGCAAGATTAAATATTTCAAGAATATCTTTGTCGTTTTCAAAACCAATAGCTCTTAATAGCGTTGTTACGGGCAATTTCTTTTTGCGGTCAATATAAGCGTACATCACGTTATTAATATCCGTGGCAAATTCAATCCACGACCCCTTGAAAGGAATAATACGCGCCGAATAAAGTTTTGTTCCGTTGGTATGTACATTCTGCCCGAAAAAAACACCCGGTGAACGATGAAGTTGTGACACCACAACACGTTCTGCACCATTAATAACAAAAGTTGCCTTATCTGTCATATAAGGAATCGGACCAAGAAATACATCTTGAATAACCGTATCAAAATCCTCATGATCCGGATCCGTACAATATAATTTCAACTTCGCTTTTAATGGAACACTATAGGTAAGCCCACGCTCTATACAATCTTCAATAGTATAACGCGGAGGATCAATATAGTAATCCAAAAACTCAAGAACAAAATTATTCCTCGTGTCTGCAATAGGAAAATTTTCGGCAAACACATTATATAGCCCTTCGTTTTTTCGTTTTTCGGGGGGCGTATCCAATTGTAGAAAGTCTCGAAATGATTTTAATTGCACTTCCAAAAAATCCGGATATTCAAGTGGATTTCTTGTAGAAGCAAAATTAATCCTCTGATTTACAATATTTAAAGGCATCGATTAATAAATTTGGTAGAACTTAATATGAAAATATACACAAAAAGGTTAAGAATCTCTTACAACAAAGATTCTTAACCCAATTACCTGACACGCAGGCAAATGCTATTTAAGTTCAACCTCTGCTCCGACTTCTTCCAGTGCATTTTTCAACACATCTGCATCGTTTTTAGATAAACCTTCTTTTACTACACTCGGAGCAGCGTCCACTACAGCTTTAGCTTCTGTCAAGGTAAGACCACAAGTTTCCTTAACAGCCTTTATTACTTGAAGTTTAGTAGTACCGGCACTTTTCAATACTACGTCAAAAGAAGTTTTTTCTTCCACCACAGCAGTGCCGGCTTCAGGACCAGCAGCAATAGCAACAGCTGCAGCAGCAGGTTCAATACCATATTCTTGTTTAAGGATAGCTGCAAGTTCATTAACTTCTTTTACTGTCAAATTAACTAAATTTTCTGCAAGAGCTTTCAAATCTGCCATTTCTGTATAAATTTTTAATGTTTGTTTTACAAAAGAATAATATAATCTGTAATTATTTGTCACCAAGAGTTTTGAGAACTCCGTGAATGGTATTACCACCTGATTGAAGAGCCGAAATAACGTTTCTAATCGGTGATTGCAGCAATGCTACAACATCGGCAACAACTTCATTTTTACTCTTAATACCAATAAGAGCATCCAATTGATTAGCTCCTATAAAGAAACCCTCTTCCGCATAAGCAGCTTTTAAATTTGGAATTCCATCCTTAGCTATACTTTTGATTAGCTTAGCCGGTGCATTTGCCGTATTGGAAAGCATTATTGCCGTAGAACTTTTCAACGTATCGTAAAGAGGAGAATAATCCACATTTGAATTTTCAAGAGCTTTGCGAAAGAGTTTGTTTTTAACAACCATTAATTTAATGTTTTCTTTATAACAAGCCTTCCGTAAAGTAGAAGTTGACGCTGCATTCATTGCAGTCACATCCACTAAGTAAAAATGTGAATATCCTTGCACGGTAGCAGCCAACTGTTCAATTATTGCATTTTTATCTTCCTTTCTCATTGTTCTTTCCTCTTATTAGATTTCTTCAATTGATTTCGGATCTATCTTAATACCTCCGCTCATCGTACTCGAAAGATAAATGCTCTTAATATAGGTACCCTTGGCAGAAGTCGGTTTCATTTTGATTAAAGTAGAAACAAATTCTTTTGCGTTTCCACGAATTTTATCCAATTCAAAAGAAACTTTACCGATAGAAGTATGAACAATACCGGTTTTATCCACTTTAAAGTCAATTTTACCCTGTTTTACTTCTTTTACCGCCTTGGCTACATCTATAGTTACAGTACCGCTTTTAGGATTAGGCATCAATCCACGAGGACCTAATATACGCCCTAAAGCGCCGATTTTACCCATGATAGAAGGCATAGTGATGATAACATCCACATCCGTCCATCCACCTTTGATCTTTTCAACATATTCGTCAAGACCCACATAGTCAGCTCCGGCTTCTTTTGCGGCAGCTTCGGCATCAGGTGTACATAGCACTAACACACGCGTTTCTTTACCGGTTCCGTAAGGAAGGGAAACGACCCCTCTTACCATCTGGTTTGCTTTACGCGGGTCAACCCCTAAACGTACATCTATATCTATCGAAGAATCAAATTTGGTAAATGTAATTTCTTTCACCAAAGATGCGGCTTCTTTCAATGAATATGCCTTTCCTGCTTCAATTTTTCCAGCAGCTAACTTTTGATTTTTTGTCAGTTTACTCATTTAATTGAAGTTTTTAATTTTAAATCCGGAACTCCCCTTTTACAGTAATACCCATGCTACGTGCCGTACCTGCCACTGTTTTCATAGCTGCCTCAATAGTAAAACAGTTTAAATCAACCATTTTATCCTGAGCAATCGTCTTAATTTGTTCCCATGTCAATTCGGCAACTTTCTTACGATTAGGCTCGGCAGAACCACTCTTTAATTTTGCCGTTTCAAGCAATTGAATAGCAACGGGAGGAGTTTTGATTACAAAATCAAAAGACTTGTCTGCATAATAAGTAATAATAACAGGCAGTATTTTACCAGCCTTGTCTTGGGTCCTGGCATTAAATTGCTTGCAAAACTCCATTATATTAATTCCCTTGGAACCCAATGCAGGGCCTACGGGGGGAGATGGATTTGCTGCGCCTCCTTTAATCTGTAATTTGATTAGTCCAGCAACTTCTTTAGCCATTTCTTATTGATTTATAAATAAATAATAATAACAGAATACTACAGCGTAACACCTGTCCTATTCTTTTTCAACTTGCATAAAACCTAATTCAAGCGGTGTTTTACGCCCAAATATCTTTACCATAACCTTCAATTTCTTCTTTTCATTGTTTATCTCTTCAATGACTCCGTTGAAACCATTGAAAGGACCAAATATAACCTTTACCGTTTCACCGACAATATAAGAAATATTCAACTCCTCTCCCACATCCTGAAACTCATCTACCGTACCAAGTATACGATTCACCTCTGGTTGTCTGAGAGGAAGCGGTTTATCGGAATTTCCCAAAAAACCGATTACATTAGGTATATTTCTCAATCGGTGAGCCACTTCTCCTACAAGATTGGCTTCAATTAAAATATACCCCGGAAGATAATTCCTTTCCCTCACAACTTTTTTGCCGTTACGAACCTGATATACCCTTTCTGTTGGAATCAACACCTGAGATACACTCTCGCCAAGATCACTGTTTTTAATTTCAGCATCCAAGTATTCTTTCACTTTGGCTTCTTTTCCACTAATGGCACGTAATACATACCATTTTTTTTCGATCTCAGACATCCTCTAAATTTTGATTTTCAATGTGGATAGATAATTTTTCCCATTATAAATTGGAAACTAAAGTCCATTGCAAATACCAACAATGCAATAAGCAAGGAAGCATATAAAACAGCCACTGCACTGCTAGTCAACATAGAATAAGAAGGCCACGATACTTTATGAACAAGTTCGTTATAAGATTCTTTAATGTTAGAAACAATACTAAAAATAAACTTTTTCATTGTAACAAAATTAGCACGGAAGGAGAGACTCGAACTCCCGACACCCGGTTTTGGAGACCGGTGCTCTACCAAACTGAGCTACTTCCGTAATAGAAGTCAGTTCCCATACAAACAGAAACTGACTTTTTTACGAAATTACACTAATATTTCAGTAATTTGACCGGCGCCTACCGTACGCCCCCCTTCACGAATAGCAAAACGAAGACCTACATTTAATGCAACCGGATAAATCAATTCTACAGTAATTGTTAAATTATCACCCGGCATTACCATTTCAGTTCCTTCCGGAAGAGTAATTTCACCCGTAGCATCCAGCGTACGCAAATAGAATTGAGGACGATATTTATTATGGAACGGAGTATGACGACCACCTTCTTCTTTTTTCAAAATATAAACTTCTGCCTTGAAAGTAGTATGAGGGGTAATTTTACCCGGATGGCAAATTACCATACCGCGTTTCACCTCATCTTTATCAATACCGCGAAGCAACAAACCAACGTTGTCACCAGCTTCACCCGTATCCAAAATCTTACGGAACATTTCAACGCCTGTAACGACTGATTTCTTACCTTCTGCGCCCAAACCAATAATCTGAACTTCCTCACCTGTTTTGATAATACCAGTTTCGATACGACCTGTCGCCACTGTCCCACGACCCGTAATAGAGAACACATCTTCAACGGGCATCAAAAACGGCTTGTCAGTATCACGTACAGGCAATGGAATCCATGTGTCAACCGCTTCCATCAATTCCATTACTTTATCTTCCCATTCAGGAATACCATTCAATGCACCCAAGGCTGACCCACGAATAACAGGCGTATTATCGCCGTCGAAATTATAGAACGAAAGAAGTTCTCTCATTTCCATTTCAACTAATTCCAACATTTCTTCGTCATCAACCATATCGCATTTATTCATATATACCACTAACTTCGGTACATTTACTTGACGAGCTAACAGAATGTGTTCTCGCGTTTGAGGCATCGGTCCGTCAGTAGCAGCTACTACGATAATAGCGCCATCCATTTGAGCAGCGCCCGTTACCATGTTCTTTACATAGTCAGCGTGACCCGGACAATCCACATGCGCATAATGACGATTAGCGGTTTGATATTCTACATGTGCGGTATTAATAGTAATACCCCTTTCTTTTTCTTCAGGAGCGTTGTCAATAGAATCGAAAGAACGTATTTCCGACAGACCCTTTTTTGCCAACACTGTCGTGATAGCAGCTGTCAATGTGGTTTTTCCGTGGTCAACATGACCAATAGTACCAACGTTTACGTGTGGTTTAGTACGTGAAAATTTCTCTTTAGCCATAGCTTTACTACTTATTTTATATGTTGATAATCCTTACTGCGCTTATATGATATGAGCTGTTACCGGGACTTGAACCCGGGACCTCTTCCTTACCAAGGAAGTGCTCTACCACTGAGCTATGACAGCAATAAAAGAGCGGAAGACGGGACTCAAACCCGCGACCCTCAGCTTGGAAGGCTAATGCTCTATCGACTGAGCTACTTCCGCAATTTTGTGGGCAAAGATGGATTCGAACCACCGAAGGCGTAAGCCAGCAGATTTACAGTCTGCCCCATTTGGCCACTCTGGTATTTGCCCGCTATTTCTAAATTTGACCTCGCGTTTCCAATATAAACGAAACGGCGACAAATTTAGTTATTTATTTTATTTTGCAAAAGAATTGTGTAATTTATTTATTTTGCAATTTCTCTTTATACTTGTGAATCTGCTTTTCCAAAGCATTGAGAGCATCATCCACCGCTTGTTCAAACGTATCGCACACCTTGCTGGCATAGAAAACCTCACCCATAACAAACAATTTTATACCCGCTTCTTTATTCTCGGAAACTTCGGGTTTAGTAACTTTAAGTGATACTTCCACCGTTGTTATATCACTGTAAATTTTTTTTAATTTTCTAATTTTCTTCCGAATAAAATCCTGCAATTGCTCTGATGCGTCAAAGTGAATTGATTGAATTCTAATTTCCATGATAATTTTTTTTAAGCTCTAGGATGAGCCTGTTTATATATTTTTTTTAATTTCTCAAAAGTCATATGTGTGTATATTTCAGTAGTTGTCAGGCTACTATGTCCCAGCAGTTCTTTTATCACACTGAGTTCCGCTTCGTTATTCAACATAGTTGTGGCAAAAGTATGCCGCAACACGTGAGGGCTTTTTTTCTTTAACGTTACTACTTTTGAAAGACTCTGCCTCACTATCCTGCCGACTATACTTCTACTCAATTGTTCACCGTTTTTCCTGACAAAAAATGCTTCCGGTTTATTACTTAAAAGGGCTTCGTTTCTTATGTCAATATATTCCAACATCTCTTTTTTTAACTCATCGCCAAAAGGAATTATCCGTTGCTTATTTCTCTTTCCATTCACTCTAATAAAAGAAGCAGCAAAATCAATGTCACTGTCATGCAAACTAATCAATTCAAAAAGTCTCATACCCGTCACATAAAAAACTTCGATGATTAAACGATTCCTACATGCCATATAGCCTTCTCCGAAATCTGTTTCGTCTAACAGTCTATTCATTTCGCTTTCCTTTAAAAAAATTGGAAGTAATTTCTTGCTTTTAGGGGCTGTAATTCTCCAAAGAGGGTTTATTGTTACTTTTCCTTGTTTTAAAAGATACCTATAAAAAGATCGGAGAGAACTCAATTTTCCATTCACCGAAGTAGTAGCATACCCACTCTCCATAAGTGAAACTATCCATTCACGAACAATTTCGCCTTCAGGTTTGATTTCTGTTAAATCAAATATATTCCTTTCTGCAACAAAATTTCTGAACTGCGTTACATCCGTTCCGTAAATGGTAATAGTCCTTTCGGAATAATTTCGTTCATAACGAAGATAATCAAGAAAAGCCTTTACCAACATACAACACCTCTCGTTACACTAATGATTAGGCAACGAATGTATAATAAAGAATTCAATCATTCAAAAAAATTACGAATAATTAATTTTCTATTTGCTGAAGCTTTTGGACATAAACTGCGTGTTCCTTCTTAAGTCTTTTAGTTACAGAAGGTTTATCAAATTGTTGCCTTCTTCTCAATTCCTTTACAATACCAGTCTTTTCAAATTTTCTTTTAAATTTTTTAAGCGATTTTTCAATGTTATCGCCTTCTTTTACAGGAACTACAATCATCGCAATTTATTGTTTAATTTTAGTTATTGAATTTAAAAAATTACATTCAGTTCAATTTGCGGGCGAAATTACGTAAAGTTTCTTTATCCTACAAAAGAAATTGAGTTTTTAAGCTGAAATCTTTTCCTACAAATAGTATTTTCTGCAGATATTTTCCTTAACTTTGCAAAAGAATCACAAATTTTATGTATATAATTAAACAAATAAGACCATGAGAAGTTTTGCATCAGATAATACCTCCGGCGTACATCCTTTAATTATGGAGTCGCTCTTTCAAGCAAATAAAGACCATGCTTTGGGTTATGGTAATGATAAGTGGACAGAGGAGGCGGTTGCCAAAATTAAAGAGGTGTTTGATTCCGATTGTGAACCTTTTTTTGTGTTCAACGGAACAGGAAGTAATGTTATGGCATTGCAATTGATAACGCGTCCCTATCATTCCGTAATATGTGCTGAAACAGCACATATTTATGTAGACGAATGTGGTTCGCCAGTAAAAAACGTAGGATGCCAAATACGTCCTATTGTTACTAAGGACGGAAAATTGACTCCGGAACTTATTTTACCTTATTTACATAGCTTCGGCGATCAACATCATTCGCAACCGGGAGTTGTTTATGTGTCGCAATGTACGGAATTAGGAACCATATATACTCCTGAAGAGCTAAAAGCTGTTTGCCATTTGGCGCACCAATATAACATGCGTGTTCTTATGGACGGTGCACGCCTATCTAATGCTTGTGCCGCATTAAATCTTTCATTACGTGAAATGACAGTGGATTGCGGCGTTGATATTTTGAGTTTCGGAGGAACAAAAAACGGATTAATGATGGGAGAATGTGTGGTCATATTCAATTCTCCTTTGAAAAATGAAGC
>SNRY01000262.1_pt1 | contig 19269 bp, 12 predicted proteins | sample 4693421 | NCBI WGS metagenome assembly SNRY01 (sample SAMN11003215, study PRJNA524138) | termite gut metagenome | isolation source: Bacteroidetes bacterial symbionts from single cell of protist host amplifed... | host: Streblomastix strix ... | reverse complement strand
ATATTCGTTTAGTTTTAATTTGTTTATAATCTAAATCCTTTTCTCTTTTTCTTCTTTTTCAAACTTTGTTGTCGTAAATATTCCGCTTGGTCGGCATCATAGTCCGAATCTGATGGCTGTATATCAAACAAACTACCCAATACCGAACTTGCGATTTCTACAATTAAATGTTCCGGCATATGGCTTTGGGCAGATTGCCGGATACTCATTTCCTGTTCCTTACTGTTCTGCTGCAACTGAAACTCAATCTTGCTGTAACTGCATGTCCGGTCTATCTTAGAACCATTGAACGTGTAATCACCTTTGCCGAATCGCACTCCTTGTATCTTATCCGTATCTCCATTGTAACGGAACTCAGCGGTAATACCTGATTTTTGCAATTTCGCCGTCAATTCGTTCCAATTCTTGCATCTAGGAATAGCTTCCTTAATGGTATCGTAAATTTCATATTTCGTCTTGTCCGGCTCCCTTAATCGCTCTCTTTTCACATTTTCTTTGCCCGAAGCAATATACAATCCGTATTTCTTGGTCAGTTCCATACAGACTTTCGTACTCCTGAATTTTTCATTTTTGTCGGTGATTCGTTTGCCTTCGTTGTCAATCCGATTTATCACCAGATGAACATGCGGATGGTCGGTGTCGTGATGTCGGGCAATAATGTATTGGGTATTCCCGTATCCCATCTTTTGCATGTACTCCAGTGCTATGCCAACCATAACCTTATCCGTTAGCCTCTCTTTATCCTGCATGGAAAAGTCCAGAGAGATATGTGCTACCGGCTTGGTTATTTTCGGATTCATCTTGTTTTGGGTGATGAAGCTGTGAGTAATGGAATCCCTGTCTTTCAGACGCACTCCTTCAGCATAGAGTAATTGTGCCTTGTTCTTATCCAAAACATAACCTACTACTCCCCTGAAACCTCTCCCCTGTACTATCTTAGCAACCATCTTCAATCCGTTTGATGATGTTATCCAATCCTTTCATCGTGTCCATACAATTCCGGTGAGCTTCCCCGTATCCAGCAGCATTGGCTTTACGGGCAAGCTGGTTTACGTTGTTCGCCATGCCTGAAAGCTGTCGTATTTGCCCCATGTGTTCGGATGATAACCGCTCCTTTACCGTACTCGACTGAATACAGTTACGGATGTATTCGCTTCGGGTAATACCCGCCAAACGTGCTTTGGATTTGAGCGAATAGTATTCCTCCGTTGCCATTTTCAGGGTTACTTTGTATCCCTTTTTCTCGGCAGCTTCTTTTCTGGGTCTGCCGTTCTTATTTTTATTTCTTATCGTGTTCATATCCTTCATATAGCTTACTGTTATTAAATGAGACCGGCGGGATGTTTTGCCTCGCAGAGCAAGGTTTTGGTATGACCAAAACACAAACTTGCTCCCCATGAAAAATAAAAGCAGCCCGCTTTTCTTATCTTTTACCGTTTGAATCCCGAATGCTTATTTTTTACCGTGGGGTTTACTTTTGGTTTTTGACGTAGATAGTCATTCAAGTCTTTATACTCTGTGTATCTAGTTGACCTGTTATACACAGTGGAGCAGGTTGAGTCTATCAACTAAGTTGCCTTTCGCCCTGCTTCGTCATTATCCAGATAGGTATAAATATCCTGGTGAGCTTTTATGAAGTCCATCGCCTTGGATACGTTCGTTATTGAATTTAGTATAACGGTATCATGATTGGTTTGCTGCAGGTTTTGCAATGTGAGATACGAAAGGAAATCCCAAAAGCCTTCAAAGACCAAACAGGTATCCATATTGTTCCGAATAGTTGTAACCTCTTTGGGAGAAATACATCCCTTGAAACCCGATGGATTACTTAACTCATATCCACCTTTGTCGTTCCTGAAGCCTACCCCAAAATAGTTTCTGCCATTTATCCGGTAATGGATTTCTTTGCAATACAGGTTTGCCAACTCCAAATCAATTTTGCGTTCCCTGACAAAGTCTATCAATGCCGGATGAGTAATCGGTTGCACTTTCAGAATAGTCGTTGTCTGTTCCTGTTGTCTGTCTTGATGATTCCCGTGAAAGGAAAAAGAATCAACCCCCATGCCTGTATATTTCTCTTCCAACTTGCTTGCCGCCTCATGGAAAGAACAATGCTCCATGTGCATGATCAGGTCTATCAATGTGCCACCCTCATTGGTTCCAAAATCTCTCCAGAGGTTTTTAGTATAATCCACTTTGAAACTTGCATTGCAATCTTCCCTGAGTGGAGAATAATACATACCGTAATAGCCATAGTGCTTTACAGGATGAATATTCATCTCCGCCAAGTAACCTCGTATCGAAATAGTATTTAATATATTCATAATCAATCTGTTTTTAGTTGGTATATTTTTTCTTTCACCGGATATTATTTTAGGAAAGAAGTACCTTAAAATCTGTAATATTGTAAGAAAACATATTTTTCTTGCTGCTGTTCAGCTATTTATCTGTCTTACATTTCTCTTACGAAAAAATTCGTTTGTAAGAATCCTTATCGTTTGTTGTTAGTTTGTAAGAACTTTGTAAGGATATTGTAATATATTTATAATAGTAATAATCAATATATTAGAAGAAACATCTAACATTCTGACATAATTTCTTCCACTTGTTTTTGGGTCATACGATACAGCCTTGCCGTTTTGGGAGAAGAAAGAATCTCATCATTGTATCCGAATAGGTAAGCGGTATAATAAGTCGGTGGATGCGGTTCAAGTTTCCAATTGTCCTGCAATATCTTCCGCAGTTGCGATGCTTCCGTTTGGATGGAAAGGCGTTTCAACATATCAAGCATATCCTTGATGGAAAACCGGTATTCTTTCAATTCTTTGATTTGCATAATCTCGGAGATAATATGAAGCATTTCAATCTCTACTTTCCCCCGGTTATGCATGATAATTCTGCGTAAAGCATCTGTAACCAACAGGTCATGCCTGAACCACATTCGGGATTCATGCCTGGTGCTTAATTTTCTTTCTAGCAGGAAATGAAGGAATTGAGGTATTTCCGCTTTGAGGTCATTCAACATACCCACATTTTTCTTTTCAATCGGATGGATTTTCCGTACCCAATAGCGGGTTTCACCCTGTTCGATAATGATGGGACATTCTTCATTATTGGATGACATTACGAATTTGGCAAAGAAATCAATTTCGTAACGGTCTTTCCCTTTGGCCTCCGCCTTATACGAAATGGCTGTACTCAGGTTCTTGATGCGTTCCGAATCCTCCCTGCGGTCAAGCAATGCTTCATCTACACCGACAATCAGTTTGTTCGCCCAATCGGAATTAAACTGACTGTGAAAATCCTCATTCGTATTGAATGACATATTTCCGGCGAAGATGGCTTTGAGAAAATTCAGGAAAGTTGTTTTTCCTGTATTCCTCTCTGTGGAAACTAGCAACAGGATAGGAAGTCGAATCAACGGTTTGAGGTATAGCAATTGCAGGTAATCCAGACCCATTTCCAACTGCTCGCCGAAAAGATGTTCAAGGAACTCCATTGTAACGGGACAATTGCCTTCAGAGGGTAGATAGGCGATGGCTTCATACTGATTCAGGTATGTGCCATGAACCTGCCGGTAGTCGATATGGTCAGGAATCATACAAAATCCGTCGTATTTCTCAATATCAGGCAGGTTGTTTTTACCATAATCCTGACGAAGCGTTTCATAGCTCCACAGGATTTTTTCTTCCATGCAGTCACCGCTGATAAGGGGACGCTGTACCAGTTTATACAATGCAGTACCAATCCGAATGTACCTGCCGGAATCTTGTTCTTTTTCTTTCATCGGAAGTCCTCCTTATCTTTTACGTCCGGCACTACGGGCAAGGGTTAAACTGACATGGGACACATCTCGTTTAGGCTTGGTTTGATTTTCCGCCCATTCCAATAACTCCTTCCGTGAGAAAACCAGTTTGTTTCCATATCTTTTGCAAGGAATATCCCCGGATGCAGTTAATTTATATACTTTGGCTTTGGAGGTTGGATAACCATACTTGCGTAGTAATTCTATGGCATCCGATAAGATGATGGTATCTATCTTTGATTCCGAAACAGTTTTGGGTATAACCCCTGACACTGCCTCACTAACGATTGCCCGCAATTCTTCGGGCGTTGTAATAATGATAGGATTCATGGTATTCAAATTTTAACTATTAATATTAAACATATAGCTATCGTCATAGCCGGATTCAATATTGAATTTGAATACAAAATAACAATGAATAAGATTGATAATCAAATGGATAAATGACTTAACACAGGTAAGCCAAATCCCGCCAAAAGTAAGACAAATGCTACCATGTTAAGTTGAAACAGGGGATTTAACTTAACAGGCTTAAGACAAAAAAAGACAAAACGAAGACAACTTACGCCAAAATTAAGACATGTTAAGTTGAATAAAAAATTCGCTTTTTTCGGATTTATTTTTCGGCATGTTCGGCTTGGTAACGTTTAAGTTGCTTTAATACAGCCTTTGTGCTGAAAGTTTCGATATTGGATACGCGTTGGGATTTTACAGGAGTAATGAAACCCTTTCTTATCCAGTCGCTTAAGGTTTGGCGGGAAATACCCAGCATTTTAGCCAATAGAATTCGGTTGATGATTTCTTCTCCCGAAAGAACAGGGATATTTTTTTTTGTTTTTAACCAAATACCATTCAAAATGGGAGATTACGGCATCTATGTTCTTTATGAATGGTTCGATGGTCTTTAATACGGATATTTCGATAGTTGCCATATCGTAATTGGCTAATTCGGGATTCTTTGACAGCTCCCCAACTATCATCTCATAAATTGACAATTCCTTAGCTGATAGGGTGTATTTCTTCCGGCGGGGCATAGATTCTACTGTTTGATATTTCTGAATCGCTCATTTAGCTCCCGGATTCTTTCTATTAGCTTATCAAAAGGGATTGAATCTCCATAAATCATATTTGACTTCATCGTTTCATAATCCTTTTCCCATATATCAATAATGGAAGCCGGTGGAACAAAATTAATTTTGTCCGGTGTATGAGTAGAATAATCAACTTCTTTCATTGAAGTTAGCATTTTTCTATGATTAACAATTACATCGTACAAATCCGGGCTGTTAAGTGCATCCTTAGCATAATCCGTATCCATCAACTTTTCTAAGTCATAAAGATGTCTTGACATCCTGTTTACACGAATGTTTTCGGCAGGTTTTTGAAATTCTTCGTGTAAAAGAAAGGCTTTTTCAAGAAAAGTTCTCTGTGGAATGACGGTTGGTATATCAAAATAAGAGTCTGCAAAAGCCGATTCGGGATAATTGTCTGCAAGTATGGAACGTAATTGGATTGTTTCACTTGGCTCAATCAATGAACGTGTGCCAATCTCAATCAAGACTTTTTCCCGAATATAACTACCGGGTGTAAAAATCGAATTAAAAAGCACTTCTATGATTAACGGATCTTTGGTCGTATCCTGTGTTTCTTTAATAAATACCGAATAGTCCTCAATACCAGTCTCTTGAAGTTTATAGTCTAACTCATCTTTCAGTTTGTCTTTGATGTAGGAACAGGATGCTCGCCGAAGGTTATTGATTTGTTTCTTTTTCAATTCACCCTCAAAACCAAAGAATGCTCGGTCAATGGCAATATCTATATCCTCGCTGAATCGCTCAATCAAATTCCAACCTTTACTAAGCGAAGTTCCACCCTTGAAAACAATGTGATTGGCACATTCGCAAGAGAACAATGCTCGTAGCGACATCGTCACCCACCAATCTTTTTCTATTGCAGCATTCGGTAATCCTGTTGCTATTGAAACTCTGTTGATCAATTCAACTTTTTCCTTTTCAGACAATTGTATCCAATTATTCATCTTCTTTGTTTTTTAAGAGTATCTCTGCAATCCACTCCGGTGCAAGAGTTGCATCTTTAACAATGTTCTCGTTTTTTTCGTATGCAAGAACTTCTTTAATTCTTTTTAGTTCAGCTTCTGTAGCATTCCCTTTCCCAATTTCTTTTAAGGCAAATACTACCAATGTTGTAATATCACCTTTAAATGCTAAATGCTTGGCTATCGTTTTGCGGAAATGTATTGTTGCTTTTTTGCCCACTTTAATAATTCGGGGAGAACCATCGGTAAGAAAAACCACTTTCATTGGGACTTGGGTTGATAAACCTAGTTTATTCAACGCATATACCCCAGTTGGAATCAGTCGCGATTTTTCTTTCTTCGCAATCGCTTTCGCTATATCTTCTATGGATGGGTAAACAATTCCAAATCGTTTATTTATTTTTGGATACAAATAAATGCCATTTGCCAAACGAATAATAAACTCTTCCTTGCAAAGCCGTGAAAGGACTTGGCGAATCGTATCTCCACTCCCAAAAGGTTGAAAATCATTTGCAAAAAAAAGATTTCCATGTTTCTTTTTCTTTATAGCCTCTTTTATTTGATTATGAGTTGATTGCATAGTTTATATTCTATTATTTTGTCACAAATTTAGCATAAATATATGACAAAATCAAAAAAACATTGTCACAAAAGTCTGTGATTTTTGTGACGCCACAAAATGGTTAGCAAAACACTCTTTACCCTTTCTCTGCATCACATCTTCTTATATGTTTAACATACAACATATTGTACAACATTTTTTTTCTCCCATTTTTCCGAGAAATATACAAAACTTGGGAAAATAAAACCTATTGCCATTAAATAATTATTATTCTCCAAAATCAGTTAATAATCTTGCATTCTTCACCCTTTCTTCTTTTTCAAAGGATGCCAAGTAGTTTTCCGTTGTTTTCAAATCATTATGTCCCAAACTTTCAGATATGTAAGCTATGTTAGTGCCGGAACGTTTGAGCACTGTGGCATAGCTATGGCGTGCAGTATAAGTGCTAAGCCCTGCTATTCCTATTGCTTTGCCAATTTTCCGAAGGTATTTATTACAACAACTGATTACATCCCGTATCCTCATGCTTATTTGCATAGCGGTTTCATCTCCTTTCAAAAAGCCAAAGATATAAGAATCCGGCTGTTTGTCAGGGTTTCCCCATTTGTCAATAATAGCCTGCATTTCAGAAGTGATAACAGCACAGATTTCTTTTTTTACTTTTGAAGTACGAATCGTCTTTGCTCGAATAAAGAAAATCTCACCATTTTGAATATTGGAATACTTGAGGGTAATAAGGTCGGCAAAATTAATACCGTTACATAAATAAGAGAAAAACCATAAGTCCCTGTAATGTTCTATCCCCTCGCTTCCATCGGCATAGGTAACAAGGGCTTTAATTTGCTGTATGGTCAATGCCAATTTTCTTCCTTGCCCTGTTGGGATTTCGTATTTTCCACGTCCGAAAGGATATTGGTTTTCCTTAATGATACCCGCTTCTTTTGCATTATTCATAATTGCACGGATTGCCCGGCAACGCATTCCAATGGTAGTATAGCTTCTACCGTTTTTCAAAAGATGTTTTTCAAACCGTTTCAGCCAGTCATCAGTAATGAAAGCAACAGGTATTTGTTTTCCTGCAAAATCTTCTACTACTTTCAAGGTATCGCTATAATAATTATAACTTCCAATCCTTTCCTCTTGAAGTAAAGATTCGATTTTAACCTTGAACATATCATTCAGCGATTCCGATACTCCTTTTCCTAAGCGAACATTTAATGAAGAAAAAGTAAAATCCCCCTCATTGATTAAATCCTGAACAATCGTTTTCACTCTGTCAAAGCAACTTTGAATGTCGCCTCGAATGGCTAGCAGAACTTTACTTTTGCTTGTTGGTAATTTCTCCCAATCAGCAACACTCAAGTTTTTACCAGTTGAGTAATATTTACGTTCACGATTGAAAGTGACCCGTACCTTAATGGGATAAGTTCCTCTCTTTGTCTCTTTCCGATTATCTAAGATAGAGGCAACAGTTACTCCGTTATTTGCGTAATCATACATAATTCTTTCTCTTTCTCGTAAAAAATCGTACACACAATTTGCACACAAATATAGGGATTATTTATAAAATAAAGCAAATAGAAAAAATTAATTATTTTATAAATTATTGATATTCAAATAAATATATACATAAAGAAATTAAAAGAAAACAGATAAAAACAGATTTAAGGTGATTCATAATCATGAGGTACCCAGTTCAATCCTGGGTCGCGCTACTTGAAAATGAGAGGGTTACAAGAAATTGTAAGCTTCTTTTCTTTTTGATGTGCATACTATGTACATACTACTCGACCTGATAGCAAAGGAAAAAATAAGAAAAAATCCGTATATTTGCTTGAGTAATTTTTGATATAAAAATACTTTTAAATCATGGAAGCGACTATTCGGGCAATACAAAATAGAATAAATGAGTGTATCAAGCATGATTATTGGTTTTTAGAAAATAGGATATTTCTCAAATTACAGTATTTTAGTGAAGAGCAATCAAAATCTTTTCTGAATCAGGAACTTGTCGATGCAACGGATGAACTTGCGAATCTCCATGATAATACTGTTATTCAATCCATTACTGACTATACTAACTATACAGAGAGCCTTGATTTCCTTTGGGAAAGCACATTGATAGAAACCTTGACTTCCGGCGAAAAGAAAAAGTATGCTAACTTTGACACATCGACTTTAGATGTGAAACAATATATTACAAAAAATGATTCATATGATGAAGCCCTGCCTTATTTTTCCAAGATAGTCAAATTCATCGTTCTTTCAAAGTATGTTTTGCTGTTGAATAAAAAAGCGGAATATTATCAATCTCCTAAAATTAGCGGGGAAGTTAAGAAGGTGTCTATTGAGCCTATGTCCGATGTTAAACCCCAAATCAAACAAACATTTGAATGTCATTTTGATGACCGGCAAATAGAAATACTAACTACATGTATAAATGAAGCTTATATTTTTACATAATCTGTTACTACAGAAACTGTAAAACGAATCTTTGATTGTGAGCTGGAAAATTATCTGCGTGTAAAAAATAATCGCTTACTCGCCTACTTTTTCGCCTCTTTAGACGATAGAAATCTCATCACTCACTATTGGCAATCAGTATGTCAGTCCAACCCATTCTTTTTATCTTCCTTGAAAGGTAAACCTCTGAAACAGTCGGATTTGTCAACAGCTACTAATGAATCCCGGGAAAAATTACCGAAAGGTTCGGAAATCATTGACAAGTACCTCAAAGAACTGAAAAAACATTGAGAATGGATTGATACCTCAAACATTCTCAATTAACCTCCCCTTTTTTCCTCTGTATATTTGCAACGTTAACATTAACGGGATTGCGCAATCCATTTTAATAATCTCATACATTGAATTAAAATGGAATCAAATCTTGAAAACAGAGTTTCCAAATTGGAAGAATCTCTTTTTATCATCAAAAACATTCTGAGTTTTGATGAAGCGAGTGAATTTTTGAATTTGTCAAAAAGCTATTTGTATAAACTGACCTCTTTGGTGAAAAATCACTTTCCAGAATGGTACGGATATTATCGGAAGAGGTTGAAATACCTATTGTCCTGTCCATTTCCCGTTTGAGAGAATTGAGGTCGAATTTAGTAACCGGACTGAAAGGATGATTCTCGTTTCTGGGTCGGAACTCCGGTTTGGATTTCACGGTGTTGAAACGGAAATCATACCTTTCTTGCAGATAGCCCTCAATCTGTTCGTTCTTGGATTTGCGACCTCCGATGTCGTCTTTTTCTTTCATCGGATTTTCCTTTTGATATTCATCAAATGTATTTCTGCTTCCTGCTGTATTTGCTGATTGGTCTTTACCGGATTTTGGCGTAGCCAATTCTCCAGTTCCGACTTCTCAAAGTACAACATTTTCCCTTGAGGCTTGTAATGAGGTATTTGCCCCGAAGAGGTCAGTTTATACAAATAGCTTTTTGACAAATTCAAAAATTCACTCGCTTCATCAAAACTCAGAATGTTTTTGATGATAAAAAGAGATTCTTCCAATTTGGAAACTCTGTTTTCAAGATTTGATTCCATTTTAATTCAATGTATGAGATTATTAAAATGGATTGCGCAATCCCGTTAATGTTAACGTTGCAAATATACAGAGGAAAAAAGGGGAGGTTAATTGAGAATGTTTGAGGTATCAATCCATTCTCAATGTTTTTTCAGTTCTTTGAGGTACTTGTCAATGATTTCCGAACCTTTCGGTAATTTTTCCCGGGATTCATTAGTAGCTGTTGACAAATCCGACTGTTTCAGAGGTTTACCTTTCAAGGAAGATAAAAAGAATGGGTTGGACTGACATACTGATTGCCAATAGTGAGTGATGAGATTTCTATCGTCTAAAGAGGCGAAAAAGTAGGCGAGTAAGCGATTATTTTTTACACGCAGATAATTTTCCAGCTCACAATCAAAGATTCGTTTTACAGTTTCTGTAGTAACAGATTATGTAAAAATATAAGCTTCATTTATACATGTAGTTAGTATTTCTATTTGCCGGTCATCAAAATGACATTCAAATGTTTGTTTGATTTGGGGTTTAACATCGGACATAGGCTCAATAGACACCTTCTTAACTTCCCCGCTAATTTTAGGAGATTGATAATATTCCGCTTTTTTATTCAACAGCAAAACATACTTTGAAAGAACGATGAATTTGACTATCTTGGAAAAATAAGGCAGGGCTTCATCATATGAATCATTTTTTGTAATATATTGTTTCACATCTAAAGTCGATGTGTCAAAGTTAGCATACTTTTTCTTTTCGCCGGAAGTCAAGGTTTCTATCAATGTGCTTTCCCAAAGGAAATCAAGGCTCTCTGTATAGTTAGTATAGTCAGTAATGGATTGAATAACAGTATTATCATGGAGATTCGCAAGTTCATCCGTTGCATCGACAAGTTCCTGATTCAGAAAAGATTTTGATTGCTCTTCACTAAAATACTGTAATTTGAGAAATATCCTATTTTCTAAAAACCAATAATCATGCTTGATACACTCATTTATTCTATTTTGTATTGCCCGAATAGTCGCTTCCATGATTTAAAAGTATTTTTATATCAAAAATTACTCAAGCAAATATACGGATTTTTTCTTATTTTTTCCTTTGCTATCAGGTCGAGTAGTATGTACATAGTATGCACATCAAAAAGAAAAGAAGCTTACAATTTCTTGTAACCCTCTCATTTTCAAGTAGCGCGACCCAGGATTGAACTGGGTACCTCATGATTATGAATCACCTTAAATCTGTTTTTATCTGTTTTCTTTTAATTTCTTTATGTATATATTTATTTGAATATCAATAATTTATAAAATAATTAATTTTTTCTATTTGCTTTATTTTATAAATAATCCCTATATTTGTGTGCAAATTGTGTGTACGATTTTTTACGAGAAAGAGAAAGAATTATGTATGATTACGCAAATAACGGAGTAACTGTTGCCTCTATCTTAGATAATCGGAAAGAGACAAAGAGAGGAACTTATCCCATTAAGGTACGGGTCACTTTCAATCGTGAACGTAAATATTACTCAACTGGTAAAAACTTGAGTGTTGCTGATTGGGAGAAATTACCAACAAGCAAAAGTAAAGTTCTGCTAGCCATTCGAGGCGACATTCAAAGTTGCTTTGACAGAGTGAAAACGATTGTTCAGGATTTAATCAATGAGGGGGATTTTACTTTTTCTTCATTAAATGTTCGCTTAGGAAAAGGAGTATCGGAATCGCTGAATGATATGTTCAAGGTTAAAATCGAATCTTTACTTCAAGAGGAAAGGATTGGAAGTTATAATTATTATAGCGATACCTTGAAAGTAGTAGAAGATTTTGCAGGAAAACAAATACCTGTTGCTTTCATTACTGATGACTGGCTGAAACGGTTTGAAAAACATCTTTTGAAAAACGGTAGAAGCTATACTACCATTGGAATGCGTTGCCGGGCAATCCGTGCAATTATGAATAATGCAAAAGAAGCGGGTATCATTAAGGAAAACCAATATCCTTTCGGACGTGGAAAATACGAAATCCCAACAGGGCAAGGAAGAAAATTGGCATTGACCATACAGCAAATTAAAGCCCTTGTTACCTATGCCGATGGAAGCGAGGGGATAGAACATTACAGGGACTTATGGTTTTTCTCTTATTTATGTAACGGTATTAATTTTGCCGACCTTATTACCCTCAAGTATTCCAATATTCAAAATGGTGAGATTTTCTTTATTCGAGCAAAGACGATTCGTACTTCAAAAGTAAAAAAAGAAATCTGTGCTGTTATCACTTCTGAAATGCAGGCTATTATTGACAAATGGGGAAACCCTGACAAACAGCCGGATTCTTATATCTTTGGCTTTTTGAAAGGAGATGAAACCGCTATGCAAATAAGCATGAGGATACGGGATGTAATCAGTTGTTGTAATAAATACCTTCGGAAAATTGGCAAAGCAATAGGAATAGCAGGGCTTAGCACTTATACTGCACGCCATAGCTATGCCACAGTGCTCAAACGTTCCGGCACTAACATAGCTTACATATCTGAAAGTTTGGGACATAATGATTTGAAAACAACGGAAAACTACTTGGCATCCTTTGAAAAAGAAGAAAGGGTGAAGAATGCAAGATTATTAACTGATTTTGGAGAATAATAATTATTTAATGGCAATAGGTTTTATTTTCCCAAGTTTTGTATATTTCTCGGAAAAATGGGAGAAAAAAAATGTTGTACAATATGTTGTATGTTAAACATATAAGAAGATGTGATGCAGAGAAAGGGTAAAGAGTGTTTTGCTAACCATTTTGTGGCGTCACAAAAATCACAGACTTTTGTGACAATGTTTTTTTGATTTTGTCATATATTTATGCTAAATTTGTGACAAAATAATAGAATATAAACTATGCAATCAACTCATAATCAAATAAAAGAGGCTATAAAGAAAAAGAAACATGGAAATCTTTTTTTTGCAAATGATTTTCAACCTTTTGGGAGTGGAGATACGATTCGCCAAGTCCTTTCACGGCTTTGCAAGGAAGAGTTTATTATTCGTTTGGCAAATGGCATTTATTTGTATCCAAAAATAAATAAACGATTTGGAATTGTTTACCCATCCATAGAAGATATAGCGAAAGCGATTGCGAAGAAAGAAAAATCGCGACTGATTCCAACTGGGGTATATGCGTTGAATAAACTAGGTTTATCAACCCAAGTCCCAATGAAAGTGGTTTTTCTTACCGATGGTTCTCCCCGAATTATTAAAGTGGGCAAAAAAGCAACAATACATTTCCGCAAAACGATAGCCAAGCATTTAGCATTTAAAGGTGATATTACAACATTGGTAGTATTTGCCTTAAAAGAAATTGGGAAAGGGAATGCTACAGAAGCTGAACTAAAAAGAATTAAAGAAGTTCTTGCATACGAAAAAAACGAGAACATTGTTAAAGATGCAACTCTTGCACCGGAGTGGATTGCAGAGATACTCTTAAAAAACAAAGAAGATGAATAATTGGATACAATTGTCTGAAAAGGAAAAAGTTGAATTGATCAACAGAGTTTCAATAGCAACAGGATTACCGAATGCTGCAATAGAAAAAGATTGGTGGGTGACGATGTCGCTACGAGCATTGTTCTCTTGCGAATGTGCCAATCACATTGTTTTCAAGGGTGGAACTTCGCTTAGTAAAGGTTGGAATTTGATTGAGCGATTCAGCGAGGATATAGATATTGCCATTGACCGAGCATTCTTTGGTTTTGAGGGTGAATTGAAAAAGAAACAAATCAATAACCTTCGGCGAGCATCCTGTTCCTACATCAAAGACAAACTGAAAGATGAGTTAGACTATAAACTTCAAGAGACTGGTATTGAGGACTATTCGGTATTTATTAAAGAAACACAGGATACGACCAAAGATCCGTTAATCATAGAAGTGCTTTTTAATTCGATTTTTACACCCGGTAGTTATATTCGGGAAAAAGTCTTGATTGAGATTGGCACACGTTCATTGATTGAGCCAAGTGAAACAATCCAATTACGTTCCATACTTGCAGACAATTATCCCGAATCGGCTTTTGCAGACTCTTATTTTGATATACCAACCGTCATTCCACAGAGAACTTTTCTTGAAAAAGCCTTTCTTTTACACGAAGAATTTCAAAAACCTGCCGAAAACATTCGTGTAAACAGGATGTCAAGACATCTTTATGACTTAGAAAAGTTGATGGATACGGATTATGCTAAGGATGCACTTAACAGCCCGGATTTGTACGATGTAATTGTTAATCATAGAAAAATGCTAACTTCAATGAAAGAAGTTGATTATTCTACTCATACACCGGACAAAATTAATTTTGTTCCACCGGCTTCCATTATTGATATATGGGAAAAGGATTATGAAACGATGAAGTCAAATATGATTTATGGAGATTCAATCCCTTTTGATAAGCTAATAGAAAGAATCCGGGAGCTAAATGAGCGATTCAGAAATATCAAACAGTAGAATCTATGCCCCGCCGGAAGAAATACACCCTATCAGCTAAGGAATTGTCAATTTATGAGATGATAGTTGGGGAGCTGTCAAAGAATCCCGAATTAGCCAATTACGATATGGCAACTATCGAAATATCCGTATTAAAGACCATCGAACCATTCATAAAGAACATAGATGCCGTAATCTCCCATTTTGAATGGTATTTGGTTAAAAACAAAAAAAAATATCCCTGTTCTTTCGGGAGAAGAAATCATCAACCGAATTCTATTGGCTAAAATGCTGGGTATTTCCCGCCAAACCTTAAGCGACTGGATAAGAAAGGGTTTCATTACTCCTGTAAAATCCCAACGCGTATCCAATATCGAAACTTTCAGCACAAAGGCTGTATTAAAGCAACTTAAACGTTACCAAGCCGAACATGCCGAAAAATAAATCCGAAAAAAGCGAATTTTTTATTCAACTTAACATGTCTTAATTTTGGCGTAAGTTGTCTTCGTTTTGTCTTTTTTTGTCTTAAGCCTGTTAAGTTAAATCCCCTGTTTCAACTTAACATGGTAGCATTTGTCTTACTTTTGGCGGGATTTGGCTTACCTGTGTTAAGTCATTTATCCATTTGATTATCAATCTTATTCATTGTTATTTTGTATTCAAATTCAATATTGAATCCGGCTATGACGATAGCTATATGTTTAATATTAATAGTTAAAATTTGAATACCATGAATCCTATCATTATTACAACGCCCGAAGAATTGCGGGCAATCGTTAGTGAGGCAGTGTCAGGGGTTATACCCAAAACTGTTTCGGAATCAAAGATAGATACCATCATCTTATCGGATGCCATAGAATTACTACGCAAGTATGGTTATCCAACCTCCAAAGCCAAAGTATATAAATTAACTGCATCCGGGGATATTCCTTGCAAAAGATATGGAAACAAACTGGTTTTCTCACGGAAGGAGTTATTGGAATGGGCGGAAAATCAAACCAAGCCTAAACGAGATGTGTCCCATGTCAGTTTAACCCTTGCCCGTAGTGCCGGACGTAAAAGATAAGGAGGACTTCCGATGAAAGAAAAAGAACAAGATTCCGGCAGGTACATTCGGATTGGTACTGCATTGTATAAACTGGTACAGCGTCCCCTTATCAGCGGTGACTGCATGGAAGAAAAAATCCTGTGGAGCTATGAAACGCTTCGTCAGGATTATGGTAAAAACAACCTGCCTGATATTGAGAAATACGACGGATTTTGTATGATTCCTGACCATATCGACTACCGGCAGGTTCATGGCACATACCTGAATCAGTATGAAGCCATCGCCTATCTACCCTCTGAAGGCAATTGTCCCGTTACAATGGAGTTCCTTGAACATCTTTTCGGCGAGCAGTTGGAAATGGGTCTGGATTACCTGCAATTGCTATACCTCAAACCGTTGATTCGACTTCCTATCCTGTTGCTAGTTTCCACAGAGAGGAATACAGGAAAAACAACTTTCCTGAATTTTCTCAAAGCCATCTTCGCCGGAAATATGTCATTCAATACGAATGAGGATTTTCACAGTCAGTTTAATTCCGATTGGGCGAACAAACTGATTGTCGGTGTAGATGAAGCATTGCTTGACCGCAGGGAGGATTCGGAACGCATCAAGAACCTGAGTACAGCCATTTCGTATAAGGCGGAGGCCAAAGGGAAAGACCGTTACGAAATTGATTTCTTTGCCAAATTCGTAATGTCATCCAATAATGAAGAATGTCCCATCATTATCGAACAGGGTGAAACCCGCTATTGGGTACGGAAAATCCATCCGATTGAAAAGAAAAATGTGGGTATGTTGAATGACCTCAAAGCGGAAATACCTCAATTCCTTCATTTCCTGCTAGAAAGAAAATTAAGCACCAGGCATGAATCCCGAATGTGGTTCAGGCATGACCTGTTGGTTACAGATGCTTTACGCAGAATTATCATGCATAACCGGGGGAAAGTAGAGATTGAAATGCTTCATATTATCTCCGAGATTATGCAAATCAAAGAATTGAAAGAATACCGGTTTTCCATCAAGGATATGCTTGATATGTTGAAACGCCTTTCCATCCAAACGGAAGCATCGCAACTGCGGAAGATATTGCAGGACAATTGGAAACTTGAACCGCATCCACCGACTTATTATACCGCTTACCTATTCGGATACAATGATGAGATTCTTTCTTCTCCCAAAACGGCAAGGCTGTATCGTATGACCCAAAAACAAGTGGAAGAAATTATGTCAGAATGTTAGATGTTTCTTCTAATATATTGATTATTACTATTATAAATATATTACAATATCCTTACAAAGTTCTTACAAACTAACAACAAACGATAAGGATTCTTACAAACGAATTTTTTCGTAAGAGAAATGTAAGACAGATAAATAGCTGAACAGCAGCAAGAAAAATATGTTTTCTTACAATATTACAGATTTTAAGGTACTTCTTTCCTAAAATAATATCCGGTGAAAGAAAAAATATACCAACTAAAAACAGATTGATTATGAATATATTAAATACTATTTCGATACGAGGTTACTTGGCGGAGATGAATATTCATCCTGTAAAGCACTATGGCTATTACGGTATGTATTATTCTCCACTCAGGGAAGATTGCAATGCAAGTTTCAAAGTGGATTATACTAAAAACCTCTGGAGAGATTTTGGAACCAATGAGGGTGGCACATTGATAGACCTGATCATGCACATGGAGCATTGTTCTTTCCATGAGGCGGCAAGCAAGTTGGAAGAGAAATATACAGGCATGGGGGTTGATTCTTTTTCCTTTCACGGGAATCATCAAGACAGACAACAGGAACAGACAACGACTATTCTGAAAGTGCAACCGATTACTCATCCGGCATTGATAGACTTTGTCAGGGAACGCAAAATTGATTTGGAGTTGGCAAACCTGTATTGCAAAGAAATCCATTACCGGATAAATGGCAGAAACTATTTTGGGGTAGGCTTCAGGAACGACAAAGGTGGATATGAGTTAAGTAATCCATCGGGTTTCAAGGGATGTATTTCTCCCAAAGAGGTTACAACTATTCGGAACAATATGGATACCTGTTTGGTCTTTGAAGGCTTTTGGGATTTCCTTTCGTATCTCACATTGCAAAACCTGCAGCAAACCAATCATGATACCGTTATACTAAATTCAATAACGAACGTATCCAAGGCGATGGACTTCATAAAAGCTCACCAGGATATTTATACCTATCTGGATAATGACGAAGCAGGGCGAAAGGCAACTTAGTTGATAGACTCAACCTGCTCCACTGTGTATAACAGGTCAACTAGATACACAGAGTATAAAGACTTGAATGACTATCTACGTCAAAAACCAAAAGTAAACCCCACGGTAAAAAATAAGCATTCGGGATTCAAACGGTAAAAGATAAGAAAAGCGGGCTGCTTTTATTTTTCATGGGGAGCAAGTTTGTGTTTTGGTCATACCAAAACCTTGCTCTGCGAGGCAAAACATCCCGCCGGTCTCATTTAATAACAGTAAGCTATATGAAGGATATGAACACGATAAGAAATAAAAATAAGAACGGCAGACCCAGAAAAGAAGCTGCCGAGAAAAAGGGATACAAAGTAACCCTGAAAATGGCAACGGAGGAATACTATTCGCTCAAATCCAAAGCACGTTTGGCGGGTATTACCCGAAGCGAATACATCCGTAACTGTATTCAGTCGAGTACGGTAAAGGAGCGGTTATCATCCGAACACATGGGGCAAATACGACAGCTTTCAGGCATGGCGAACAACGTAAACCAGCTTGCCCGTAAAGCCAATGCTGCTGGATACGGGGAAGCTCACCGGAATTGTATGGACACGATGAAAGGATTGGATAACATCATCAAACGGATTGAAGATGGTTGCTAAGATAGTACAGGGGAGAGGTTTCAGGGGAGTAGTAGGTTATGTTTTGGATAAGAACAAGGCACAATTACTCTATGCTGAAGGAGTGCGTCTGAAAGACAGGGATTCCATTACTCACAGCTTCATCACCCAAAACAAGATGAATCCGAAAATAACCAAGCCGGTAGCACATATCTCTCTGGACTTTTCCATGCAGGATAAAGAGAGGCTAACGGATAAGGTTATGGTTGGCATAGCACTGGAGTACATGCAAAAGATGGGATACGGGAATACCCAATACATTATTGCCCGACATCACGACACCGACCATCCGCATGTTCATCTGGTGATAAATCGGATTGACAACGAAGGCAAACGAATCACCGACAAAAATGAAAAATTCAGGAGTACGAAAGTCTGTATGGAACTGACCAAGAAATACGGATTGTATATTGCTTCGGGCAAAGAAAATGTGAAAAGAGAGCGATTAAGGGAGCCGGACAAGACGAAATATGAAATTTACGATACCATTAAGGAAGCTATTCCTAGATGCAAGAATTGGAACGAATTGACGGCGAAATTGCAAAAATCAGGTATTACCGCTGAGTTCCGTTACAATGGAGATACGGATAAGATACAAGGAGTGCGATTCGGCAAAGGTGATTACACGTTCAATGGTTCTAAGATAGACCGGACATGCAGTTACAGCAAGATTGAGTTTCAGTTGCAGCAGAACAGTAAGGAACAGGAAATGAGTATCCGGCAATCTGCCCAAAGCCATATGCCGGAACATTTAATTGTAGAAATCGCAAGTTCGGTATTGGGTAGTTTGTTTGATATACAGCCATCAGATTCGGACTATGATGCCGACCAAGCGGAATATTTACGACAACAAAGTTTGAAAAAGAAGAAAAAGAGAAAAGGATTTAGATTATAAACAAATTAAAACTAAACGAATAT
>SNRY01000261.1_pt1 | contig 19290 bp, 10 predicted proteins | sample 4693421 | NCBI WGS metagenome assembly SNRY01 (sample SAMN11003215, study PRJNA524138) | termite gut metagenome | isolation source: Bacteroidetes bacterial symbionts from single cell of protist host amplifed... | host: Streblomastix strix ... | reverse complement strand
ATGGGCGGACATCGGGGTGATATTCTTACTTTTCGCTTTGGGACTCGAATTTAGTTTTAAACGATTGATTGCTGTAGGAGGAACGGCTTCCATAGCAACCGCTATCAATATGGGAGCCATGATTGTCATCGGATATATTGTAGGGCAATTCTTGAATTGGTCGCAAATGGATAGCGTCTTTCTGGGTGGAATGCTTTCCATGTCGTCCACTACCATTATTATCAAAGCCTTCAACGATATGGGTTTACAAAAACAAAAATTTGCAGGCATCGTTTTTGGAATGTTGATTGTGGAAGATCTGGCGGCTATTATAATGATGGTGTTGCTATCCACCTTCGCTATAAGCAACCGGATAGAAGGAACGGAATTATTTGCCGATGCGTTGCGTTTGGTGTTTTTCGTGTTCGTCTGGTTTATCACAGGAATCTATTTGATACCGACTATATTAAAACGACTGCAAAAATACTTAAACGACGAAACATTACTTATCCTATCCATCGGGCTGTGTTTAAGTATGGTGCTTTTTGCTTCGTCGGTAGGATTTTCTGCGGCATTGGGAGCTTTCATCATGGGATCTATATTGGCGGAAACGGTGATAGTAAAAAGAGTGGAACACTTAATAGAACCTGTTAAGAATCTTTTCGGCGCTATATTCTTTGTCTCCGTAGGAATGTTAATAGACCCTCACATCATTTATGAATACGCCGGCTTAATCCTTATTCTGACGGCGGTGGTGCTTATCGGACGCGTCCTTTTCGCCACTACGGGCGTATTAGCTTCCGGCGAAGGATTGAAAGTGGCGCTCCAATCAGGTTTTAGCTTGGCACAAATAGGAGAGTTCTCGTTTATCATCGCCACGTTGGGTACCAGTCTGGGTGTGATAAGCCATACGCTGTATCCCATCATTGTAGCCGTATCTATTATTACCACGTTCACCACGCCTTATTTCATCAAGACTGCCAATCCGGCATACCATTTCTTGGAAAAACATATACCTCAAAATTGGGAAAAGTTATTGACCGGTTACGCCGTATCAAAATACGAAACGATGAACAAACAAAACGACTGGAATAAACTCTTAAAGAGTATTTTAAGGATGACAGCCATTTATTTCATCATATCTTTGGCTGTTAAGATTGTTTGTGAACAGTTCGTTACTCCGTTTATCACAACCTACATTCCGGGGATAAGCGGGCGGATAGTTGCCGCTACCGTAGCGCTTGTTTCGATGGCTCCCTTTTTAAGAGCTATTATGATGAAAAAGAATCGTTCTGAAGAATTTAAAAATTTATGGAATGACAACCATTTTAACCGGGGCGCACTGATTTCGTTAATTGCTTTTCGTATAGTATTGTGTATGGTACTTGTTTTGACGGTTTTAATCCCACTATTCCCGCAAGCCACCATTTCGATGGTAGTGGTTGCATTAATAGCCGTCTTACTAATAATTTTTATACAAGGATTCAAAACTCAATCACGCAGGATTGAAGCGCGTTTTCTTGAGAATCTAAATCACAAGCAAAAAATAGAAGCGGAAAAAGCAGCCATTCATCCCACGATTGCTAATCAGTTATTGTCCAAAGAAATACATATCGAAGAGGTGGAAGTCTCCCCGTCCTCTCCCAAAATAGGAAAGACATTGCGCGAACTTGATTACAGAAAAAATACCGGAGTAAGTATTGTAACGATATTGCGGGGAAACCGGAAAATAAACATACCTGATGCCGGAGAAAGGCTTTATCCATACGATAGAATCATTGTTGCCGGATCGGATGAAAATATTCAAAGACTCATCCGGTCGATAGAAGAAAGACGTTCCGCTGAAATTAAAGAAGAAATTCCGGAATGCCGGATAGATTTGTCCCAATACGTTATTGAAGCCTCCTCCAAACTGATAGGAAAAACTCTTGCCCAATTAGACATACAAAGAAAAACAGAATGTATGATTGTTGGTATAGAGCGAAATGAGGAGATGAAAAGCATTTCCGCCAATTTTATCTTAACCGAAGGAGATTCGTTGCTGTTGGCTGGTGAGAAAGAGAAACTCCATTTGTTTGAACAAAATATAGGCATTAAAACGGATACCCCACCGCAAAGTGAAGACCGAGTCCTTCTGCAAATTTAGGGATGTTATAGTATCCTTTTCGAGACGTTGCATAAGGTATATGAAGCGCCATACCACAGTCTAAACGAATCACCAAGGCAGAGAGGTCATATCGTAAACCGGCTCCCGTTCCCAAAGCAATATCATTGGGTAAATTTTTCAAACTGATTTTTCCTCCGGAACGATCGGAGTCACTACGCAATGTCCATATATTACCCGCGTCGAGAAAAATAGCCCCGTGTATGTCTTTCAATATCCGGAAACGATATTCAATATTTCCCTCCAGCTTCACATCGCCGGTTTGATCCATATAAGAGTATCCGGATTGTGATTGCGCCTCGGGGCGATAACTGCCCGGTCCAACGCTACGAACGGTAAAAGCGCGGATACTATTAGCTCCGCCAACGAAAAATTGTTCATTATAAGGAGACACGCTCGAATTGCCGTAAGAATAAATAATCCCTCCGTTCAATCGCATAGCGAGGGATTGATTCCTGTCTATGTTCCAAGTGTACCGGACATCTTGGGTTAATTTGAAAAATTGAGCGAAATGCGCTCCGAGTAACTCCTTTTGTTCATTGAAATCTCCGTGCCCCGTTAATTTATATATAAGGGAAGTGATATTTCCCGTTGACGTCAATGAGGTTTCTATCCGAAATAAATTTTGCCGCCTGTGACGAACAACATAAGCTGTATTATCGTATATGTGGGTATAATTCATAGAGGGAATAAACTGATTCGACAAACTGCGAAATAATACGGGATTTGCATTTATCACATAGTCAAACTCTTTTGTTGTCTGTTGCAAGGTATTGAATGTTAATTTGAACGGAGTTATCACATGTCGATGCGTCCGGGAAGGTTGAAAAGTATAAGTAACTTCGCCGCCGAATGACAACATCTTGAAAAAACGCGCCCGATTTAACTGACCGGCATTAAGACGAAACATAGTAATACCCTGAAAATCATACGCTTGTTTGCTTATTTTGGGAAACACCACACGGGGAAAAGTGAGTGAAGCAGAAGCCCCTAATTCATAAGAATTAATGGCAGAAGCGGAATCTATGGCGGAAGAATGAGTTTGCCACTCATAAGACCCTCGTAACCGTACGGAAAAGGTTTCTCCACCACCGAAAACATTACGTTTAGTTACATTGTATGCTGCTCCCGGTCCCATCTGGTCATTACTTTTCGTCGCAAAGTTGAACTCCAATTCGCTGTCGTAAAGTAAATCATAAGTAGTTTTCACCGTCACGTTAAGAATGCTATCCATTCCTGTTTTCTCCGGATTGTTTGGATACGGAATGTCATATTGTATCTCGGCATAGCGGAAAATACCTAATCCTATCAAATTATCATGTGTCCGGGTATTACGACGTTCCATAAAAAGTTGTCCTTTCTCAAAACGGAGACTTTTTAGGATCACTTCCGGACGAACCTTCAGTTTATTGTAATAATAAATGTCCACATTCTCATACCGTAACGAATCATTCGGAATCTCGTCGTTTAGTCCGTACAGACGAACAGAAATATCGCCTATATACCATCTTCGCAAAGCGTTTGCAGGCAATCCGGCTTTCGGAATAATCTGTAAATTCACTTTACCGAAGGACTGCGTTGTATCTGCACGATAGCCTATAAAATCGGGGCGAATGTAATAATATCCTCTGTTACGTAACAGTGTACTCAATCTATTACGTTCTTCATCAAGTTTAACAACACTAAATTGATCGTCTTTATAAAGAAGAGAAGCGCCACGTCCATCCAAGAGTATTTGTTTTGCTTGGGGAGAAAAACGCTCGTATGCAACAGAATCAAGCCTGTAAGGAGTTTCCATGTTTATCCGATACTGCAACTTAACCTTTTTCGGATTCTTTGCATGGGGAAACAATTCGTAACCTACCGTACCGTTGAAATATCCATAGTCGTGCAACAAATTATTTGCCACTTTTACCCGTATATCGGGGTTTATAGTGGAAATAAATACCGGTTTAGTAGCCAATTTGTCAAATATAAACCTGCCCAACTTCGTTTTAGAGTTAACATAACGGTTATAAATCCATAATCCCACCGGCGGCCAATAACGCATGGTAGAACTTCCGAAAAGAGAATTATTGGGCGCCGCCGACAATACCGCTTCTATCTCTTCCAATGCAATATGACCGGTCTGAGTTTTCGACAGGCTCTCCGTCTGCGTTTTTTTCTGACCGATGTATAACGCCTCACCCTCCGGCAGATTTTTAGTTGTGGAACAAGAGGATAAAAGCAATATACCGATAAAAACACTAGGAAAAATGAAACTATTCTTTATACACATTTTTTAAGATTTAGTTATCCACCCCCTATTTGCATCAGTTAACTGCAAATTCAACTAGTTTTTTAAACAACCCGTTTTCAAAGACTATTTCCTCTAAAAATAAACAAATCTTTCAATTTATTTACCCTTTTGCGCAACACTATCCCTGTTCCTGTTTCCGTAATCTCTCCTTCTAATAAATTATCAAAATTCTTATTATGATAAATACGCACGTATCGCGTTCCCGATACATCCAAGCGATATTCCAATGATATATTATCTATAAATGATTCATTTTGACCCACATTATTATCATTTGTTGATATATGCCCTCCGATTACCATTTGAAAACGGTCATTGAAAAATCGTTGTGCATATCGAAAATTATAATCCCTTTGTTTCCCGCCGTTATCGTTGTCATAATTATCCATTCCGAAGCTAACATTAACCTTTTTTAAAGCCGAACCTGCAATGCTTGAAATCTGATTTTGCAATACACTATTCAATGCATCGCCCATATCAAGCGTATTTTTTATTCCATTTCCCGTTGGTATATACATTCCCGTCACAAGCATAGCCACCGCCTGCTTGCTTCGTTCTTCGGAACTCATCATGGCAAGCTGGTTTTGAATAGACATATCCTCCGGAGCTTCCAAATTGAAGCTCAAATCCAAATCTTCTAATTTATTCTTTATTTCCATAGACACATCGAAAGACACCATACGAGAAGAGCCGTCTTCTCGCATTACCGAAGTACGAATACGTTCGGTAGCTTTAAGCGCCAATTTCGGATCGATGATATTACCCGTCCATTCCACATAACTACCGTTTTTAATAGTAAACTCTTTCAAGGGGATGACGGAAAAGGCATACTTTACTAATCCATTATGGAGCGTATAGCGTCCTGTAAGCGTCATATCTCCCCAGGGAGTATATTGAAAAGACAAATCTCCTCCCCCTTCGAGTTCTATCCGGCTACTGCGATCTGCGCTCAAATCAATCTTTAGACGGGCGGCTTGGTCTATATGTACAGCCACCAGCACGTCTAATCCTTCCACTAACAGAGTCTGTGTTTTTTCTTTTTCGACCGAAACGGTATCGGCAAAAGAGGTGAAAGTGACCAAATCTCCCAAACGATCTTGCATGGTCAGTGGAGAATCTGCCAATACATACGTTACATCCGTATTTCCGCGAACATTCATATTCCCGCGCATGACAAGGGATTCTAAGGGACCTTTTATCGTTGAGTTCACGTCAACAAACACTTTTCCGTAAAGAAGACTTCCACGCTTCCGGCGCGCGTCGAGCAATGAGTAATTATTGGCACGCAACGTTAAATCCGCCCACGGATGGCTTATATCTTGAAAATCAATAGAACCTTTTATTATAAAGGGATTGTTGCGCGTAGTATAAATGGAAAAATTATCAAACACGATGCGGTTATTCGTTATTTGCACCGCCCTGTCGTCCAAATTAAAACGGGCGCCATATTGATGGGCGTCTATAAAAACCTTATCCAAAACCAATTTTCCATTTATCGACGGTTGGGAAGAAGCGCCCGTTATGAGACATTCGCCGTCCATGTCTCCGGAGAATGTTGCCAATCCGTCGGGAATAAAAGCATTCATGATATGAAGCGGAAAATGTTCTAATTCTACCTTGGCATCCATACGGCTTTCTTCTTCATTGCCATAAAAAGTTCCTTCGGCTGTTAGAACTTCATTATCCTGATAGGATAAAAAACTCTGAACATAATGTTTACCCATATCGTCGGGTAACCAAACTAAGCCGAGACTCACATCTCCGATAAGTTGCTTTTCGTAAGTCAAATTTTTAAGATTGGCTTCTATGGAAACTTGCTTAAAATCAGGATTTTGTTTGTAATTTCCTTCTGCAGAGAGCTCTCCCGTAAGTTGGGGAAAGTAAGGCAAATTACTGAACTCTTCCAAATTCATCTTTCGTATTTCAAGGTCAAGATTTTGCTGGGAAGTGGTATCTTGCAAGGAATGTATCCGTATCCCCGCATTGTCTTTGTCCAACATTTCCACATCGACTGTTACATGAAAGTCATTGCGTATAGAAACGCGATTATGTTCGTTGAAGTGAAACTTCCGAAAAGCCACAATAGGCTCTTCGGGTATAAAGGTAAGCCTTAGCCCGTTTCTCGTGGAAGGACGTGCGTTTACACCTAACAACACCCCCTTTTCCCCTTTCTCATTTTCGTAATCCAGCATCAGTTCGGCATCATTGCTTCGAATTTCGCCTGTGATGGACGATTTAAAAGCCCAATGAGGATTATACTTGTTATTGGTTATTCCTCCTCGTATGGACAGACGGGCGGTATCTTGCCTAATGACGAGGAATAGGGTATCCAAACGCAGCGTATCTATTTTCAATGCTTCTATGGAAAGCCTTCCGTTAATTCCAAGTGAAGGAGTAGCGGCAAAACCAACCGTCAAGCGTTTATAACTGATATTATTCGACTCAAGGAATTGATTGAACGGATTGTTTTTACCAGCTCTAACGATAAGCCCAGCCGAAGGAAGAACTCGACGTATTTCCTTATGATCCAACTTTTTATCTCGTATTTGATTGCGTAATACATCGACCATTTCAACAGACTTCCCTATTAATTGCTTTATGGTGTTACGAGCGCGAAACCGGAAATCCATATCACCGGCAACCAAAGATACTTTTACCGAATCGCGCAACGCTTCCGCTTCCAATGTGAAAGCCACCGGAGATTTCAAAGGGTGGGAAACAACACCCATTTTATACAGCTCCATTTGCTTCACGTCAACGCGAACTCTAACATTGTCGTATGGATCGGCTAAATGGCATGTTGCGCCGGACGTCATGTGCAATAGCGAATTGTTACTTGTTAAGCGGGCGGTAAGCGCTGTATTCTTCAAATCACCATACAAGTCTATTCCCGAAAACCGAAACTGTCCGTACCGTAGGTCTGTAACCGAAGCATGCAGCAAAGCCCAGGCATCGGGAGAGGTAAAATCTATCCTTCTCCCCTTGGCGGTAAACGAAGCGGTAAGTGCACACAAAGAATCTACAGGTAGAAAATGTTCAACAGGTAACGCTTCGGTCTGCAAATCGGCACGATATTCTTCCGTATCCGTATTATATTCAGCAGTAAGATTTACCAATCCATCCCCTGCCATACGTAAAGCGATTCCATATTGAGAGGCATTGACAGTTGCTTTCATTCCCAGAACGATGTTTTTAGGAACAATAAATGAATTACCGGACATAAGTCCGGTCAGAAAATCAAGATTACCTGCATTCATCCGTAAGTCCATATTTCCCGAACGGATAGAATCACTCGCCACATTCCGAAGTTTACCGCTTCCCGTTAAAGAGAATTTTTCGGGCAATTCCGCCAAAAAACGAGTTATATGGATCGCATTCAGGTTTCCCTCGGCATTTATCTGTATCATGAGCGGACGGTCGGGATATGATTCCTCAAAAGATGGAGGTAAATCCGCCGCAAAGCACATCACATCCTTTTTACCGATATGCGCCTTCAAGCAGGCAGCAAGAGGAACCTCCGTTTCATCCATGTTCAAAGGAATCTGCGCCTCAAGTTCTATTTGCGAATGGGGAGTTGACAAAGTAAAGGAAGATACGTCTATCTTTGAAGAATCGGCGTACAACTTTCCTGCCAGAGAAACGACCTGTAACCCCGAATATCCGTCCACAGAAAAATCCCGGATAACAGCCTTTATTTCTTCATTTCGATTCATCAAGGAATCCAGTTCGATTTTCATGTTTTGCAAAGTAACATGCAAGGGGTCGAAACCGTCCGGCTTTCTCTTTCGCCCCACATCATAATTCACCAAAGAAACTTCCGCGCTACACTTTTGCAAACGATAAAGTTGCTTACTCAAATCGGCTTCTGCATTATTAATCGTTACCGTTTTGACAGATGTAGCCAATTGAAATGAATCTTTCGGTATTTGTATGTCAAAAGAAACATTTTTCAACTTAAACGACCGGAGCAACAAATGCCAATCAAGAGCAACCGCTGAGGTGTCTTGGGGAGGAGGATCAAAAAATTCATTCGACAAAACAAGATGCAAACGCGCATTACTTAATCCGGCTTTACCGAAAAACGCCGTTTCATTAGCCGGATCAATTTCATTGTCTCTCACATAAAATTGCCCTACTTCTCCTTCCAGATACATACCCGCTACCGGATTGAAAGCATGGATGCTACCTCCCTGCAAAGTAACTCCCTGAATTTCTATCTTTCCATGCAGCAAAGACAGTATCCTGACCCGGACATTAATCCTGTCAAGCGTAATCGTACCGGAAGATTGCACAACTTCTACATCGCGCGCCAAAAAGTTAAAAGGAAAACGCAAGTCAATCCGGCGAATGCTAATCTCTATTCCTCCGGAAGTTCCGGAAATATAATTTATCGCCCTTTCACGTAAGAAATCTTGTACCGGTGGAATATACAACGATACAATGAACAGTAAAAAGAGAATAAAAGGACAGAACAATATCCCTGCTACTATCTTTTTCTTCCGGTACATTTGTTTCATAGTTCAATTATGGATAGAATATGAACTCCTGTCTTAACCGCCAATTATTGTAATTAAAATCGTTCTTGAGAAACCGGTCGGATAACGTAAGTAAATTCTTTATCCGTATTACTCAAATATGAAAATCCACTCGTTAAAATATCCTCTCATCACCAATCCATTTCTAATAATTCGGGTAATGCAGCATCAAAGAAACCTTCCGGGAAATCAATTTTGAATTGCCCGTTTTCTTTCAATGGTATTTCAATAAATGGCTCTGTTATTCCTTTCTTATAGTAAACAACAATATCGTCAGCTTTGAACCTTTTTTTAAATACTTCATATTGTACTTTATTAATTGATACATCATTGGAATAGGAATCCCCATTAAGATAGATTCAATCAGTTCGGACGATTGTTTGTTATTCCAAACTTGATTTCTTTGAAAATCCGGATTAATGATAAGTTCCCCTCTGTTGTATAGAAGATGTTGCAGATGCAGGATACTGTATTGAGCCTTTTCTATCCGTACTTTTGTATCGGGATATATAGCGGATGAATTTTTTTGATTCAAATCCAACCCTGCTTCACCTTCTAACCGTTCTTTTTCTATATTTGGAAAAGTTATTATGAAACTTTCTCGCAAATATAAAAAATACCCTGTAAAAACACTCATCAAAGATGTTTAAAAAGTAATGGACAGGTTCAAAGCAATAGCATCATCTCTACAACATCATTTTCCCTCATTAATAGATGTTATACAATCCAATATCTCTTCACGACCCAGTCTGCTTTCAGAAGAAGATGCAAAATAAGGGGGAAGTTCTTCCCATTGCTCCATCAGTTTTTGAAAAAACATTTCCATATTTCCGTGAAGTTTACCGTTTTTCAATTTATCTACTTTGGTAAATACAATAGAGAACGGAATACCGTTTTCACCCAACCATTCTATAAACTCCAAATCAATTTTTTGTGGATCCAGACGTGAATCAACGAGTACAAACAGATTGGTCAATTGTTCTCGTTCCAATATATAATCTTCAATAAGGATGCGTATCTGTTTTTGATTTTTATGACTCCGTTTAGCGTAACCGTATCCCGGAAGATCCACCAGATACCACTCATCATTTATAAGAAAATGATTAATGAGCCATGTCTTTCCCGGAGTGGAGGAGGTCATAGCCAATCCTTTTTTCCCGGCTAGCATATTAATCAAACTCGACTTCCCTACGTTCGATCGACCAACAAAAGCATACTCAGGCAGATTTCCTTCCGGACATTTTTTCACATCCATATTACTAATAACAAACTCCGCTGTTTTTATTATCACCTTAGGTATTTCTCTTAATAAATTAATCTTCTTCTATTGTATCCAACTTCAGCTTATCGCTATCGTCCCGTTTTTCGTAATATTGTTTTTGCAAGGGGTTTTTATGAATCTCTCTTTCGTTACGACGGTTACGGAAAATATCAATTGCCGTATAAACAGCTTGCCGGAAAGAACTTTCACTTGCCACCCCTTTTCCTGCAATATCATAAGCCGTTCCATGCGCGGGAGATGTGCGAACAAGAGGTAATCCAGCCGTATAATTCACTCCCTCTTCCATAGCCAACACTTTAAAAGGTATTAAGCCTTGATCGTGATACATAGCCAAAACTCCGTCAAAAGAGACATAACTACCCGAACCCATAAATCCATCGGCGGAATAAGGACCGTAACATAACATACCCTGAGCTTTCATCTCTTCGATGACCGGTATAAGTACCTCCTGTTCTTCTTTCCCTAACAGACCTCCGTCGCCTGCATGCGGATTCAACGCCAACACAGCTATACGCGGGCGACCGATACCAAAATCCTCCTTCAATGCTTTCTCAAAAACGGACAACTTTTCCCGGATACGTTCCATACTAATATCCACAGCTATCCGGCTCAGGGGAATATGTCCCGTTACTAACGCCACGCGAAGATTCTCCTTTATCAATATCATCAAAGATTTATTCCCTTTCCCTACCTTTTGCTCAAGATATTCGGTATGCCCCGGAAAAGAAAAATTCTCCGATTGAATCGTCTGCTTATTAATCGGCGCTGTTACAAGTACGTCAATAAAACCTGCTTTATACTCGTCGATTGCTTTCTCCAATGCGTTGAATGCCGCTTTACCTGCTTCGGTATCCGGTTTGGCAAACTCAACTTTCACCTCATCGCTATTACAATTTATCACACTGATATTGTTGGGAGCCGCTTCATTAGCAGAAGTTATTATGTTAAAACTCACCGGTAAGTCAAATGTTTTACAATAATAAGCCGCTATCTTGGGAGAACCATAAATAATCGGGGTGCAAAATTCCAGCATCACCGGATCGGCAAATGTTTTCAATATGATTTCATAACCTACTCCGTTACTATCTCCCTGAGTAATACCCACTCTTATTTTATATCTTTCCGTCATGTTGTATTCAACTTTTACTTAATTTTGTTTTTTGTAACAACGGGAGCAAAGCATGTCTTGCCCCTACATTCCCAACGTGGTATTTTACTTACCAAAGATTGTATCACCCTCCTGTTTCTCTTTATTTCTTTCTCCCGGCAACCTAAGAGTATAAAGTGATGCTTCTGTCCGTCGAATCAAATTTCCTTTTGACTTATCGGGTGAATATACAAATACCTCTGCCGTAATAATACAATTGTTTATTGTGTCCACACGTGAATGTGAAACAAAGGGTCCTCCCATAAAATCACCCTTCATTCGCCACAAGCCACGCGCCTCAAATACATATTCACCGTGCCACTTCAGAGGCTTTACCTCCGTCATTGCCGAATCGGTTATCATATATGAGTTTTCCGGCGCTCCCGGCATATTGATTTTCATCACGGAGTCACGCGCATGAACAAAATATTCTTTGGTAAATGTATTCCTATCCCTATATGGATACGCATAAATCAAAAAATTCTGATCGGCGGTCGCCTTATTGGTTGACGCCCAAAAAAAGTTTTCACCTGTTTTGGAGGAACTTAATTCACCCGGTAACCAAATTTCACAATTGAACATTTCTTTCACCTTTTGAGATATAAAATCACTATGTTTCTTTTCCAAAACCATTATTTGGCGGTTCATTTCAGCATGTGTGAAAAAGGTAATCAATCCTTCCTTATTTTCCTCAACAAACTTTTGAAACTCTTCTTCATTGGGAGCCTGAATATTCACTATGATCTGCGGAGCTGCATAGACATCTTTCGCTTGGGTGAATTTAGCCTGTGTATATTTATCCGGTTGTATGTCCACTATGATAATATTTCGTACCAATTTTAATACGCTCGTATAATCATTCGGTGCAGTATACATTAGTTTAAAAGCGGGTTCCGGTTGGGGAAGTCCCGCAATATCGGAAGTAAGCGCTTCATACAAGGTTCTGCCTGCCGGTCGATTCCAGACACCCGGTTCCACCACCACAATAAGTTCGTACGGATATCCGCTCGAAGTAGGAGTCATCACTCCTTTATTGCCCGTACAAGAACAAAGGCATAACATTACTATCGTAAAAGCCATACCCCCATATTTCAAATAACCTTTCATAGCCGTATATCATTTTAGTATTTATACAAATTTATAAAATCAGCGAACAGAATGATTTATTCTACCGGTAAATAATGTTAACCCTTACTTTTTTCCCTTTTCGCAGTAGATAACATACCGCACGCAGCAAAAACGTCTTCCCCTCGTGAAATTCTTATCATAGAAAAGACACCATGGGAAGTAAGATAATCCCGAAAATTCAACATCGTTTCCGGATCACTTCCTTCAAACCCAATAACATCAGGGGTAGAATGAAAGCGTATCAAATTTACGCGACAATCAAGCCCACGAAGTAACTTTACCAATTCTTTTGCATAAAGCAACGAATCATTCAACCCTTTAAAAAGGATATATTCGAAAGAAAGCCGCCGTTGTCCCTTAAAATCATATTCTCTAAGCAATTCTATTATTTCGGTTATCGAATACGCCCGTTCGGCAGGTATAAAGCCGGCACGTTGCAAAGGAAGCGGTGAATGTAAACTGATTGCCAAATGGCAATCGCTCTCTTCAATAAATCGTTTTAACTCATTCCGCAAACCAACGGTAGAAAGAGTTATTCGCCTCGAACTCCAACCGTAACCATACGAAGAGGTCAATATTTCCAATAGTTTCAACACTTCGTCCAAATTATCCAAAGGCTCTCCCATCCCCATCAATACGACGTTTGTCAACTTATTGCGTTCCGGCAAAGAATGAATTTGATTTAATATCTCATACGTCGACAAATTAGCGGAAAAACCCTGCCTACCCGTCATGCAAAACTTACAATTCATCCTGCAACCCACCTGTGAAGAAATACAGAGTGTAGCACGTTCATTACCGGGGATATAAACCGACTCTACAAAAAGGTTGTTACCCGTTTCATACAAATATTTAATCGTTCCATCGGAAGAACAAACGTATTCTACGGGAGTACTTTTTCCTACTTCATATTTTTCTTTTAGAATCGCACGGTGGTTTAAAGACAAATCTGTCATATCGTCTATACAAGTTACCTTCTTGACATACAACCACGATGCCATTTGCCTTGCGGTATATTCCGGCATACCGAAGCGACGAATTATTGTTTGTAATTCGCTCAATGTTAGTCCCACGAGAGGCAAGAGATGTGTCATACCGGCTTGCATCCTCATCTCTCCATAAATCTCTTTATTAAACTCTTATTTTTTTTTATCATTAATTTATTTTTTCGCAATAAATTTTCCACTATCAATTCGTTCATCGTTTTCAATCCCATGAAATAATCGGAGGCTTTTTGCAATACATTGAGATTCATTTTTTCGTAAGCCGGTACAACGACACGTAAACTTTGTCGAACTACTTCTATTTCTACCTCCTTATGAGACATCACCGGTTCGCCGTCGAAATGAATCACCCCCTCCTTTTCCCGGAAAATATACAATTTCCGGCATTGAAATGTTTTGATAAGACTATTTTGGTCAAGCGTTTTATTAAACAACTGAAAAGCAAGTGTCGGAACATCCGGAATAGTAAAGGGTTCTAAAATAGTAACATCCAGCAAACCGTCCGTAACAGTAGCGTGGGGGGTAATATACGCATTGTTTCCATATTGAGAGGCATTTCCGCAAGCCAATAAAAAAGCCTTGTAGGTTACTTCGTGCTCTTCCGTTTTCAACTTGTACATTTCAGGCTGATAAGTAAGGTACTCACGCAAAGCTTTTTCCATATAGGTAAGCATACCTCTTTTACCTGCATTGGAAAATTTCAAACTTACAAAGGCGTCAAATCCCAAGCCACAGGTACAAAAAAAAGGTATTCCGTTTATTTTCCCGTAATCAATCGGTTCAATTATTCCTTCATTAAGCACCTCAATTGCCCGTTGTGGTTCCAAAGGAATTTGCAAATGACGGGCAAGACCATTACCCGATCCGTAAGGAATAATCCCCAGCGCCGTAGAAGTATGAACTAACGAACGCGCTACTTCGTTCACCGTCCCATCGCCACCAACAGCTACTACCACATCCACTCCCTCTCGTACAGCTTGATTGGCTATATTAACCGCATCTCCTGCCTGTTTCGTTTTTATCGCCTCCCAAGAAAAATTTTCCTTATCCATGAATTTATTCAATAAATTAAAAATAAATCTCTTAGTGCGCGTTCCGGCAACAGGATTGATTACAAATACTATGTTTTTTTTGTTTTCAGCCATAGGCATTTGAAAATTTGCTCTCGTAAATAAGCGGTACAAAACTACACAAATATTTTGAAAATTTATTTCGGTATATGCCTGTTCTCTCTTGTCTATTCATAACCAAGAAAAATTCACAGATGAGTTGTTCCCAATATCAATGAGCGCTTCGAATAAAAAAGGCGTTTTGCCGTATCTATGTATTTATGAAGGATTTGGTTTCCATTCTATCTATAGCTCGCTTGTTGAATGCAAGTCATGTCGCTGTAATGAAAAGAAAGCGATTCCTACAAACAAAAGAGAGAAACCGCTTCCCGCATCTATTAACTATAACCCATAACTATTGCTTTTTGGTTATATCATCACAATATCATGGCTTTAATTGCTTTTCCGCCTATGATAACAATATTTCTATCTTTTCACTTCCTCAATAATGCTTCCGTACCGGTGATATTCGTAAGCAATGCTTTGTTCTTTCAGATAGTGCAACAATTCAATACGTCCTTCCGTAACAGGTTTTTCTGTAGCAATATATAATCCAAGTTCGGCGGCTTTATCAAATATAACATTTGATAGACGAACGGAACAAGTACGGATTCGTTCATACCGTTTCATGTCGGCAACGAATTGTGATTCATCTTGCACAGATACATCTATATTCCCAAAAGCAGATACCGCTTCCTTTATTATTCCCATGTCCGGATGAGATGCTGATAAACTGACGGTAATTTTTGTTTTTGTTAAACTTGCTGCATAAATAGTTAATAACGTATCGCAAAGAGCATCGTCGTCGAGCAAACGGATAGCCATAGCTTTCAATGGCAAATAACGGAATGTATTCAATTCGCCCGTTATCAAACTTATATCTCTTTCTACGGAAAACTCTTCTATCCAAGCCTTGGTATAGCTTTGAGAGGCATATTGGAGGCGAACACGGTCTTGCTCTTTTGTGATATATTTTTTAAAAGGATAGTCCGTAACGTTGGAAAGTTTCGGAGTTTCTCCTTCGTTAAATTCCACAAAACAAGAAATATAATTAGGTCCTCCGGCTTTAATACCTGCGCCGAAAGCAGAACGTTTCATACCGCCGAATGGTTGTCTTCTAACAATAGCTCCTGTAATACCACGATTGATATATAAATTGCCCGCTTCAATGCTATCTTTCCAGAAAGCAATTTCTTTATCGTCCAAACTCTGCAAACCGGAAGTTAATCCGTATTCCGTAGAATTGGCATACTTAATAGCTTGTTCCAAATTTTCGATACAAACCACTGAAAGAAGTGGCGCAAAAAGCTCTGTTGTAAACGTATAATTACCTTGTTTTACTCCCCATTTTACACAGGGTTTAAGGATATATTTCTTTTCGTCGGCAAATACCGGCGGAACGAGCCATGATTCACCTTCTTCCAAATGCTCAATGGCATAAAGAAGTTTATCGTTATCATTGGTTATCATAGGTCCAATAACATTGTCCGTGTCCCAAACACTACCGGTATGAAGACTCGTTACCGCATCTTTTAGCTTGGTTTGGAAAATCGCATCGTTGTACGTCTTTTTATCAAGTAACAATAATGAGCAGGCAGAACATTTTTGTCCGGCGTTGCTGAAAGCAGAAGATATAATATTTTGAATGGCATGGTCTTGGTCGGCGCTTCCTGTAACAATGATGGCATTTTTTCCACCCGTTTCGGCTGAGAGCGGGGTGCGCGGACTATTCTTTAAAAGTTTGAATGCCGTGTCGGTTCCTCCAGTTAAAATAATATGTTTTATACTTGGGTGAGCAGAAAGATAGCTTAACGAATTTCTGTCAGCAGGACAAACTACCTGCAAAGCATCTTTCGGCACACCAGCATCCCAGAATGCCTGAGCAAACAACCATGCTACAGGAAATGCCACCGTTGCAGGTTTCAATATCACAGAATTTCCACTCGCTAATCCGGCGACAACACCACCTACCGGAATGGCAAACGGGAAATTCCAGGGAGGAATAACCAATATAATGCCTTTCGGGCGATAAGAAACGGATTTCAGATCTTCAAACACTTTCATTGAAACAGGATAGAACCGGCAAAAATCCGTACCTTCGGATACCTCTACATCGCCTTCTTGGAACGTTTTTCCTGTAATGGCAGACATGCAACCGATAAAATCGCCTCGCCGTTCGCTAAACAAGCCGGCTGTTTGGTGAAGGATACGATTGCGTTCGTTCAGCGATGTCTTTCTCCAACCGGATTTGTCTTGCTCTGCCACAGTAATAATTTCTTCTACTTGCGCCTGTGTAGCTAAATTTACTTCGCATACACATATCTCATCGTTACAGCTACGATCGTAATACTTCCGTTTCTTACCGGTCAACACCTCTTTGTTACCTATCTGTACGGGAATCACGAAGTTTTCACTCCTCATGTCCTCCCATTTTTTCAGAACGCTTAATGCCCATTCCCGGTTTTGTTTCAAATCCAAATCGGTATCGGGTTCGTTGGTGAAAACAGTAAGATCTTTTTGCAGAACGGGTTTTTGAGTCCTGTCTTGCGTACGATAAACGGCAGGTTGTATTTTATCTTTGAGCGCATAGGCTTCTACAAACTGTTTTTCAAGAAAATTCCACTGTTCGCTGTGCAACGTTAGGTTGAAAGAGTAACGCAAGAAATTATCTTCACCCGTATTTTCGTCCAGACGTCTTACCAAGTAAGACACCGCATTGAGGAAATGTTCTTTTTTCACCACGGGAGTATAAAGTATGATTTGCTTATCCAGATTGCGCATGACACGGGGCAGGTGATTTGCCATTCCTTCCAACATCTCAAAAGTTACATATTCCTCTACTTGGTTGTGTTTACTAAGCAAATAGGCGTATCCAATGGTGAAAAAGTTATGTGAGGCGATGCCCAAATGTACTACTTGGGCATTTTCCGGTTGCATGGCTACATCCAAAAGATGCATATAATTGGCATCTACATTCGTTTTGGTTGGTAATACGGGAACAGGCCATCCTTTGAGGGATGAAGTAATGGTTTCCATCTGGAGATTAGCCCCTTTCACTATGCGAACTTTGATAGGAGCGCCGCCTTCTGCTACCCTCTTTTTGGCAAATTCAAGCAACCTTCCGTAAAATAACGGGGCATCGGGCAAGTATGCCTGTACTACAATTCCTGCCGTATAATTTTTAAACTGTGGCATTGCCAAAACGGTAGTAAATACATCTAATGTCAATTCACAATCTTTATATTCTTCCATGTCCAAATTGACAAACTTGGGCGTCTTTTTACCTGACTTCTCCATATATGGATGGTCAATAGCCTGCTGAAAGACTTTAACCAACAGCGCACATACCTTTTCCTTGCTTTGGTCATATCCCAATGGATGCAGTTGTGCATAAATACCCGATATTTTGATGGATATGTAATTGATATCCGGCTCTTTCAACGCTTCCAAATAATGATTGTAACGATGAGTAGCTTCGGCATCGCCAAGCACGACTTCACCCAAAAGGTTTACATTCTGTCCGATGTGGTCGTTCCACCGGCTTTCCAAATGTTTTGACAAAGCCGGACGTTCTTCCTTAATAATAATCTTCCCTGTTTCCTGACGTAGCACGTTTTTAAAAACAGGTACGGCAATAAAATCAAACAGATAACCGAAATGTTTAAAAAGATGCCCCAATATTTCGTAATGTTTTCCCATAAAATCGGGAACACCGTACTCTTTGAAAATTCGTTTCATGCGTCGCGACAATTTCTTTGTGTCACGAATTTGAGACGATTCGTCCAATAGTTTGGTAAGAAGTACTTTGTTTTGTGGGTTTTGTACCAAAGAAGCAAACATTTTTTGCTCTTTAATTTCAGCCGGAGTCAATTCTTTTTCGGCTTTTGAGAGAAATTCTTTTGCCCATTCAAGGACATCAGTTGGTCTTATGGTTTCCATAGCAATTATTTAAATACTCTTTTGATTTCAAAGTACGATATATTTATAATAAAAACAAAAAATAAAAAGAGATTTTTTATATAACCTGTTGTGAATTGGTGATAAAAATAATCTAAAACGGGTAAGTATCGGTTATAATGCGGGATTGGATATATGGATGAAATGTTGGATTCCATGGGTCAAACTTTGAAAAACCGTATGCCATATTTGAATTGCTTAATGAGTGCCACATACGCCATATAATTTTCTGATAATAACAAGAGTAATTCAATTAAATAACCTTTGTTCCATCCGGCTTTGAGGCGTTTTGAGCGAAGACTTTCTTTATCCATGTTCTTTTTTAAGAGATTTAGGGCGATTTTGCATACGATAGCAAAATTTTTCAGCTGCATGTTTCGTTCGTTTTCGCTGTTCGTCTTCACGAAAAACCATATCCAGCGTCCAATGTAAAGAATTTTCTACATCACAATGGTTTCTGATGTATTGGTTGAATGGTTGAGAGGTATTTAAACTGCTAATGTAGAAACGTTCTTCCATAGACGCTCTGGCTCCAATTTCTCTTGTAGCTGTAGCTGTAATTTTTTCTGCTATTTTCGTTTGAATCCCAATGGCATCTATGGAAATTACGGCATCAATTAAATCTAATGAAGCCAGTACTTTGGGTATGGCTGTTATCTCATTGGACTTTTCTTCCACTTTTTCCT
>SNRY01000260.1_pt1 | contig 19314 bp, 13 predicted proteins | sample 4693421 | NCBI WGS metagenome assembly SNRY01 (sample SAMN11003215, study PRJNA524138) | termite gut metagenome | isolation source: Bacteroidetes bacterial symbionts from single cell of protist host amplifed... | host: Streblomastix strix ... | reverse complement strand
TTAGTTGAATATTTTTGCATAATTCTTTATGTCGTTGATAACCATAAAGATACAAATAAAACTCAACTAATCAACCGATTCTCAATTATTTATATAATGAACTTGTGATTTTTAGACAGTTTCTAAAACAGATAACTTTTTATTAATCAATATCTGTAAACCTATTTTGGAATGAGACGCTGAAATAGCTTTACTAAATATTTACAGTAAAAATTAGAATGTTATTCGTCGGCAAGGCAAGGTACACGACAAAACTACTCCCCTGCCGGAGCATGCTTAACCAATTGTTCCATTAAACGGAATGCGATTTACGATGCTTCGTCCCAATGTCGCTTCGTCCGTATATTCTAATTCATCGCCGACGGAAATGCCACGGGCTATCATACTAAGTTTTACGTTGTATTTCTCTAATTTCCGGTAAATATAAAAACCGGTGGTGTCGCCTTCCATCGTTGGACTCAAAGCGAGAATTATCTCTTTTATTCCCCCTTCCGAAACACGATTTACCAAGCTGTCTATCTGAAGATTGCCGGGTCCCACTCCATCCATCGGAGAAATGACGCCGCCTAATACATGATATAAACCTTGAAATTGCCGGGTAGCCTCCACTGCCATTACATCCTGTACGTTTTCCACCACACAAATAACCGAAACATCCCGGTCGGGATTTGCGCAAATCCGGCAAGTATCCGTGTCCGATATATTATGACAAACTTTACAGTATTTTATATGATGTTTCAGAGTAATAATAGCATTACCGAACGAATCAACCGCATTCGTATCTTGACGCAACAAATAAAGCACCAATCTAGCAGCGGTTTTTCTGCCAATACCGGGAAGTTTAGAAAACTCACCGATTGCTTTTTCCAATAAAACAGAGGGATATTGCAGATTCATATAATTCTGTTAGAGCCTGTTTAAATTTGATTAAAAACATATTTATGAGAACTCCAAAGGAGTTATATATGTATAGCAAAGCTGTTTCTATCCATATTCGAATCCTTCGGATTCCGGCTTTTATCTCTTGGATGCCCAATCATATAATTATCTAAGAATTTAAACAGGCTGTTAGATATTGCAAATATAAACGATTATTTGTATAGTCATTCCTTTTTGCATATCTTGCGAAGCAATTTATTGTGTACATAACAAAAACCTAAAGTTATGAGAAAGAGAATCTACTATCTGATTATTTGTTCAATGTGTGTCCTCTTCGGATGTAACATGAACACAGAGAATAAATACAATCTTGTTCCGCAACCCAACCGAATGGTTCCGCAAAAGGGACGCTTTGTACTGAATGACAAAGTAAAAATAGTCACTCCATCCGGTTCTCCCGAAGTAGAAGCTATTGCGAATGAATTTATCACTCGTTTACTACTAACATCCGGACTGACTCTTAAACAAATAGAAAATGCAAGCTCTTCCGCTATAAAATTTGTTGTAGCAGAAGGTTTCCCCAAAGAAGGCTATAAATTGTCCGTTACTTCCGGAGATATTACTATCACAGCCTCCGAACCGAACGGCTTTTTTTATGCTGTTCAAACGATCTATCAACTGCTCCCTGTAGAAATTTACGGTAAAGAGACTGCCAAATATGCCGATTGGTCTATCCCTGCAGTTGAGATAGAAGATGCTCCTCGCTTTGCTTATCGCGGATTAATGTTGGATGTGTGTCGTCACTTTTCGTCAACAGACTATATTTATAAATTCATTGATATGCTGGCTATGCACAAGATGAATACTTTTCATTGGCATCTGACGGATGACCAAGGATGGAGAATTGAAATAAAGAAATACCCTAAACTTACAGAAATCGGCTCCAAACGGAAAGAAACATTAGTTGACTATTACTATACCAATTATCCGCCAATATTTGATGGTGAAGAATATGGCGGGTATTACACCCAAGAACAAATAAAAGAGATTGTTGCTTACGCCGCAAGCAAATATATCACCGTTATCCCCGAAATCGAATTGCCGGGACACGCTTCGGCAGCTATCGTTGCATATCCTGAACTTTCATGTATGCCAGATGCCAAACATGAGGTAGCCCAAATGTGGGGGGTGTTTGACGATGTATTTGCTCCTACGGAAACGACCTTTAAGTTCCTAGAGAATGTAATGGACGAAGTTATAGAACTTTTCCCAAGTCCGTACATCCATATCGGCGGTGACGAATGTCCCAAAACAGCATGGAAAAACAGTGCGCAGTGCCAAGCATTAATAAGAGAATTAGGACTAAAAGATGATGCAAAGCCCAATCCAATGGACGGCGTAAAGCATACAAAAGAAGACAAGTTACAAAGCTATTTCATCACCCGCATAGAAAAATATCTGAATAGCAAAGGCAGAAATATTATTGGTTGGGATGAAATATTGGAAGGGGGGTTAGCTCCCAATGCCACCGTGATGTCATGGCGCGGAGTGCAAGGAGGAATCAATGCTGCCAAAACGGGGCATGATGCCATTATGACCCCTAATCCGTATATATATTTGGATCATTATCAAGAAGACCCGGAATTTGCGCCCACTACCATCGGCGGCTATTCCACTCTTAAAAAAGTGTATCATTACAATCCTGTTCCCAATGATGCGGACGAATTAGTAAAAAAGCATGTCATTGGTCTTCAGGGAAACATTTGGACGGAATACATACAAACGGACGAACGCAGGGATTATCAAGCCTTTCCCCGTGGCGTAGCAATTGCAGAAACAGGTTGGACGCTCGATGAAAATAAGAATTGGGATAGTTTCCGAGAACGAATGACGAGCGACTTTCTACGAATGAGCATCATAAAAGTAAATGCCTGTCGCAATTTCTTTAACGTAAACATCAATACTCGTACTGACGAAGACGGCGCACTAAAGGTGCTCTTGGAAACATATTACCCGAAAGCAGACATACATTATACCACAGACGGAACGGTTCCTACTCAAAACTCACCGGTTTACAATGATCCTTTTGTTTTGACAAGCAATATAAACCTGCAAGCAGCGGCTTTTAAGGACGGTATAATATTGGGTGAAGTTACTGTCAAACCGCTATACGGAAATCTTATCAGTGGCAAAAACTATACGGTAACACCCAGACCAGAATCATATCGTGGTGATATTTTGGGTGAAAATGATATATTGGGAGCCGACCCCCAAACATTGGGATTAACGAATGGGAAGCGTGGGAATAATGCTTCCTATATACCGTGGGTAAGTTTTGAATTGGGTAAGGAAGGCAGTGTGGAATTTACAGTCAATCTCGAACAAGCGACTTCTATTCAAAGCGTAGTGTTCGGTTCATTGTATAATCCGGCTAATCTTGTATTACCGCCCAGCGTGGCAAGTGTGGAAGTTTCTTTGGATGGGAATAATTATAAGAAAGTAGCGGAACAAGCTTTCACCCGTCAATACCCGGAGGTAGGAAGAAAAGCTTATACCGATTTACTAACTTTCAGTCCGGTTGAAGCCATTTACGTAAAAGTACATTTCAAAAGCGGCGGAACTCTCCGCAACGGAACAGATTGCTTAGTAGCGAATTGCGCACAAGGAGAACCCATTGCTTCCGCTATATACTTGGATGAGGTAGAGGTATATTAATAAAGAATGAATAGCGGAGAATCTTCATTCTCCGCTATTCATTCATATCGGTTACTTTTGCCTAATAAAGATATTGATGGGCGTGCCTCTGAAATTCCACTTTTCTCGCATCTTATTTTCAAGAAAACGCTTATAAGGTTCTTTTACATATTGCGGAAGATTAGCAAAGAAAACAAAAGACGGTATGCGCGTATTGGGTAATTGGGTGACATATTTAATCTTAATATATTTCCCCTTTAGCGCAGGAGGGGGATATGCCTCAATTAAAGAAAGCATTTCTTCGTTCAAACGGGGCGTAGGGATTTTTGTTGTACGATTCTTATATACGTCACGCGCTTCTTCAAGCACTTTTAATATGCGCTGTTTAGTCAGTGCGGAAGCATAAACAACGGGAAAGTCAACGAAGGGGGCGAACCGTAACCGAATCGCATTCTCAAACTCATTGATTACTTGCGGTGTTTTATCTTCCACCAAATCCCATTTGTTTATCACCACAACCAATCCTTTTGAGTTCTTTTGAATAAGGGAAAAGATATTCAAGTCCTGACCTTCTATGCCGCGTGTGGCATCAATCAACAAAATACATACGTCTGCGTTTTCGATAGAACGAATAGAACGAATAACGGAATAATACTCCAAGTCTTCATATACTTTGTTCTTTTTCCGAATCCCTGCCGTATCCACTAAATAGAAATCGAAACCAAATTTATTGTAACGGGTATAGATAGAATCACGCGTAGTACCGGCTATTTCAGTAACAATATTTCGTTCTTCGCCGATAAGTGAATTCACTAACGAAGATTTACCTGTATTAGGACGCCCCACTACTGCAAAACGAGGAGTATCTTCCTCTGATATTTCTTCGTCATTCTTCTTAAATTTAGCAACTATTGCATCCAGCAAATCTCCCGTACCGCTACCCGAAATGGCAGAAATACAAAAGGGATCGCCCAATCCCAAACAATAAAATTCAGCAGCGTTGTATTGCAAGTCATGGTTATCCGTTTTGTTTGCTACCACAATAACGGGAGTTTGGGAACGCCTCAAAATAGAGGCAACTTGCGTATCCAAATCAGTCACTCCGTTTACTACATCCGTAACAAACACAATGACATCAGCTTCTTCAACCGCTATTAATACTTGTTTTCGAATCTCTTCTTCAAAAATATCATCCGAATTAATCACCCAACCACCTGTATCAACTACAGAAAACTCTCTACCTGCCCAATCGGATTTACTGTATTGCCTGTCGCGGGTAGTACCCGCTTCATCATCTACAATTGCCTGACGAGATTTGGTCAGACGATTAAACAAGGTAGACTTACCCACATTGGGGCGACCTACTATTGCAACTAAATTTCCCATAAATATATTTCAGTCAAGCTGATAGCCGAAGTTACGCAATTCTTTATCCGAACTGCGCCAATCTTTATCAACTTTGACAAATGTTTTAAGATATATCTTCTTTCCGAAGAATCGTTCCAAATCCCGGCGCGCTTCAGTAGCCACTTTTTTCAGGGCTTTCCCTGCCTTCCCGATGATGATTCCTTTTTGAGATTCCCGTTCTACATAGATAACTGTCTCGATGCGTATTATCTTGGCTTCTTCCTTAAAACTTTCCACGGACACTTCTACCGAATAGGGCACTTCTTTGTCGTAATACAACAAAATCTTTTCGCGAAAGATTTCGCTTACAAAGAAGCGGGCAGGCTTATCTGTCCATTGACTTTTGTCGAAATACGGAGGGGAGTCCGGCAACAATTCTTCAACCCGTTTCAACACGTAGTTTATATTGAATTGGGCAATAGCCGAGATGGGGATTATTTCTGCTTTGGGAAGCTTTTCTTGCCATGTTTCGACCAATTCCGTCAGCTTTTCCTGATTAGTAAGGTCTATTTTATTGATTAGCGCCAATACCGGGACTGTCTGCCGGCTAACTATTTCTATAAACTCGCTATTTTGGGCGGGAGTTTCCACCACATCGGTTACGTAAAGCAGTATGTCCGCATCCGTTAAAGCCGAACGGGAGAAATTCAACATGGACTCTTGCAGCTTATAATTAGGCTTTAATATCCCCGGCGTATCGGAAAAAACAATTTGCATATCATCTGTATTGCAGATTCCCATAATCCGGTGGCGGGTTGTTTGCGCTTTAAATGTGGCAATAGATATGCGCTCCCCTACCAAGAGATTCATCAATGTGGACTTTCCGACATTCGGATTACCGACAATATTAACGAAACCGGCTTTATGCATGGTTGGTATCGTACCCCCACTTCACGTAAACTGCTCCCCACGTAAATCCCGCGCCGAAAGCCGTAAATATTATGTTATCGCCCTTCTTGAGTTTTTCTTCAAAATCCCATAAGCAAAGGGGCAGAGTGGCTGCGCTCGTATTACCATACCGCTCAATATTGACCATTACTTTTTCCATGGGAATGTCCAACCGGCTGGCAACGGCATCTATAATGCGTTTGTTGGCTTGGTGAGGTATTACCCACGCAATATCCTCTTTCGACAATCCGTTTCTTTCGATTATTTCCATACAAGCATCGGGCATACTGGATACGGCATATTTGAATACCGTTCTCCCTTCCTGATAGATATAATGCATTCGATTGTCTATCGTAAAATAAGAGGGGGGGCAAACCGACCCTCCCGCTTTCAAGTGCAAAAACGGTAATCCTTTTCCATCCGTCCTCAAATACGAATCTATAATTCCGTATTCGTCCGTCGTAGCTTCAACCAGAACAGCTCCTGCTCCGTCTCCGAAAAGCGGGCATGTTGTTCTGTCTCTATAATCAGTAACTCCGGACATTTTTTCCACTCCCACGGCAATTATCTTTTTATACCTTCCCGAACGAATAAAAGAGGCAGCGGTTTCTATGGCATAGATAAAACCGGAACATGCAGCTTGCATATCAAAGGCAAAGGCATTTTTTAAGCCCAGTTTATCACATAAAATAGATGCTGTTGAAGGAAAAACATAGTCGGGGGTAGAGGTGGCTATAATAAGTATATCAACATCCTCCGGGTTGGTTCCTGTTTTTTGTATAAGTTGTTTCGCGGCTTTTCGAGCCATGTATGAAGACCCCAGCCCTTCTTCATTGAGTATTCGTCTTTCTTTGATACCGACACGTGTCATAATCCACTCGTCGTCAGTATCAACCATTTTCGATATTTCAGTATTGTTCAAGACGTAACTCGGCACGTATCCGCCAACTCCTGTGATTACAGCATTTATCTTTTCCATTAACGTTGTTTTAAATTTGCAGTAACCGGGAGGAATAATTAATAACCAATAACTTTAGGAATTAAAAGCCTGTTTAAATTTGATTAAAAAGAATCCTTCGGATTCGGATATTTATAGAAATAGCAAGTACAAGCCATATTCGACTCTGTAGGAGTCGAAGAAAGTAGTATATTCGAACTTTTCTATACATATATAACTCCTTCGGAGTTCTTATAAAACATATTTTAATCAAATTTAAATAGGAATTAAGTTTTCCCAAAACTTATCATTTGTGATTCTTTACTAACAATTAATTAAACCGCCACGTCTTTTTTCTCTATTGCAAGCTTACCTCTATAATAGCCGCAAGCACCGCAAACTGTGTGATAAATATGCCATTCGCCACAGTTTGAGCATATAGCCAATGTGGGAAGTTCTGCTTTATCATGAGTTCTTCTTTTTGCAGTCCTAGTTTTCGACTGCCTTCTTTTAGGATGTGCCATTTCTTTTAAAACTTTTAATTTAGTATTCTACTGTTAATTAATTACTCTACGCTTGAGTCTCATTCATCATCTCCACTATCTCTCACAGCTACATCTACCGTATCTATGTTCATTTCATCATCGGGCAAATCAATTTCTTCGTCAGCTTCTTCTCCTTTGACCCTTAAATGATTCTGCAACTTGCCCGTCATGGCTTTGTTGCATTTTCCCGGCGGATGCACATGTTTCATCGGAACGGCTAATGCTATAAATTCATATATGAACCACGCGACATTGATGCAGCCTTCTTTTTCGGGTATAACAATTAAATTATCACTCTCTTCGGCATATTCGCGCCCGAACTTTACAATTAATTTGTTATTTGAAGACTCAACCGGTTGTTCCACATCGTCCAAACAGCGATCACACGGAACTCGGACAATGCCCTGCGTTTGGAAGTTCAACTCATACGCTTGGGAAACTTTTCTGACTGTAACCGTAGCTTTCACTTTCCCTTTTTGGACTTCGGGTCCGTCGATATTAGCAAAAAAAAGGTTATCCAACGAAAACTCATATACAGCGACGTCCGTCTGCATCCCTTTCAAATCTAATTTATATGCGTCAAACTTTCCCAAAATACTTATTTCTTATTTTTAAACCGCCACAAAAGTACAAAAAAGCTTTATATCGATAAATTTAGTCTGCTTTTTTTCCTATAAGCATTTTACCGGACAAATATACGATAATCATCCGTATAATAAAAGACCTATTGATAAATACAAGATAACCCGTAGTGTATTTTGAATTATTGCGGTTGCATACCGGCGTATGCAAGTTCCATACGCGAGTATGCAAGTTCCATACCGGAGCTAAGACGGTTGCATAATTCCCGTATGGTATATACCAAACACCCCCTTTGGTATATACCTAACGACTCGTTTGCTATATACCAAAGGGGGGGGGACTATGCTGATGGCAAACCGGAATATCAAGGAAGTTTACCTAGTATCAATTCAGCTATTAAATATACGAAGAAAGTACGGAATCAGTAAGTACGTTTAAAGATATTTGTCAGGTATGTGTCAATCTATATCAAATTTGTCCCTATTTTTGCAAAGACACATTTAATTATTGAGGGGTGCCCTAATATTACGGGCTGAGATCATACCCATTGACCTGATCCGGGTAGTGCCGGCGTAGGGAAAGGATAGAAAAGTACCCCTTTTCTGTTTAACTAAAAAAATACAGTAAGATGAAAAGAAAAGCAGCAGCAATGCTTGCCGGTCTTCTCGTTATGGTAACGACGGGAGGAAGTGCTCTTTATGCGCAAAGCGCGCAGAGCGACAGTTTAAGGGTGATAACCTTGCAAGAGGTGCAGGTGGTATCGGTTCGTGCCGCAGCCAAAACGCCTGTGGCTTATGTGAACGTAGGTAAAGAAGAGATTGACAGGCAAAACTTCGGGCAGGATATTCCGTTCCTGCTATTCTCTACACCGTCCGTACTGACTACTTCGGATGCCGGAACGGGAGTGGGATACACAAGCATTCGTGTGCGCGGAACGGATGCGAGCCGCATCAACATCACTGCCAACGGCATACCGATGAATGATGCGGAGAGCCACGGCGTGTATTGGGTGGATATGCCCGACTTTGCCTCGTCCTTGGAAGATATGCAGGTGCAGCGTGGGGCGGGAACTTCCACCAATGGGGCGGGTGCTTTCGGGGCGAGTATCAATATGCGCACGCAGGCAACGCCGGTAAAAGCATATACCGAGTTGTTGGGTTCATACGGCTCGTTCAATACGCACAAAGAAACGGTAAAGGTTGGTTCGGGTTTGTTGGCGGAGCATTGGGCGTTCGACCTGCGTTTGTCAAACATTCAAAGCGATGGGTATCGCGATAGAGCTTCGTCCGATATGCAGTCATATTTTATACAAGGCGGATATTACGGCAAGGCAAGCACGCTTCGGTTTATCTCTTTCGGTGGAGATGAAAAAACGTATCATGCGTGGGACGGTATTAGCCGCGAGATGCTGAATACCAACCGCCGTTACAACCCCAACGGAGAGATTGAACGCAACGGAGAAGTCGCCGGTTTCTATGACGATCAAACGGACAACTACCGGCAAACGCATTATCAACTCCTGTTCAATCGCATCTTCTCGCCTGCGTGGAATCTAAACGTAGCCTTACATTATACCGACGGTTTCGGTTATTATCAGGAATACAAGAACAGCCGGACATTGGCAGAGTACGCCCTCGCGCCTTACGAAGCAAATGGAGCGACGGTGAAAAAAGCCAGCCTTGTCCGCCAGAAGCTGGTAGGCAGTGATTTCGGTGGCGCAGTATTTTCCTTAAATTATAACGATGACAGGCTCTATACTTCCGTGGGCGGAGGGGCGAACCGATATACCAACGACCATTACGGCAAGGTGATTTGGGTGGAAAACTATATCGGAACCTTAGACCCCAGCCATGAATATTACCGCAGCGACGGCACGAAAGATGATGCCAACATCTATGCCAAAGCCAATTACGAGGTAGGCGGCGGAGTGAATCTGTATGCCGATTTGCAATACCGGTACATCAATTACAAGGTAAAAGGCAACAATGATAAATGGGATTGGACAGCTTCGCCGGAGTGTCTGCAAACATTGAACATCGACGAAAGTTTCAGCTTCTTCAATCCCAAAGCGGGAGCATTTTGGCAAATCAACCCCAATAACTCCGCTTACGCCTCCCTGTCTGTGGCGCAGAAAGAGCCTACTCGCAATAATTATACCGACGGATTGTTTACTCAATATCCGAAGCCGGAGAAGCTGCTCGATTACGAACTGGGATATACCTACCGCAACGCCCGTTTTACGGCAGGCGTCAATATCTATTATATGGATTATGCCGACCAATTGGTGCTTAACGGAAAACTGAACGAGATAGGCGAACCGATGGCAGAAAACGTAAAGGAGAGTTACCGGACAGGCATCGAGCTATCCGTGGGGGCGAAGCTCACCGACCGGTTGCGCTGGGACGTTAACGGAACGTGGAGCCAAAACCGTATCAAGGATTACACGGAATATCTGAGTAATTACGACGATTCTTGGAACGACCTCTATACGCAGACCGAGCGTCATTTGGGGAATACCCCCATTGCATTCTCCCCTTCATTTATGGGAAACAGCTCGATGGCGTTCAATTACAAAGGTTGGGACGCTTCTTTGCAGTCGCAATACGTCAGCCGGCAATACTTGGACAATTCCGGGGCTAAGGACAACTCCCTCGATGCCTATTTCGTGAATCATTTGCACGCCGGATATACCTTTCAACTGCCTGCCATGAAAAGCATCACCATCGGAGCCACCATCTATAACCTACTCAACGAGAAGTACGAAACGAACGGATATTCCATGACCGCCGCCATATATAACAATGGAGATAAAACAAACCAACCGGAAATCAGCAGCGACCCGCGCTTTTATCCGATGGCAGGCACAAACGCATTGGTCAACGTAGTGATAAAATTCTGATGAATTACCTCGAAATAACAGGAACTTTAATAGGCTTGCTTTATCTCTGGCTGGAGTATAAAGCAAGCATCTACTTGTGGGCAGCCGGCATCATCATGCCGGCTATCTACATCTTTGTATATTATGAAGCCGGATTGTATGCCGATACGGGCATCAATATCTACTACTTGCTCGCCGCCCTGTACGGTTGGGCGTTGTGGAAGCGCGGCAGTGGAAAAACAAAAGAGCTACCCATTACCCATACCCCCACCCGCCTACTATTGCCGGTTTCTCTGGTCCTCATTGCAGCCTTTTCCTTCATTGCTTGGTTGCTGATAAACTATACGGACAGCAATGTCCCTTGGGCGGACAGTTTTATCACCGCCTTGAGCATTGCCGGAATGTGGATGCTTGCCAAAAAGTACGTGGAGCAATGGTTGGTTTGGATGGTGGTGGATGTCGTATGCTGTGGGCTATATGTTTACAAAGACCTGTATTTTACTTCGGGGCTTTACGGGTTCTATGCCGTGATAGCCGTCTTCGGCTATCTCAAATGGAAACGAATGATGCCCCATACCGCTGACCCCTCTCCTTCCGGAAAGGAGGGGGCGGGGGTGGTAGGTATAAATTACCCCCTGCTCTCTCTTGATTATCGCCCGGAAGCCGTCATATTGGCTAATGGCGAATATCCTGCGCATGAGTTACCTTTGTCTTTGCTCCGGCAAGCCGGGTATGTAGTTTGTTGTGACGGCGCGGCTAACGAGTATGTCCGGCGTGGCTTTATCCCCGATGCCATTGTGGGAGATGGTGATTCCATTTCCGAAGAAACCAACATACGCTTTGCCGGCATAATTCATAAGGATGCCGACCAAGAAACAAACGACCAGACCAAAGCCGTGGAGTTCTGCATCGCGCAAGGGAAAAAGAGTATCATCATCGTGGGAGCCACCGGCAAACGGGAAGACCATACCCTCGGCAATATCAGCCTGCTAATGGAGTATGCCCAAAAAGTCCGCGTGCAGTTGGTAACGAATTACGGCGTGTTTACTCCGGCTTGTGGATATGCCACATTTGATTGCCTGCCGGGTGGGCAGGTTTCCATCTTCAACTTCGGCAGTACGCACATGCGTGCGGACGGTTTGGCGTATCCCTTAAGAGGGTTTACAAACTGGTGGCAAGGAACGCTCAACAGGTCGTTGGGAGATAGGTTTGCGATATATGCAAATGGGGAGTATTTGGTGTTTAGGGCGAGAGTAACACCATAAAAATATTCCTCTCAAACTCCCGTTTTCGGGTGGGATTTGAGAGGAATATATTACTACAAGACCGTTATCTTAACCGTTTGCCGGATGTCTGCCGAGGACGCTCCGATTTGTATTTCATATTCTCCGGGGTTAACAACATACTTGTTGTCTTTGTTCCAATGCGACAAAGATTCGCGATTTAATTCAAACTGAACTGTTTGCCGTTCACCTTTATTCAAATGAATCCGTTGAAAGCCCCTTAATTCACGAATGGGGCGTACTTCTTTCGGATTCACTTCTTTCAGGTACAATTGCGCCACTTCGTCGCCGTCATAGCGTCCCGTATTTTTAACCTCCACTTGTACCCGGATAGTTTCACCGATGGCAACCTCCGGTTTTTCCACTTGGATATTGCTGTAATCGAAAGTGGTGTAACTCAAACCGAAACCGAAGGGATAAATCGGTTTTTTGTCGAAATACATATAAGTGCGCCCGTTAGTTACCTGATAATCGTTGAAAGCAGGCAGTTCGTCCAAAGAAGTATAATAGGTCAACGGTAAGCGTCCGGCGGGATTGTAATCGCCAAACAAAACTTCGGCAATAGCTGTTCCGCCTTGTTCTCCGGGGTACCACGCATTGAGAATGCCCGGCAATTTTTCCTGCTCCCAAGGAATCGCCAACTGGCTTCCGGCAATCAATACGAGGATGGTTTTCGGATTGGCTTTGTAAATTTCCCGGATAAACTGTTGTTGATCTTCGGGAAGTGTGATCTCTTTCCGGTCACGTCCTTCCATTTCGATGCTCTTGTTGATTCCAAGCACAACAATTGCGACGTCGCTCTTTTTCGCCAAGGCTTTTTCTTTGGCGAAGAGTCCGGCAGATTGTTGGTTTGGGATTTTCCAAAGCAAGGCGCTGTACTGCATTTCCGGTTGATCTTCCATGACTCCCGACCAACTGAAGCTCTTTTTAAATACATATTCCACTACGACATCATAGGTCTTTCCGGCTTCTAATTCCGCGGTTTTCATAAATACACCGCGTTCATTGGCGTTGTGATCGAATAGTTTTTCTCCGTTGAGAAACAATCGCATCAAGCCGCTTTTGATGATTCCGATTTCATACGTTCCCGAAACAGTAGGTTTAATGACTCCCGTCCATCGAACTGACATCGGCACCGACGGCACATTGGGATTGGGCGGTTGATTGACCGGATCAAAATTGATTTGTGTTTCAATTACGGAAGCAAACAGGGTTTTCAATTCCGGGTCGGAATAATAGTCCGTTTGCAATCCTGCTTTCAGGTTTCCGTCTGCTTCCTTGTGGAAGAAATATTCCGGACGAATAATTTCGTGTTGTGATAAGTTGCCTATCCAAGGCAAAGTATGTATTTTCACTTTATTGCCTACTCTTTTGACAATGCCATCAAGCGGCGAAACCGGAGCGTTGACGGGAACACCGCTATAATCGCCAAATTCGCTGGTGGCGGCATTGATACCTAATACGGCAATGGATTTGATTTTATCGGGATTGAGCGGAAGAATGCCCTTGTTCTTCAAAAGCACCAAAGATTGCCGGGCAGTTTCCAAAGCCAATTGATGATGCTTTTCACTTCCAATCACATCGGGTGAAATCTTCGTGAAGGGCACCAAAGTGGGATCGTCGAACACACCCAATTTGAACCTGGCTCTTAATACATGGTATGCCGCATTGGCAATATCTTGTTCCGTAACCAATCCTTTTTGAAGGGCGGAATACAGGTTTCTGTCCATGGCATCGCCGCATTCCAAATCCAACCCTGCTTTTAATGCCAGCACAGCCGCATTTTCATAAGAGTCGGTATAGTGATGCGAGTGAAAAAGATGACCTACTGCGCCACAGTCGGAAACAACATAGCCGTTAAATCCCCATTCTTTGCGGAGGACATCATTTATCAACCATTTGTTTGCTGTACAAGGAATGCCGTTGATGGCAGGGTATGCCGTCATAATAGACTGTGCTTTTCCTTTGGAAATTAAAGATTGGAAAGCCGGGAGGTAATAATTGCGCAACGTATATTCAGGCGCTTCTACCAAACAGTTGAAACGATTATGTTCCTCATTATTCGCCGCAAAATGTTTGGGCGTGGAAACCACTTTGAGGTATTTGGAATCTTCACCCTGAAGACCTTGCACAAAAGCCACCCCGATTTGAGAACTAAGATACGGATCTTCTCCGTAGGTTTCCGGGGTGCGTCCCCAACGCGGGTCACGAGCCATATTGACAGTGGGCGACCAGAACGCCAACAAGTCGGTATGACTGCGGGTTTGTTTTTTCCCCTGTTCCAACTCGTTCCAACGGGCGCGGGCTTCGGTGGATACAACGTCTGCCACTTCCTTTATCAATGCGGGATTCCATGTGGATGCCATTCCGATGGCTTGCGGAAATACGGTGAAATTACCGGGGCGAGCGATTCCATGTAAGGCTTCGTTGCCATGATAGTACTTTTCCACACCCAAGCGGGGAATCGCAGGCGCGGTAGCGGTAAGTATCGAAATCTGCTCTTCCACAGTCATCTTCGACAATAAGTCATATACGCGCTTGTCGGTGTCGGCGTCCGGATTTTCATAAACGTCTTTAACGCCGTTTTTATTGAAATCTATCCATGGTTTTTGTTGTGCCTGCAAGGATAGCGAGCAGCATATTGCACAAATTAAAATAGGAAGAAATAGCTTTTTGTTCATATAAATTTAGTTTTAAAATAATATCAAGGAGGTTTATTTTATGTCAAACGTAGCGATAACCGCTTCGTCTTCCGAATGACTTCCGGCATAAATAGAATATGTTCCGGTGGGAACAACCTGTTTGCCGGCGTTTTCGTCCCATTTAGCCAATTGACCGACGGGAATCGCAACATTCATCTTGTAGCTTTTGCCTTGAGGAATGGACTTTCTTTCAAAAGAGCGCAATTCTTTTAACGGTAAAAGCGTTCCGTTCTGCGGATATTTGATATAAACCTGAGTTACCGCATCACCGGCTAAGTTACCGGTATTTTTTACCGTCAAAGCACATCGGATGGTTCCGTCGGCTTTGTATTCTTTTTTCGGTTGGGTTGCCCATTCGTATGCAAATTTGGTATAACTCAAACCAAAACCAAACGGATATAAGGCTTTGCCTTTGAAATATTTGTAAGTACGATTCGCCATACTGTAATCTTCAAAATCAGGAAGGTCTGCATCGCTAGCATAAGCGGTAATCGGCAAGTGACCGGAAGGATTGTAATCGCCGAAAATCACGTCGGCAAGGGCATCTCCGGCAAATTCTCCGCCATACCACGCATTCAAAATAGCGCCTATGTTTTCAGATTCCCAAGGCAGCGCAATCGTACTACCGGACATCAAGACGAGAACAATCGGTTTGCCTGATTCTTTCAAGGCTTTCAGCAAATCGGTCTGTGCTTGCGGTAAAAGAATCGAAGTGCGGTCTCCCTTTAAGAACCCCGGAATATTCACGTTCATTTCTTCTCCCTCTATCCGCGGGGACATACCACCTACGAATACTATCAAATCGGCATCTTTCACGTTGTTGACGGTTCCTTGAATATCCCGTTTGAAACGCCTGCAGGCTTCTATACTGATATGAGAACCTCTTTTGTGTTGCAGATATTCTAATTTCAATTTGTATTTCTTTCCGGTTTCTGCTTTCAGCTTATAAGTATAGGTGTCGCGGGTCTCTCTGTTCCAATCTTCGCAAACCGCTTTTCCGTTTACATAGAAACGATAACCGTCGTCGTAATCGATTTTGAATTCTATTTCTCCCGTTACCGGAGAATTAAATATGCCTTCAAAACGGGCGGAATGTTCTTCAAAAATCACATTGGGCGCTACCGGATTGTTTTCATTATTCCGGTGGTCATAATACAATTTCCGGGTGTATCCTTTATATACCGGTTCATTTTTGAGTTCCGGGTTATTGTAAAATTCTACGCTGAAACCTTTTTCTTTTCCGTCAGGAGAAGTAACGTTTTCTTCCAATTCTACCGGCGTGGTATATTCCGTATCAGTATAATTGCAACCAACTTCACTGATAACTTCTACGCCCGGTAATTTGGCTTTGAAGCCGTCTAAGGGCGTATAGGCTTTCTTCGGAATACCGTTGTAATTACCTAATTGTACCTCCGGTCTGTCCACGTTGGGACCTATCAACGCTACCTTTTTCAAACCTTCTTTTTTGAAAGGCAGTGTACCGTCATTCTTCAGCAAAACGATGGATTGTTGCGCCATCTTTAGAGCCAGTGCTTTGTGTTCCGGATCTTGGAATGAGGTGGTATCAATCTTGGAGAAAGGCACTAATTCTTTGGGGTCAAACATACCCAAGCGGAAACGAATTTCAAATAATCTTCTTAGGGAAACATCAATTTGGGCTTCCGTGATTTTTCCTTCTTTAACGGCTGCTACTAAGCCTAAGTAAGCTTCCCGTCCGCAATCAACGTCCGTACCGTGGAAAACGGCATCGGCAGCTGCGCTGGGTGCATCTACATGGGTTTTGTGGTTTTTATAAAAATCGTCAATCGCCCCGCAATCGGAAGTGACATAACCGGTGAATCCCCAATCATTTCGCAGGATGTCGACCATTAACTTATCGTTGCCGCAACAAGGTTGTCCTTCGTAAGCATTGTAGGCGCACATCACGCCGGCTACATTGACATCTACCAATTCTTTGAAAGCTGGAAGATAAGTATCCCAAAGATCATAACTGGTAACGGCAGTGTTAAAAATATGCCTTTGGGGTTCGGGTCCGCTATGAACGGCGTAGTGTTTGGCGCAAGCCGCTGCTTTTAAATAGGTCTTGTCATTCCCTTGTAAACCGGTCACAAAATTCTTTCCCAAACTGGCTGTCAGGAACGGATCTTCTCCATAGGTTTCCTGACCGCGTCCCCAACGGGGATCGCGAAAAATATTGATATTGGGTGACCAAAAAGTCAATCCGTGAAAAATACGGTAGTCGCCTTTGGCTTGTGAGGCGTTGTAAACGGCGCGTCCTTCTTCTGAAGTAAACTCAGCCATTTTCAGGATAGCATCTACGTCCCACCCTGCCGCCATACCAATGGCTTGCGGGTAAACCGTAACCGGGTACTCCCGACATTCTACGCCGGCGCCATGCAAACACTCGTTCCACCAATCGTAAGAAGGAACGCCTAATCGTTCTATAGCAGGCGTGCTATTCAACATTTGAGAAACTTTCTCTTCCAGCGTTAATCTCGAAACAATATCCGCTGCCCGTTCCTTCGAGGATAATGACGGATTCCGAAACGGAAACTCATAAGTTGTCGCTTTTTTACATCCTGTATAGGATAAACATAAAATGGATGCCAACACCCAGAAATAATTCTTTTTCATAACTTGCACATAAAAATTTAACTATAAACGAGATGGTTCAAAATTCCATCTATTATACTTTTATCCCGTAGCATATATTTATACGATTTGGATTTCCGTCGCTAAGGTAATCATTTTTAATGATTTATTAACTTGATTTCGACGAAAAAAAGGAGAATAAAAGGGTGTCTTGTATTCAAATAGCTTTACAAAAAGGTATTGCTAATAAAATATAAGTATGTGATAAGAATTAGTTTGCATTAAATTTGGAATATCGCATATTCAAGTTTGTGCCTAAATTGGCAAGAGACATGTTGACAACATAAAAGAGTGAATCTTTATTCAAATAATCCTCTAGGTTCAACCATTCTTTCTTTAGCTTTCGCCAAAAAATGGTTTCAGCAATATTCAGATGTGGCGAATACGGAGGAAGGAAAAAAATAAGAATAAACCCCTTACCTGCCAGTAAGGGAGTCTTTCCCGAATGATTTTAGATTTATGCACTTTGGCGTTGTCTAACACAATACATGTTTCTTTCTGAATTTGAAAAGAAAACTCTTCCATATATTCCAGTATAAATCCAGCATCAATAGGTTGTTTCGTGGTTTTCCAATAACATTTGCTTTGCCTGTTTATAAATCCCAAACAATTAATCTTATGTGCTTTTTCAGACAAAACACAAACCTCTTCATCGGGGAATTACCAGCCGTAGGGGACATAACCCTCACTGCATACATGAGATTTATCCCCGTACAAAAGGTCTATTTTTCCTTGCTCGCTCAACGTTTCAAGTTCTATAAGTTGTTCTACTTTATATTCATAAACCGCCGGATGTATTTTCCTTATTAGGTCTACGCCTTAAACGTTTATATCCTCCGCCGGAGTTTTAAAAAACGAACCAGATTACTCTGCTTTCTTTCTTTCCGCTTTATGCTTTCCATTCTGCGTTGGCGATTGGATTTGATGGCTTCCAGAATAGATGCCTTATCTCCCGATTCTATCAGTTATCGGTTTGCGTCCTCGACCCGACTTGGCTTGCAATCCGAAAATACCTGCTGACTTGAATCTCTCTAACCAACTGTTGACACTCACTTGACTCATGCCTGTTATGCTGCCTACTTCTTTTGAATTGCGACCTTCCGCTTGTTAACAAGATCGTATGACAACGCATCTGATAACAGTGGCTACTGCTCACTGTTGAATCCAAACTCCAACGCATGGCGTTACTCCGGAGTTAATTGTGGGGGTGTTACTCGTCCCATTTTGAGTGAATACTTAATATAGATCATGCCCGAATATACCGTTTGGTTGGTAGTGCAAATTAAACTGTGTCATGTCCTATTTTCGGCATTGGTAATTAAATACGGAACTATCTATTTTAGTCTTGTAACTAATGTAGTGGTTGTTTAAAGGCGGTATTACATCAATAACCTACCGGTATATCGTGATCACGTAGAGATTAGCTCACAACTACTCCATAAATATACTTCTGTTTATCAACAAAACTAAAATAGGTAATTCCATTTTTTAATTGATACAAAGGTGTTAATTTCTATTATCGTAGCAAAACGCCTACTTCAATTATCTGAATTGGAGTTGGTTGCGTTAAATTTGGCCGCCGAGTATATACCTTATAACTCTGACTTACAGATTTTTAGAGAAATAAAAGGAACCTATCTTAATGCCAAAATAGAGCGCAGTGTCTACAACAAGCGCAGGAGAAAACTTTTTGACTACACGGAAAAAATCCGCCAACGCTTGAGCGAAAAGTTTTCTCATTTAAGAAACTGTCTAAAAATCACAAGTTCATTATATAAATAATTGAGAATCGGTTGATTAGTTGAGTTTTATTTGTATCTTTATGGTTATCAACGACATAAAGAATTATGCAAAAATATTCAACTAA
>SNRY01000259.1_pt1 | contig 19337 bp, 18 predicted proteins | sample 4693421 | NCBI WGS metagenome assembly SNRY01 (sample SAMN11003215, study PRJNA524138) | termite gut metagenome | isolation source: Bacteroidetes bacterial symbionts from single cell of protist host amplifed... | host: Streblomastix strix ... | reverse complement strand
GGGGGTCTTTCAACCCACAAAAAAGATTGTAGCGGATAGCCGGACCCATCGGGGAACGCCCAAATTGAGTTGAAAGTGGAGAGTTGAAAGTCGAAAGTTTTTGAATGTATTTAAATGCGCTACGGGTAAATACTCAATTATTTGTTGTTTGCAGATAAATGTAAAGCGTATAATATCGCTCAATTATTAAAAGTCCTTAAACTATAATTTATACGTCATATTTTATTCGTTAATTTGTGGCATATTCAATATTTAGGTGAGGTATGTTCAAACGCGTCATTCCAACTTTTTGTATGGCATAATTTAATGGATAAATACATTATAGAAACTTGTCCGCTTTGTCATAGTTATCGTTTGAAGTATGCTATGAAATGTTGTGATTTTCATGCTTCGGGAGAAAAGTTCGACTTGTTTTCTTGCGAAGATTGCAATTTCCTTTTTACACAAGGGACTCCTATCGGTGAAGGAATCGAGAAATATTATGTAACCCCGCAATATATATCACATTCCAATACAAAAAAAGGGATTATTAATACGACTTATCATCTTGTACGCAGTTATACACTGCGCAAGAAAACGCAAATGGTGATAAATGAATCACATCGAAGGACAGGGAGGATTTTAGATATTGGCGCGGGTACGGGATATTTTGCCGATGCTATGGTTGGGCGTGGATGGACAGTTAATGCTACTGAAAAAAACATTGAGGCACGTGCTTTTGCTAAAGAATATTTCGGACTGGAAATAAAAGACGAAAGAGCATTACACTTTTTCAAACCCGATTCTTTCAATGTAATTACCTTGTGGCATACGTTAGAACATCTGGAAAGATTGAATGAGGTATGGCAACGATTATATGAATTGCTGACCGACAAGGGTATTCTTATTGTGGCTGTGCCTAATAGTGCATCTTATGATGCTAAAAAATACAAAGAATATTGGGCGGCGCATGATGTGCCGCGTCATTTATGGCACTTTACATCGACAACCATACAAAAATGGGGATATAAACATGGTTTTATTCTGGCTAACCGATATCCGATGCCATTTGATGCTTTCTATATTTCTATTCTAAGTGAAAAATATAGAAAAAGTTATTTTCCTGTTATAAGAGGTATTTTCACCGGAATTATTGGATGGTTTAAAACACAGTCCAAAAAGGAAAAAAGTAGTTCTATTGTTTATGTATTTAGAAAAAAACAAAATGAGAAATAAACAAAGCAACAACAAGATTTCTTACTTTGATATGCAGTTCATAACTTCAGGCATTAGCATTATGCTTGTTTTGTTATTGTTGGGAATGGCAATTTTCTTTGTATTAACTGCCAAGAATTTAACTGTTTATGTGCGTGAGAATGTAAACTTCTCTATTCTTGTCAGTGATGACATGAAAGAAACGGATATCATAAAGTATCAAAAGGAATTGGAGAAAAAACCTTTTGTCAAATCTGCTATCTATGTTTCTAAGCAACAAGCTCTTAAAGAACAGACAGAAGCAATGGGAACTAATCCGAAAGATTTTTTAGGATATAATCCCTTTAAAGCATCTATCGAAATTAATTTGCGTTCCGATTATGCTAATTCGGATAGTATAGCCAAGATTGAAAAAATAATTAAAAAAAAGGTTGATGTACAGGATGTGCTTTATCAGAAAGAATTGATTGATGTGATTAATGATAATATTCGTAATATCAGTTTGATACTTTTAGGATTAGCCATTATTTTAACATATATCTCTTTTGCTTTAATTAGAAATACGATTCGTCTGGCTATTTATTCCAAACGATTTCTAATCCACACTATGACGCTGGTGGGAGCAGACCGGAGATTTATCCGCCGACCTTTTATAAGAAAGAATATTTGGAGCGGAGTTTTTGCCGCCGGAATAGCAAGCACTTTCCTAACGGCAGGAGCTTACGGATTGATACATTATGAACCGGAATTAATTAGGATTATCACTCTTCAAGTAATGGGAATTGTCGTTATATCTATTGTATTGTTTGGACTCATAATCCCTTGGTGGTGTAGCTATATTTCTATCAATAAATTCCTGCACATGAAATCGGAAGAATTATATTATATATAATACAGAGGGATTATAAATAAAAAGAAAAGAAATCGTAAACAAAACATATACATGGACAAACAAAAATTTGCTTTTGATAAAATAAATTTTATTTTGTTGGCTATTGGGATGGCTGTTGTCATCTTAGGGTTTATATTAATGACAGGTCCGATTGCAACTGAAGCTACTTTTGAACCGGATATATTTAGTGCGCGACGAATAAAAGTTGCACCGGTAACTTGCTTTCTGGGTTTTATTTTCATGATATATGCCGTTATGCGTAAACCTAAAACGGGCAAATAAGAATGGAAGGGGATTTAACCATCTTGCAAACTATCATTATAGCTATTGTAGAAGGATTGACGGAATTCTTACCCGTGTCTTCTACGGGACACATGATTATTACTCAAAATATACTTGGTATAGAAAGTACGGAATTTGTTAAAGCATTTATCGTAATCATTCAGTTCGGTGCTATCCTTTCGGTAGTATGCCTGTATTGGAAACACTTCTTTAAACTGAATAAATGCAACATCTTTGATTCGAAAGCCGTCGAAGGGAAAAGCCGATTGGCTAAATGGGGAACTTATGGAAAACGGCTTCTGTACAAATTCAACTTCTATTGGAAATTACTGATTGCATTTCTACCCGCTGCATTCTTCGGGCTATTGTTTGGCGATAAGATTGATGAAATGTTGGAAAATGTAATGATTGTCGCTACGATGTTGGTTGTCGGTGGTATTTTCATGTTGTTTTGTGATAAAATATTTTCCAAAAGCAAAGAGGAAATAAAGTTGACGGATAAGAAAGCCTTCAATATCGGTTTGTTTCAATGTATAGCCATGATACCGGGTGTTTCTCGTTCTATGGCTACCATAGTCGGGGGTATGGCACAGAAAATGACAAGGAAAGATGCTGCGGAGTTCTCTTTTTTCCTGGCAGTACCAACCATGTTTGCGGCTACAGGCTATAAAATAATAAAACTTCTTTTTAATAAGGAAACAGAAGTCTTAACAAACAATATATCAGCATTGATTGTTGGTAATATAATCGCTTTTATAGTTGCATTGTTGGCTATTAAATTTTTTATCAATTTTGTAACAAAGTATGGTTTCAAGGTTTTCGGTTATTATCGTATAATAGCCGGAGGCGTTATTTTAGCGATGCTTGCCGCCGGATATAACTTAGAAATAGCCTAATGGATTTTAAAGAAGGAGAAATTCTTTATTTTAATAAACCGTTAAGGTGGACATCATTTAACCTTGTTGCAAAAATACGTTATGACTTATGCCGGAAATTGAACGTAAAGAAACTCAAGGTCGGACATGCCGGTACATTAGACCCTTTGGCTACGGGGGTTATGATAATTTGCACAGGCAAAGTAACCAAGCGAATTGAAGAATTTCAACATCAGACCAAAGAATATATAGCAACCATGCAATTAGGGGCTACCACCCCTTCGTATGACTTAGAAAAAGAAATAGATACCATTTATCCTACAGAGCATATCACGCAGGAAATGGTAGAAAGGATATTAAAGACATTTGTCGGAGAGATAGAGCAAACACCCCCTATCTTTTCTGCATGTAAAATTGACGGTACTCGCGCTTACGATTTAGCTCGAAAAGGAAAAACAGCAGAGTTAAAGTCCAAATTGTTGTTCATTGACGAGATAGAACTTTTGGAGTGCAACTTACCGGAAATAACCATTCGTGTAGTATGTAGCAAAGGTACGTATATTCGTGCTTTGGCGCGTGATATCGGCGAAGCGTTGAATAGCGGGGCACATCTCACTAAACTTATTCGTACTCGCGTGGGAGAAGTAACTTTGAAAGACTGTTTGGAAATTGAGGAGTTTAAAAGATGGTTAGACAATAATTAGCAAACATATATATAAAACTCGTTTACAAAACAAATAAAATATGAAACTATCACAATTCAAATTCAAATTACCAGATGAAAGAATAGCCTTGCATCCTTCCAAATACAGAGACGAATCTCGCCTGATGGTACTTCATAAAAATACGGGAAAGATAGAACACAAAATATTTAAAGACATATTAGACTATTTTGACGATAAAGACCTGTTTGTATTCAACGATACCAAAGTATTTCCAGCGCGTCTTTACGGAAATAAAGAAAAGACAGGCGCCCGTATAGAAGTATTTTTATTGCGGGAATTGAATGAAGATTTGCGTTTGTGGGATGTATTGGTTGACCCTGCACGTAAAATAAGAATTGGAAATAAATTGTACTTCGGTGAAAGTGATTCTATGGTAGCTGAAGTGATAGACAATACAACCTCGCGTGGTCGTACTCTTCGTTTTCTTTATGACGGACCGCACGATGAATTCAAGAAAGCGTTGTATGCTCTTGGCGAAACGCCACTACCCCGTAGTATCATTAATCGTAAAGTAGAGCCGGAAGACGTCGAACGTTTCCAATCTATCTTTGCCAAGAATGAAGGAGCCGTTACTGCTCCGACGGCTAATCTGCATTTCAGTCGCGAATTGATGAAACGATTGGAAATAAAAGGTATCAATTTTGCCTATATCACTTTGCATGCGGGATTGGGGAATTTCCGTGAAATTGATGTAGAAGATTTGACTAAACATAAAATGGATTCGGAACAAATAGTTGTATCGGAAGAAACCGTAAACATAGTCAATCATACTCGAGACATTCACAAGAATATTTGCTCGGTGGGAACTACCGTAATGCGTGCTATCGAAAGTACGGTAAGCACCGAAGGACATTTGAAACCTTATAAAGGGTGGACAAACAAATTTATCTTTCCTCCTTATGATTTTAACGTTGCCAACAGTTTAGTTTCAAATTTCCACATGCCATATTCGACTTTGCTGATGGTTACAGCAGCTTTTGGCGGTTACAATCAAATAATGAATGCCTACGAAATCGCTATACAAGAGGAGTACCGCTTTGGAACATACGGTGATGCCATATTGATATTAAATAAATAAGGTTCGATTTATGGCACAAGTTTATTTGGGACTTGGCAGTAATTTAGGCAACAAAGAACAGAACTTATACAATACTATTCAAAAAATAGAAAAGCGGATAGGGAAAATTATCTCCCTATCCGCTTTTTACATAACTACTCCCTGGGGGTTTATTTCCGAAAATGATTTTCTCAATGCCGTTGTTTGTGTAGATTCCCAACTCCAACCCTTAGAGGTATTGGAAAAAACTCAAAAAATAGAATGTGAAATAGGACGAATCAACAAATCAACAAATGGAATTTATCATGATCGCTCAATAGATATAGATATACTCTTGTATGGCAACCTGATAATAGTAGAAACAGAAAAACTGATTTTACCTCACCCGTTAATGACCCGGCGTCTTTTCGTAATGCAACCGTTAGCAGAGATTGCTCCCAATATGATACATCCTGTATTGGGTAAAACAATGAGAGAAATATATCGCTCTATGAAGTTGTTGTAATAAGCAATTATTCGGTTAATTATTAGTGATAAAGTTATACCTTTGTAGTAATTAATAACTCATAAAGAAATTAAAATATGAACGATAGTAGTTTGATGAATCGCGCAGCCGATAACATACGTATCTTGGCTGCTTCGATGGTTGAAAAAGCTAAATCTGGTCATCCCGGTGGAGCTATGGGAGGTGCAGACTTTATAAATGTACTGTTTGCCGAGTTTTTAGAATATGATCCTGAAAATCCCCGTTGGGAAGCTCGTGATCGATTCTTTCTTGATCCGGGGCACATGTCTCCTATGCTTTATTCCGCACTGGCTTTAACAGGTAAATATACACCTGACGAACTATCGCAGTTTCGTCAATGGGAAAGCCCAACACCCGGACATCCGGAGGTGGACGTGATGCGTGGGGTAGAAAACACATCCGGTCCTTTGGGACAAGGACATACTTATGCTGTTGGAGCTGCTATCGCCGCTAAATTCTTACAAGCTCGTTTCGGCGAAGTAATGGGGCAAACTATTTATACATATATTTCCGATGGAGGTATTCAAGAAGAAATATCACAAGGGTCAGGACGTATTGCCGGACATTTGGGGCTGAGTAATCTGATTATGTTTTATGATTCCAACGACATTCAATTGTCAACAGAAACCAAAGTCGTTACCAGCGAAAATGTTGCCAAGAAGTATGAAGCATGGAATTGGAAAGTAACCATTATTAATGGAAATAACCCTGACGAAATTCGCAAAGCCCTTACGGAAGCTAAAGCGGAAAAAGTACGCCCAACTATCATTATAGGTAAGACAATTATGGGCAAAGGAGCACGGAAAGCAGACGGATCAAGCTATGAAAACAATTGCGCGACTCACGGCGCACCATTAGGAGGAGATGCTTACAGAAACACCATTGTCAACTTGGGTGGTAATCCCGATGATCCGTTCGTTATCTTCCCTGAAGTTGCTGCCTTGTATGCGAAACGCAAAGAAGAATTGAAAAAGATCGTAGCCGGTAAGTATGCTTTGAAAACAGCATGGGCAAAAGCTAATCCGGAACTCGCTGCCAAAATGAAGACTTTCTTTGAAGGCAAAACTTCAAAAGTAGATTGGAATGCGATTCAACAAAAAGCCGGTTCGGCTACCCGTACTGCTTCAGCTACTGTACTCAGCGTATTGGCTACTCAAGTGGAAAATATGATTGTGTCTTCGGCAGATTTGTCCAACTCCGATAAGACAGACGGATTCTTGAAAAAAACATACGCATTTACCAAAGATGATTTCAGCGGTTCGTTCTTGCAAGCCGGAGTATCGGAATTGACAATGGCTTGTATTTCAATTGGTATGGCTTTGCATGGTGGAGTGATTCCGGCTTGTGCCACTTTTTTCGTATTCTCCGACTATATGAAACCTGCTGCTCGCATGGCAGCGTTAATGGAACTGCCTGTAAAGTTTATATGGACTCATGATGCTTTCCGTGTAGGAGAAGACGGACCTACTCACGAACCTGTGGAACAAGAAGCACAAATTCGTTTGATGGAAAAGCTGAAGAATCACAAGGGGCATAGTTCCATGTTGGTACTTCGTCCGGCTGATGCCGAAGAAACAACACAGGCATGGAAACTGTCTATGGAAAACGTATCTACCCCTTCGGCTCTTATCCTTTCTCGTCAAGATATTGTACCCTTGCCTGTAGGAACGGACTACACGCAAACCGGTAAAGGAGCTTATGTTGTAGCTGGTTCCGATAAAAATCCGGATGTGATTTTAGTAGCATCAGGTTCTGAAGTATCCACCCTTGTTGCAGGAGCTGAATTACTTCGCAAAGACGGAATAAAAGTTCGCATTGTTTCTGTTCCTTCCGAAGGTTTGTTCCGCAACCAAAGCAAAGAATATCAGGAATCTATTATTCCAAACGGTGCTAAAGTTTTCGGACTAACTGCGGGTTTGCCTGTTACTCTGCAAGGATTGGCAGGAGCCAACGGTAAAGTGTTCGGTATGGAATCGTTTGGCTTTTCTGCTCCGTATAAAGTGCTCGACGAAAAACTTGGATTCACCGCAAACAATGTCTACAACCAAGTTAAATCAATGTACTGATATGAATATGACAGGGCTTTGTTCTGACCATGCGGGATATGAATTGAAAGAATATACCAAAAATTGGTTGGAAGCAAAAGGTTTGGCATATAAAGATTACGGAACATTTTCTACAGAAAGTTGTGATTATGCTGACTTTGCTCATCTATTGGCAGAGGCTGTTGAAACGGGGGAATGTTATCCGGGCATTGCAATATGCGGAAGTGGCAATGGTATTAATATGACATTGAATAAACACCAAAATATCCGTGCGGCACTTTGTTGGACGGAAGAAATTGCGCATTTGGCACGTCAGCACAATGATGCAAATATTTTGGTAATGCCTGCACGGTTTATCAATACCAATGATGCAGATAAAATCATCTCCGTATTTCTCTCTACAAAGTTTGAAGGAGGAAGACATCAAAGACGTATTGAGAAAATACCTGTATATTAATTAGTTAATCGGATTAATCCAAAAAGGGTACGAATGAACATTCATTCGCATCCTTTTTTTTACATCATCATATAGAGAAAATCACGATAATACTTTATTTACAGTATTTTTCTATCAGTGCATCTACTATTGTATCTCCTAACTCTTTTGCTTTTGTGAAATCCGCACAAGCTTCATCCTTCTGTTTTAATTGCAGACGACAAAGTCCCATCAGACGGTAAGCTTCGGCATATTTAGAATCAATGACCAATGCTTTATTCAATGCTTCAATAGCTTCTTCATAACGCCCCAAACGAAGATCTATTGCTGCCAACTCTGCATGATAATTCACATCTTTGGGATTCAACTCAATGGCTTTATTTATATCGTCCAATGCGCGCTGAAACAGTCTTGATTTCATAGCAGCCTGTTCCCGATAGTAGTAAAACACATCATTTACAGAACCACCTACGGCATCGTAATAAACATCATAATCACTCATAGCCTGACGATACTGTTCGACATTCATTTTTGCTTGTGCGCGTTCCAATAGATATGGGGCATTCCGGGCATCTATCGGTTGAGGGCAACGTGCAATACAACTATCCAACAAGATGATTACCTCGTTTGTATCACCTTGTGCCAACTCTTTGGCTTTAGCTGCATTGTAAAAGGCTTCGGGAGAAACAAAGTTCGTATGGATTACTTTCTCATAGCAAGCAAAAGCAGCAACATAATCCCGGCGAGCAAAATGAATATTACCTTCCAATTGCACGTAAACGGGAAGCGAATCTATAGCTAAAGCTTGGTGTATTTCAGTAATCGCTAAATCGTAAGTCCAATCCTTATACGTTTTTTGAGGATTACTTAACTGATAATTATAGATAAGTTTAGCCCGATTGTAATATATTTCGTCCTTCTTTTGAGCAATTTTCAACGCCTGTTCCATGTCCCGGGCGGCTTTATCCATAGTGGCATCATCGGTGGAAATATATACATGATGTGTTGCACGACGGATGTACCCATCTATGTTGTTCGGATATTGCGCTATAAAATCATCAAGCATTACAGCATATTCTTCCGGCGTACATTGCGAAGAGGCTATAAGCAAAAAAACTAAAGCCTGTTCTTCTGTATCAGGTAATCCCTTTTTTATTTTGATATCTTTTAATACAACATCTCCCAAAGACAGAGCATTTATTGTTAACGACATGGCAAAAGAGGCTTCCGTAGCATAACAAGTTGTAACAGTGTCTTGTCCGAAAGATTTTTGCGCCAAACCAAAAACTTTGCCTTCTGCAGTAACAACAGGGCAACTTACCATTTTGTCTTTTAAACGCATGGCAAGCGTATAATATTTATAATTATCTCCGATTTTAGCAACCTCTTTTATTTTTCCTGCCGTGAAGGAACGGTCTTTTTGGGTAGAATATGGAAGCAAATAAATGTCCGAATCTATTACCGGAGGAATATCGGCTATTGACAATGCAGAAACTTTTTTATCCGTTTTGACACGGAACTTAATAACATCATACATCGTATTCAAACCTAAGATAGCATCCACCGGCATTTGCTTACCATCGGCATCAATAATCACGGCGCGTTGTGCTCCTTTGAATAAAGAATAGTCGGACAATGCTATTCCGTTTTCACTGACAAAAAAACCGTTACCCGTACTCAATATCTTATCGTCTTTATCGTAAGTTATCACAGAAAAGACGGAATATTTGGCTTTGTCCATCCATTTGGGAACTTGCGCCAAGCCATAAAGGGTAGACAAATAACAGATTATCAGTAAGAAAATACATTTCTTCATACACAGTAGTTTTAATTGTTGCGCTGTTGTAGAGCTTCATAGATAAGAATGCCCGCAGCAACAGAAACATTAAGAGATTCTATATTCCCCCTAACGGGTATCTTCACCCATTCGTCGCACAGGGAAAGGTTTTCGTAAACCACACCCGTATCTTCAGCTCCCATAACGATACATACCGGTCCCGTATAATTACCTTTTGTGTACTCGTAATCACCTTTTTCCGTAGCAGCTATTATTTTGAATCCGCTGTTCTTAAGGAAACGGATGGTATTTTTCAAACTTTGTTCCCGGCAAACAGGAAGGGTATGCAATGCCCCTGCGGAGGTTTTTACGGCATCGGCATTAACCGCCGCACTTCCTTTAATAGGAATAATAACGGCATCAACCCCTGCACATTCGCAGGTACGGGCAATGGCTCCGAAGTTACGCACGTCGGTTATACCGTCAAGCATGATAAAAAAAGGATCTTTACCCTGTTCAAAGAGAAAAGGGACTAAATCTTCCGTCTTCTGATACGTTACGGAAGAGATAAAAGCAATTACCCCCTGATGGTTTTTTTGAGTAATCCGGTTGATACGCTCTATCGGAACGCGTTGCACAGGGACAGACATATCTTTCAGCGCTGCAAAAAGTTCTCTTGACAAGTCGCTTTGAATATCTCTTTTTATCAATATCCTGTCTATTTCCTTACCTGCTTGTATGGCTTCTATCACAGCTCTGGTACCGAAAATCAAATCTTTACTATTTATCATCGTCCATTATCTTTAAATCCATTTCGGTTGTTGTCTTCATCGGATTAACGACTTCCGTATTATTATCTATAACAATCTTGAGATGTTGATCGGCATTTAAAGTATATATTTCTTTGCTTTTAAGAAATACTTTGTTCTTCCCGCTTATCATATAAAACTGCAATTGTGCTGACATGGGAAACTTAACTCCGTCTCGTCCGTCTGATATTATTTCTGATGCTGTTTCTCCCGGCAGTAGTGATTTATAGCCTATATAGATATTTCCATAAGAAATACTTCCTATACTCACATTGCCTATATTGTTCGTTACACTTATTGTTGCATCTTTATAACATGAAACGAACAACAGGATAAACATTGATAATAAAATATATCTAAAATTCATTTTATTGATCTTTTTATTATTCAATTAACACTTCAAAACTACCAAGATTCACACTGGCATAATTTTCATTTACATCCAACGGGCAGATTAAAGCGGGAGTATATATTTTTTCGAGAGTACCGGCAGCGGTCTTTATGTCAAACGATTCAACCCGGCAAATGTAGCTACCTGGTTGCAAGCTCAAATAGTTGTTTAATAATTCAACATATTGTCCTGCTGTGGTTAGTTCACCGGTAACCACCTTAATATCTACGGCAAAGGGGTATGATAATTTTTGATTGGTAACACGATACATACCTATTGTTTCTTTGCCGTTAAGATGCAGAGTATCCATAACGTACGAATCGGTAGGTTGCCAACTTTTTTTATTCACCTTCAGCGAAAGATTGCACAGATTATCGGCTACAATATATTTTTTTTGCCCGTCATGTTCTATATAAGGGCTTATAAACAAAATAACTTCAGTAGGCATTACTTTGTCGGATGTAGAATAAATGGTAGGATCATCGTAGGAATAATACGGATAGCCCCCATCAGAGGAACACGATATACTCAGAAAAATAAAACAAATCATGATGATAAATGTAACTATTCTCTTATCCATAATTATATTTTTCTATTCCTAAAACATTGATAACAAACCAAAATGATATACTCAAAAACTTTCAACTTTCAATTCTCCACTTTCAACTTGAATTTGGGCGTTCCCCGAAGGGTCGGGCTTTCCACTGCAATCTTTTAGAGGCTTACCAGCCTTTAAAAGGATTTACGTTACAATCCCTCACGCAAAGGTAGTGAATTTTTAGAAATGTGATAAAATTCAAGGGGTTGAACTGTCAATATTTAGTGATAGGTAATGATTTAGAAACTACTTAACCGCTTTACCTCGCTTCATTTTTCACCACTTCAGATAACTCTTTCACAAAGGTAAACAATAAATATGAAATCTCAAATAAAGGAAAATTTGCATAACGTAGAGCTTGTTTAAATTTGATTGAAACCTGTTTTTATGAGAACTCCAGAAGAGTTATATATGTAATATAGAAAAGCCCGAATATGCCACTTTCTTCGAATCTGTAAGAGTCGAATATTACTTCTATTTGCTGTTTCTATCAATATTCGAATCTTTCGGATTCTTTTTAATGAAATTTGAACAAGCTCTTAATTTGAATAGTATTATCCTTACTTTCTGCGAGTAAGACAAGCATCTCCCTGAGCTTTTCTATATCCTTTCTACGAGGTATCTACGACTTAACTACGACCTATCTACGACTTATTAACGTTTTATAGACGCAAATACCATATAGTTATCAGCCGTTTACCTGCTTAAAGCTACCTGAAATGTCGAAGAGAGAGGATTAAACTTAGACAGATTCTACATTCTATCACTAAAAACATCCCCCTTTACAACTGCTCAAAAACCTCTATCTTGTGCATTTTAATAGTCAAATTTCTTGTAACACACAAATAGTTTGCTTAAATTTGCAGCTTATTTGTGTTTGTGTTAAAAACAAACACTATTAAAACACTAATACTAAATTTATTAACATGAGTTTGAAAATTGTTGTATTGGCAAAACAAGTCCCCGACACACGCAATGTAGGGAAAGATGCCATGAAAGCCGACGGAACCGTTAACCGCGCGGCACTTCCCGCCATTTTCAATCCCGAAGACTTAAATGCACTTGAGCAAGCTCTTCGATTGAAAGACACTTATCAGGGATCTACCGTTACCATTCTGACTATGGGACCCGGACGTGCTGCCGACATCATCCGCGAAGGACTCTTTCGCGGTGTGGACAACGGCTATCTGTTAACAGACCGTGCATTTGCCGGTGCAGATACATTGGCTACATCGTATGCGTTGGCTACAGCCGTCCGCAAAATAGGCGATTACGACATCATTATCGGTGGTCGTCAGGCGATAGACGGCGACACCGCACAAGTAGGTCCGCAAGTAGCAGAAAAACTTGGGTTAACGCAAGTTACTTATGCCGAAGAGATTTTGAAAATAGAAAACAGACGTATCACCGTGAAACGCCATATAGACGGCGGTATAGAAACGGTGGAAGCGCCGCTTCCTATCGTAATCACCGTCAACGGTTCGGCAGCCCCTTGCCGTCCGCGCAATGCCAAGTTGGTACAGAAATACAAACATGCTAAAACCGCAACGGAGAAACAACAAGACAACCTCAATTACTCCGACCTATACAGCAAACGCGACTATCTTAACCTGGTCGAATGGAGCGTAACGGATGTAAACGGAGATTTAGCCCAATGCGGACTTTCCGGTTCGCCTACAAAAGTAAAAGCCATTCAAAACATTGTGTTCCAAGCCAAAGAAAACAAAACCCTTTCTGGTAGCGATAATGAAGTAGAAGAACTGATTAAAGAACTGTTGGCTAACCATACGATAGGGTAAAAAAGGTTTATGGACAAAGGAAAAATCATCATTTATCAAACGTCCGACGGAAAATCTGAATTAGATGTGAGATTGGAGAACGAAACGGTTTGACTTACACAAGCGCGAATGGTAGAACTGTTCCAATCAAGTAAAGCTAATATCAGTGAACACATTAAACATATATTTCAAACAAAAGAATTAGATGAAAATTCAACTGTTCGGAATTTCCGAAAGGTTCGATCAGAAGGAAAAAGAGAAGTTTCAAGAGAATTGGAACATTATAACTTAGACATGATTATTGCTACCGGTTATCGTGTAAATACCCAACGAGACACTCAATTCCGCATTTGGCGAATAGCATTCTAAAGGAATATATGGTTTTTGGAAAGGAACAGTATTCTGTACCATTCTGACGGAACGAAAAGAATCGGAGACAATACCTTAGTGGCGCTGACATTAATGATTGCAGAAAGCAGACCGGATGAAAAAGATATTATGGTGAAGGTGGTAGTTAATTTGATTAATAAAAATAACGATTAATTTTGTTATCAAATAGGGACAATTTTACCGATAAAAACAAAAGAAGAATATTAATTATTAAGCTTTTAAATAAATGACATGAATAACTTATTTGTATATTGCGAAATAGAAGAAAGTACCGTAGCGGACGTAAGTCTCGAACTTCTTACCAAAGGTCGTTCGCTGGCTAATCGGTTGAACTGTCAACTCGAAGCTGTCGTAGCCGGTACAAATCTGAAAGGAATTGAAAAACAAATTCTTCCTTACGGAGTGGACAAGCTCCACATATTCGATAAAGAAGGACTCTATCCTTATACTTCTCTACCCCACACTTCTATTCTGGTGAATCTTTTTAAAGAAGAAAAGCCGCAAATATGCCTTATGGGGGCGACTGTTATCGGTAGAGATTTGGGACCACGTGTGTCTTCGGCATTAAGTAGCGGATTGACAGCCGACTGTACGGCTCTCGAAATCGGTGAACACGAAGACAAGAAAGAGGAAAAAACGTATAAAGACCTCTTGTATCAAATTCGTCCTGCATTCGGAGGTAACATTGTAGCAACCATTGTCAATCCCGAACATCGTCCACAAATGGCAACCGTTCGCGAGGGGGTGATGAAGAAAGAAATCGTATCACCGGATTATAAAGGAGAAGTTATCAATCACGATGTTAAGAAATATGTTTCGGATACAGACTTCATCGTAAAAGTAATCGAACGCCATATCGAAAAATCAAAAAACAATTTGAAAGGTTCTCCTATTATTGTTTCCGGCGGATACGGTGTGGGATCAAAAGAGAATTTCAATTTATTATTCGACTTGGCGAAAGTATTGAATGCCGAAGTAGGAGCAAGTCGTGCCGCTGTCGATGCGGGTTTTGCCGACCACGACCGGCAGGTAGGTCAGACGGGTGTAACCGTGCGCCCGAAACTTTATATCGCCTGTGGCATTTCGGGACAAATCCAGCACATTGCCGGTATGCAGGAAAGCTCTATGATTATATCCGTCAATAGCGACCCTGATGCCCCGATTAACTCTATAGCCGATTACGTGATTAATGGGACAATCGAAGAAGTTGTACCGAAGATGATTAAGTATTATAAACAGAATAGTAAATAAAGGAGGAAAAGAAATGGCTAACTTTTATTTAGATACACCGGAGTTAAAACATCATCTTTCTCATCCTTTAATGAAGAGAATAGTTGAGCTTAAGGAACGTAATTATGCAGATAAAGATACATACGATTATGCCCCTCTTGATTTTGAAGATGCAATAGACAGTTACGACAAAGTATTGGAAATTGTAGGCGAAATCTGCGGTGAAATTGTAGCTCCCAATGCCGAAGACGTTGACCATGAAGGACCAACCGTAGCCAATGGGCGTGTTACCTACGCAAACAAAACGAAAGAAAATCTGAATGCTACGACCAAAGCAGGATTAATGGGAATGACTATGCCTCGCCGTTACGGTGGGCTTAACTTCCCTACTGTTCCCTACATGATAGCTGCCGATATGGTAAGCCGTGCCGATGCCAGTTTTGAGAACCTCTGGGGATTGCAGGACTGCGTTGAAACTATCTATGAATTTGCTGATGAAGATCAAAAAAACCGTTATATTCCTCGCATTTGTCAAGGTGAAACCATGTCGATGGATTTAACCGAACCGGATGCCGGGTCCGACCTGCAAGCCGTGATGCTGAAAGCCACATACAACGAAAAAGACGGATATTGGTATCTGAATGGCGTAAAACGCTTTATTACAAACGGTGATTCTGATGTACACCTCGTGCTTGCCCGTTCGGAAGAAGGAACACGCGACGGACGCGGACTTTCCATGTTTATTTACGAAAAACACAACGGTGGAGTAACCGTGCGCCGTATTGAAAATAAAATGGGTATCAAAGGGTCTCCAACGTGCGAGCTTGTATTTAAAAATGCCAAAGCCGAACTCTGTGGCGACCGCAAATTGGGGCTTATTAAATATGTGATGGCGCTTATGAACGGGGCACGTTTAGGTATTGCCGCTCAATCCATTGGCATTTCCCAAGCTGCCTGCAATGAAGCTTTGGCTTATGCCAAAGACCGCCGTCAATTTGGTAAAGCCATTATCGAATTTCCGGCAGTAGCGGAAATACTTTCGCTGATGAAAGCCAAACTTGACGCTTCACGAGCATTACTATATGAAACCACCCGCTTTGTGGACATTTATAAAGCCTTCGACGACATAGCCAAAGAACGCAAACTCACCCCCGAAGAACGTACGGAACAAAAAACATTTGCCAAGCTGGCAGACAGTTTTACCCCATTATCTAAAGGAATGAGCAGTGAGTTTGCCAATCAAAATGCCTACGATTGCATTCAGATACATGGTGGTTCGGGGTTTATGAAAGACTATACCTGCGAACGCCTATACCGCGATGCCCGTATCACCTCCATTTATGAAGGGACGACGCAGTTGCAAGTTGTTGCTGCCATTCGCTATGTTACTACGGGAGCATATCTGACTCGTATTCGTGAATATGAAACCATGCCTGTAGCCTCTGGACTTGAAGATTTAAAAAACCGTTTTAAAGATATGGCAAACAAATATGCAACAGCCGTTGAGCAAATCACGGCAGCCAAAGATCAAGAACTGTTGGATTTTTGCGCACGCCGTCTGGTAGAAATGGCTGCTCATATCATTATGGGACACTTATTACTTCAAGAGGCTTCGAACAGCGAACTTTTCTCCACATCGGCACAAATATACGTTCGCTATGCCGAAGCAGAAGTAGAAAAGCACACTGCCTTTATTAACAAATTCGATAAAGAGGATTTGATTTATTATAAAAAATAAAATATTCTTATAATTTCTTAAAAAACGTTCTTTTAACAGTTAGTTGAAAGAACGTTTTTATAATATTGTCCGTAATAAAATAAAGAATTTATCCTAAAATTGAAAGTATTATCACATTTTTTATTAAAAAAAGTGTGCTTTTATTTGGCAGTATAATAATAAATTCTCAATTTTGTCGAAGATACCAAGATACTAGGTTTTACTCAAATGCTCGGAATAATGAATACTCTAACGATCATAAATCACTAACGACTATCACCCATGAAGAAGTTATTAACATTGGCGATATTATTATGTTTACTTTCTGTAAAACTCTTAGGTGCTTCACCGGTAAATACAGTGTATCGCGATTCCATATACCGTCATATCATAAAAGACGGATTCTCTCAACTAAACTGCTACCTCTCTTATCCACAAGGTAACTCACAAGTAATTAAAGCTTATGACAATAACGGTTATGAACTGAATAGATTAGATGAATTTATTCAATTTGTACTTACCGAGCCTTCTTCGGTTTATATCAATAAAATATCTATTACGGGATATTGTTCTATAGAGGGGAGTTATGCTTATAACCAACAACTATCAAAAGACAGGGTTAGTGGTTTTATAAATTTTATAAACAGAGAATATAATTTGTCAGAACTTTACCCTGTCGAATACAAGTGGGAAGGTGAAGATTGGGGTATGCTTCGCAGGTTAATTGCAGGTTCTTCTGCAATACCCGAACGCTATGAAATGATTCAAATTATTGATGAGGTGCGTAATCCCGATGAACGTGAACTGCGGTTAAAAATACTCAATGGAGGCCACCCATATAAAAAGATATTAGATGAACTCTTCCCATTACTACGCAGAGTAAATATAAAAGTTGATTATAATGTTCGTCAAATACTGGATAATAACCCTACAAGTGGTGAATTGGGAGAAGCAATAGATTCCATATTACAACAAAAAGACAAACGACCTCCTTATGTGAAACCAAAGAAGGTAAAATCAAAATGGGGGCAGCGGCATCTGATTTCAATAACAGGAGATGAATGGTGGTACCCGATTTCTCTTAGGACAAATTTAATCTCATGGTTGGGTTTTACTCCCGATTTAAAACATAGAACGTTTACGCCCAATTTAGCTGCCGAATTCTATTTAAAAGACCGTTGGTCGGTAATAGCATCCATTACCTATGCATACCTCAACTCTAATAAAGACAAACAATTTTGGGGCGTTTCGGGTTATAGTATTGAACCTCGTTATCAGCTAAAGACTTCATTCACAAACAATGACTCCCAGGAATTATACATCGGAGGATATATTCAATATGGAGATTTTGACTATTGTTTAGACATAAAAAATACCAGGCGTACCAATAACTATACAGGTATTTATGCTCAAGTCGGTCTGTCGACAGGATATCATTTTCAAATAACTCCAATTTGGGGAATAGAGTTAGGATTACGCGGAGGTTACCAATATTCAAACACTAAAACCTACGAAATAGAAGCACCGTCATATTATTTAAAAAATAAAATAACAAAAAATAAAATCAAAATCGACGGATTGAATCTTAATTTAACATATAAATTCAAATGATGCGATTTGAAAAATTAAGATATGAACTTTTGAAGTTAAAATATGAGGAGAAATTATATGTCAATAAATAAAAAGTTATTATTTTTATTATATCTTATCGGTATATGTGTATCCTCTTGTACCAAGGAGGACGTTGTCCGTCGTGAAGAAGGATATATTACGATTGTTCCTTTGTGGGAAGAAGATAATTATACGAGATTTTCTCCTATTGGAAAGATGAAATATTATCTATACAATATAAATAATATTTCTATTTCTCCTATTATTATAACAGATTTGGAAGGAAAAGGATTTACCCAAAAATTACCTGTTGGAATTTATCGGCTTATCGGATATAATACAAATGCTTCAAATTATATAACATTTGATGACTCTAAACCTTCAACTGTAGTTGCTAAGATTTTATCAGACGATTTTAACCCACTGAATCTATATACTATTTCCTGTGATAATATAATAGTAAGCGATAATAAAACTATAATAAAAGAGATTATTCCTGTTGAAATAAAAGCTAAGACTCTACGTTTAAATTTCAATTTTGATGGATTGAATCCTCGCTCGTTAAAAGGGAAAATAGAAGGTATTTCTACTTCAATTAACCTCCTAAATGGCGAAGCATTTGAAGATGAAAATTTTATTCCTTTTGAAGATTTTGTTTCTTTTGCAAGTAAGTTAACAATTGATTTTAGGGCAAGTGGTCTATTATATACAAACCTTTCTGCTTCTACCAATATACCTCCTATTTTGTCATTGACGTTAGAAGATAGCTATATTAACTATACTTATACTGGAGATACATCTCTAGAAAATATCATTAAAGAACTCAATTCTTCCATTCAAAAGTCAAATGATATTATACTTGATGTAATTGTAAAAACATATACTCAATACGATCCCTCCCCAAAAAGAATTCAAATTGCAACTTATCTTATTAAAGATTAGTGATAAAATACATAATTTACAAAAGAGGCTGCCTAAATTGAATATTGAAGTGCCCCCCAGGG
>SNRY01000258.1_pt1 | contig 19357 bp, 11 predicted proteins | sample 4693421 | NCBI WGS metagenome assembly SNRY01 (sample SAMN11003215, study PRJNA524138) | termite gut metagenome | isolation source: Bacteroidetes bacterial symbionts from single cell of protist host amplifed... | host: Streblomastix strix ... | reverse complement strand
TTTTTTTAATAATTTAGTTTTCATATGTATATATATAATTTTTTAGTTTCTTGTTTAATGGAGTTTAACCCCCTTTATTATAAATAGTAGTTCAGTTTCAAAAGTTACCAGTTTTCAACTATTTTTATCCAAAATTCCTCATGGTAGATTTCTTGATGACGATTTAACTACTATACTTGATATTTTACACATTTCTTTTCTCTTTTTCGGTAAGACAAAAATAATTGAAAAAACATATATCCTCCAAATATTTTTCCGAATTTAACTATTATTAAGGTTATTAACTCTGAATACACTATTAAGTGAGAATACTATTATTGTTATTTGTTTTAAAATATTTGTGTTTGTGATTTTTTAACTAAATAATATATTTCGACAGTTATGTTATTTTAGTTAAACTATATTAAACCCAATACAATGTAATATAACGCAATATAAAGCGATTTAAGAGAGGTAGATATAAAAGTAATATATTAATCATTCCGAATTATAAACGCTCTGTATGGGCTTTATTTTGACTGTACATTGATCTTGTTATTCAGATTAAAATAAAAATCACGGGAACGGGATAAATCGGCTACTGATAAATTACAATTCGGCGCAAAGATTTCGTTATCTTCATCAAGATGTACCCGCACTTTGGTATTATAATAAGCTGTATGATTTTCTTTGATTCGGATCAATACAGTATCACAACACCTTTTCGTTATTTTTCTATCTTCCTTATTCAAATGAATAAGGTCTGCTTCTATCTGGAAGTAATGAACGTAATATAAATTGATTAACATATTGTAGTTTCTGGAATCAGTCGGTAAAGTTTTTAACACATCATAATGTTCCCGTATTCGTTGTTTTGCTGATTCTTCTTGTATAATAGGTTCAGATTCTTTCTCATGGAATTTATCTTCGATAGATTGAATAATAGCTTTACAAGCGTTTAATGTCTTTTCAGCACATTCTTTTGTTAAACACTTACAATTACATTCTATATAATAGAGATATGAATTACACAGAACAAGTGTTTGATTCATATCTAAATCAGTTCTATCTTTTAATCCTTTTAGTTTCTGATGATAATTTCTGATGATTCCTTTCGATATTTCAATTTCATCTTCATCATAAGTTTCTTGAACTGTTTCTTCATTTCCATCTTCATATACAATCGGTTCAATTGAAAATAAAGGTGATGTATTCATTTCTGGTGTAATAGGTTTTTCATTCTTTTTCATAATTTCTATATCTATATGTTCTACATTTGTTATCTCTATCTCTGGATCTGCTTCCAGCAGCGAATAATTTAGTATTTTTACTTCTTTATTTACTTTTGATATTTCTATTTTTACAAAATCATTACTTGCTGTGTAATATTGCTCTTCTTTTTTATTATTATTATCCAGCAGGGTATCATTTTGTAAAAATTCAGAAGTATTAGAAACATTAGAAAAAGTAGAAAAAATATTTGGAGTGGAATTATTAATTATTCGCTGCTGGAAGCAGACTCCTGGTATTCCAGATTTATTAGAACATTTAGTATTAATATTTCTATCTTTACAGTAGTTATATAAACTCATTAATGAAACTTTAAAATAAAAAGATGTAGAACAAATAACTAAATAATTTGTTTTTGGAGAAATACTTGTATCATATAGTTGATCTAATCTTTCAAATAAAGAATAATCCTTCAAATTATAATCATTATAGATTCTCTTTAAAACTTTCATTGAAACTTTAATTCCAGATTCGTTTAATAGGATAAAATTTTCTTTCAGAGAAATACTTGTATCTAACACATTTAATATTTCTTTATCTCTTTCAATCTTATACCCTTCAGCAACTTTAGATTGATAAGAAATACCTTCTTCTTTACATTTTTTTATATCTATTTTAAGAATCATTTTTTTACCACTATCATCAGGTTTTTGTTCTAACTTATAATCAGAAGTTATTATATTTATAGCTATGTTTAATATACTTGTTGGCGTGAACTTTTCATTTTTATTATCTTCTGATATAGTATTATCATAATTCCTAAAAACTTCATACATAAGATTAAAAGCAAGATGTTCTACTGTTATATCATTTTTAATTTCTTTCATTATTATACCACTTATAAATAATTTATTAATCCTTTTATTTCCATGTGACCATTTTTTTACAACTGAACGTAAATTACCTTTTATCATTTTACGTTCATACATCCTATAAATTTTATGATATTCAGCTTTATTAACCCATTTATAATATTCATCATCATTGAAATCTATTTCAGTTTTATCGTAATAATGATATGTAATGCTGTATTTAGTTAGCATTTTTGGTATGGAAAATAATTCACAATCTTCTTTAAAAACTGGATCTATTTCTACATCTTTTAAATTTATTTTTTGATTTTTATGTGTAATTTTTTCCTCTGTTTCCACGTATTCAGGAAAATCAGAAACTTCATAAATGATATTGGTGGTTTTTATCTCGCAATTTGGAAGACTTCCGTGAAATACTTGGGAAACTTTTTTACCAGAATCATCTTTCATTTTTGATAATGATAAGACTTGTTTAACATCAAAAGATATTTCTTTATAAAGATTTTTATAAATATTAATATTTTTAATGGATTCATTAAAAATGTAACAAAAGCGGAATCTATATCCTTTTCCTTCTAAATTATTAGAAGCGGTACTATAAGAAACAGTAGGTTTATATTTTATTGAAAAAAGTGTTTCTGACATACTTTTATCGCAATCATCAACATCAATAAAGATTACATTTGCTTCACGGAAGTTTCTATTATTTTTTCTTTTACAAGTTAATTCCTTACCCTCGTAATCGAAAATGTGAGCGAATGAATGAAATTTTTTTATTAAAGAAGTAAATTCTTCAATAGAGATATTTTTTTCCTCAAATCTTAGAAATTTATAAAAATCTTTTTCTTCTTTTGAACCCTTTACAGGTTTTGATATTAAAGTTTGTTTTGAAACGCTAAGCTGGAATTTAAACATTCCATCGTCTGAGTATATCATTATGTCTTAAATTTTGGTAAATCTTTTATATCATTAAGTTAGGTTTAAGAAAAGAAGCGGGAAGTGGATGACCTAATGATATAAAAAAACTCCACTTCCTTTCAATGTTTACCAGACATTGCTTCTCTATATTATAAATAGTATCTACTTCTGAAAAAAATCAGATGATACAATACAGAAAGATAACAGTTTCCCGTTATTTTTCTTTTTCCCTCAAAAATGTAATTGGTTAATAGTCGGATATACCGAATTGACGTTCTTCTTTGAAATTTCAATACAGAACTTGTATATCTTCTTTTGACAATGCAAAGATAGATAAAATTTTCATCTATCCAAACAATTTGCAAAATTAATTTTTCATAATTCAAAATCTTTACTGTTAAATAGTATATTTGTTCACATTTTTTAACTGATTGTTTTAGGATAACAGTTTCTTCTTCATATAAATTCCACTATCATAATGTTTTATATTATCACCAGAATCCTCTTTACATTGTTTACAGAGATATGGATGTGAAGGTCGCCACAATGGATAATCATTCCTCTTTTCACATAAAAAATTAATAAATTGGTTGTTAAACGCTTCTGCATCGCTCTTTAGTATATTCCTGATGTAGGCTAAATCGTTATTATTGATGCTGGTACTATTTTCTGAATTGCGTATGGTGATCCCCTTCGACAGAAACGAACTCCATAGGAATGGTGCAGCGCAATACACACTATAAAATGAAAGTCCTTTGCTTAATTTTATAATTAATTCCGCATTGGCTTCACTTACCTCATCCTCTTCAATCTGCTGTTTCAATTCATCAGAAAGTGGAGTTCCCAAGATCGGGATAATATATAGGTCTTGTGCGAAGGAAATGAACGGAATAAACTCTACAATTTCCATGTTTGCACTTATCGGGGAATTTAGTTTGAAAAGTTCTTCGGTGATAAATAAGGTGGGTTGATATATGTTATTTGTTATACTCATTATATTATATAGGTATTACTTATTTTCTTCTTTTTTTCCTTCATTTTTACTTACATCAATAGATTGGGTGAATGAGGCACTATTTTTTATATCCTCTATTATGTCTAAATTTTTTATACGAATTTTTGGAAATCCATTTAAAATTGTGAATTGATTAATATTCGATAAAATCTGATTTCTAATTGGTTCGAGTACAGTTTTTGAGTAAATTATGTACGAAACTACTACTTCGGCATTGTTATAACTATTTGTACTTCTTCCTTGAACACCAGCCAATGTATTACTAGTTAAACGGTTTGCTGTACAGATTTTTTTTTCTATCAATTCCAGTGTGGTATTATATAAATCTACATTGTGGCTCGCAGTAATCGGTGTAATAACAGGTTTATTAATTTCGTTATTTTCATTCCAAATGATAATGAAAGTTTCACCTTCTGGATTATTAAAATTTTCATTAAACTCTTTTTCAAAAACAATTTTTTGTTCGTCTGAAGGATTTTGTCCTAAACTTATTACATAGTTTATTGGAAATGAATGTACAGTTTGATTATGATAAAATTTTGATAAAGCAATGTCCGCTTCAATATATCTTATTGCTGAATAGTATGAAGGTATCGGATAAAACTGTAAACCAGATTCATAAGGAAAAAAATAATACAAATAGGCTTTGCCTGATTCTGGTGTCGACACTCCCCACGCTTGAATTTTAATCGGTTCTAATTTACCAGTTGTTTTACTCCAATCATTACTGATATAATAATTTAATACTTTTCCAAATTGATCATATTCACCACAACGGACTTTACTAAAATCAGTATGATAAAGGGAAACATTTGTTTTATTTTCATTTAATATCACCTGAAAACAAGCACCGCCGAAGGTGATGAAGTCGTGACTTATTTTAAAAATGAAATTATTCCATGTGTCACTCAAATTCGGAAGCCCGTAATAATTTTCATTATCATTATCAATTCCGTTGCCACAAACGTAAGTTATTTTATTATCCAATATACTTTTATTCAGACTGGATTCTCTATTTAGTTTTAATATCCTATCTGGAAAATCATTTCTGACATCGTAGTTTATCCACCCTTTATTACTTTTTTTGAAAATAGGATATTCAATATTTATATTTTTAGTTAGATTTATATGTGTAAATTTCATCTTATTATATTTGATAAAAAGATAAAAAAAAGGTAAACTAAAATAGTCTACCTTTCTATATTCATAATTTCTTTTTTTTTTATAATACTGGTAACGCTTTAAAAGTGGTTACATTGGTTTCTTCTGTAATTTCGCCCCTGAAAGAAAGTCGCGATGTCATATTTATAAGTGATTGTTCTGGTACGTAGTACGCGTGAATATACGATATACCGTCATTCGTAAGATTTGAACTACCAGACCGCCACGAAACAGTATTAGCTGAAGATTGAGTATAATAATCTGTATAATATGTTGTTTCAGACCCCCCCACAGCGATTGGAATCATATCAAAATAACTACCATTTTCAGCAGCTATATTTTTTATCCAACCATCCGAACTTCCTGCCGTTACAGTACGGGTAGAAATACCATCCACACCCGAAATAGTCCAGACTCTATTATTTATAATTACACCATTCATACATTCATAGTAAACTCCGTAAACACCCTCAATACCCAAGAAATTTACCCACCCTGTTGTCGCATTTTGGGTATCTCTATTACCCAAACTATTTGTACCTCCCATATTGGTGGAGGTATTTGCATTTCCTATACCTAATACAGCTTGCGAATTACGAGTACCGTATTTCGCATAAAACAATAACGCTATCATACAGTGCTGATAATAGTCTATTATATTATACCCTGTTCCCCTTGCCTGTGCATACGAAATGAAATTGGGTTGTCCATCGTAAGTAGTAGGTATTACACCGCTACGGGAATAAAGTTTACTACTTGATTTATAAGACTTGTATGCGCCTACTAAACTTGCTGAAACGTGAACATATCCTTCTTTTGCTATTTCAGAAAATGCCATTTCCAACACATTTCCATTTTTTACATTTTTATACCAAAATTCTGGTAAATATACCATTACATCCCCTTGTGTCCCTGTTAAGGTAGCAGCAGAATTATCATAATACTTCGTTCCGTCATCATTCTTAAGGCGGCAAATGGTTACTTTACCATTGTCTGTTTTTTTACATAAACATCTACCTGCTTTGGATAGTATGTTTGCTATTGCACCTGCATTTACGTCACCCGTGATATTGGCAGGATTGGAAGAAGTTAAATCAAAAAATATGGTAGATTCTGGAGTTTCAGAAGTGTACACCAAATTACTTCCAGCATACCCTTTCTTAATTAATTCAGTACCCTTATATATTTTTTTTATTTTTGTATTTACGTTATATATTGGCATACTCTTATTCTTTTATTAAGTAAATGGTATTGGTGTCTTTCACTGAAATTGCATCGTATTCTCCCTGTGTTCCCACCCAATTATTGAATCCTGTATAATTTATTGTACTTCCTGATGAAGCTGTACTTACTGAAATATTGGTACCAGAAACAGGCTTGTAGGCATCAGTCTTATATTCTACTTTTCCGATTGCTACATTTACCGTATCTGCTATCCCGATAGCCGTTGAACCTGTTGCTTTTGTATATCCGCTTAAAGTAATATCTGCTCCATTCAATACAGGATTTCCAGATACGGTTTTTGTGTTTATGGTGTAAGCGTCAATTAAGTTTTCTCTTTTTTCGAGTTTCCCAAGTCCGACATTGACAGTATCAGTAGTGGTAATAGCTGTTTTTGCACTTGCCACAGTATACCCGCTTAAAGTAATATCCGATCCATTCAATATAGGAGAACCAGAAATAGCTTTTGAATTTACCGTATAGGTGTTGATAGTTGAAACAGATGAAATCACATCATCCGCTTTTTTTTCTACTTTACCAATTGAAATATTTACCGTATCGGTAGGGGTTATTGCACTTTGTGAGGATGCCTTCACATAATTTGTCAAAGCAATATCACCACCATTCAAAACAGGATTATCAGAAATGGTTTTACTATTAACAGTATATGTATCGGAAGTGGTTTTATTGGTATCTACTTTATATTCGAGTTTCCCGATGGCTTGATTGGTTGTATCAGTCGGAAGTACAGCATTTGCAGAAGTAGCTTTTGTATATCCGCTTAACACAATATCATCACCTGCAAGAACAGGGTTTGTGGAAATGATTTTACTGTTAACTGTATAGGCATCCGTAATTCCTTTATTACTATCTACCTTATATTCGAGTTTTCCTAAACCTGCATTTACGGTATCTGCTGTTGTTATTGCAGAAGCGGAATCAGCTTTTACATAAGAATCGAGTTTAATATCAGCACCATTCAACACAGGATTACCAGATACAGTTTTATTATTAACCTTATACCCATCAATTACATTTTCTCTGTATTCCAATTTACCAATAGCTTCATTTATTTTATCTGATGTGGAAACATTTGTTTTTGAAGAAGCTATAACATAATTTGTCAAAGCAATATCACCACCACCCAATACTGGGTTTGTGGAAATGGTTTTACTATTAACAGTATAGGCATCCGTAATTTCTTTATTATTATCTACCTTATATTCTAATTTCCCAATTGCAACATTCGTAGTGTCGGTATCAGAAACAGGAACAGAAGAACCCGCTTTGGTATAACCTGACAAAACAACATCACTACCATATAAAACGGGTGAACCACTTACATATTTATTATTTACCTTATAGGTATTAATGGTATTGATTGAAGAAGTTAACCCACTTTCAACCCCTTCGGCTCTCGTTTTTTCAGCCTGAATAGCTTCCAATACTTCCGTGCTGGTACCAATTTCGATTGCTTGAATTGCCTGATCCAATTCCGTTTCTTTATTTTGCGCTCTGGCAATTTCATCAGAAATTAAACCACCTAAATTTTGTTCGGCTAATCCACTTCTTTGTGTTTCAGTAGAAACTAATTCAGTTAAACTTTCTTCCAAATCGTCCAACTTTTCGTTTATAATGGTTTGTGTATACACATCAGCCGTATTTGCTTTTAATCCGATTGCACTGGTAAGGGTAGAATCATCGTAATTTTGTAATGAAGCAAGTTTCTGTTTTTCGGTAAGGGTGAAATTTTCATCTGAAAGATCTTTTCCCTCCGATTTATCTACTTTTAATAATAATAAACTATCCGTTTCGAGTTTGGTGTAATACCCCGATAAATCAATATCAGCTTCGGCAATTCTTTCCACCAAGTTTTGATATAATTTTTCAAGCGTATCATATTCTGTACTTGCCCCACCCAAGATTTCATCTTTTTGTGCTTGCAATAATTCGGTTAATGAACCAGCGTCAATAAGTTGTTCAAGAAATTCTTCTAATTGTTCAAATTTGGTTACAACATCATCGATTTTGCTGGAAGAAAGAAATGATTTTAAAGTGGAAGCTAATTCAATGATATTTTTATATCCGAAACCCAATTCATTCAAACGACTTTCTATTAATTCATAGGAGCTGACATTTGTACCAACTACCAAATTTCCATATTTCAATAAATCATTTGAAACTTGCGTATTGTGAATTGAAATTTCATTTGCAAGTGTATTTTCAGCCAATTCCGCACGGCTAATTTCCGCATTTATTTTTATATCCAAATTATTTTCTATGGAAGTAGCTCTAATTGATTCAGAACTTATTGCGTTTGCATTGACAGTTTCAGCGTTTGTGGCACGTGAAATTTCCGCATTTAGATTGGCTTCTAATACAGTATCCTTTGCATCACATTCCGTTTCAAATAAAGAAAGATTATTCTGGATAATAGTTTCAACTCCGATTGCTCTATCTTTTTCTGTATTTAGTTTCAGGTCGAATAATTCAATGTCTAAATCGTGTTTGACTTCCAGATTTGTTACATTATTAGATATGATTTGTTCCTGTGTACTGCTTCTTAATATTTCGGATTGAAGACTATTTGAAAGAACTTGTTCAGTTAAAATAGCTCTGTCTTTTTCCGTATTTATTTTTGTAGTAAGGGTTAAATGATCTTCGGTTAATGTTTCGGAAACAATATCTACTTTATCGGATAAAGTATTTACAGTATTAGATAAAGCATTTAAACCTACCGTTCTATCCGTTATTTCATTGGATAAAGAAGTTTGAAGTGTTCCTACTGCTGTCTGTAAACCGTTCTCAACTGTTAATCTATCCGTTTTTTCAGTTTGGATTTTATTATCTAAAACTTGTTCCGCAGTGGTACTTCTGGAAACTTCATTAATTAAATCGGCATTAACTAAATCTTCATTATCTTTTGCCCTCTGAATTTCGGTTTGAATATTTGTATTAAGTTCCCAATCCTTCTGAATTGATCTCTGAATTTCCCCATCCACTTTATCACTTAAAATATTGAATTGGGTGACGGCTACTTGGGCAGCTTGCTCGGCTACGGCGGATATGATTTGTATTTTGTCTGTTACATTTTGAACAATGGTATTTTCAGCCGTTGTGGCTCTGGAAACTTCATTATCTAAATTATTCTGTAATATGGTATCTGCGTTTTCCCTATTTGAAATTTCAACTGCAATATTTGTTTGGGTATCGTTTTCTTTTTCGGAAATATTATCAATTCTGGTATCTAAATAATTTTCTCTGGTTACTGCTCGTTCCTCTTCGACAGTCAAATTACTGGAAATATTATCTAAATTATTCTGTAATATGGTATCTGCATTTTCACGATTCGTTATTTCTCCATCAATTTTTTCATTTAGATTTCCTAACGTTTCTTTTATATCCGTTATATCTTCGTATATTTCATCAACGTCTTCATATTCTCCATCAATTTTTTCATTTAGATTTGCAATATCTTCTTTATTGATTGAAATTTGATTTTGTAGTTCTCCTTCCTTTTCAATTCTTGATATGGTTTCGGTTTCAATAGCCTGTTTATTTTCATTGATTAATGCTTCATCAGCAATAAATTTATTTGCTGTTTCTTGTATGAAAGTGTTTAAAGAAATTTGGATATTTTCTTCTGCCAATTCCGCACGAGAAATTTCTTCGTTTAACTTTTCTACTATAATATTTATTTGTAAATCCGTATCATATTTTGACAAGTAAACATTGAAGAAACTACCATCATTTTGTTTTATTTGTAACAAATCGGTAGCTTCATCTAATGTAAATGATTCGACAAAAGTATCGGAAGTGGAAGCATTGTACATTTCTTCCAGTAAATTATCAATATTTATTACAGTAGCTTGCACTTCATTCACTAAAATATCAGCAATATTTGAGGTCAAAACAGGTCTTTCAAATTCATTATTGTCGAGATAATAAAATGAAACAGCACTACCTTCGACTTCGTGTCTCAATGTACCAGATTTGAATCCCCATGTTTTTGCTTCATTTTTAATCAGTATATAATCTTTGACGATTGAAATTATTGTCATATTCTATTATTTTTTCTTAATAGATAAAATTTTAAAAAAAAGCTACACATATATATAATGTATAGCTCCTTAAAACTCTCATGGAAAATTATACCCTTCTTCGGGTTCTTTTTCTTTTTAATTTTTCTCTTTCCTTTTCTTTATCCTTTTTAATCTTTAATTTCAAATTTTTCTCTATTTCCTTATCCGATTTTAATATATCTATTTCTTTTCTTAGTTCGTTATTCTGGAAAATTAAATCATCTGTTTTATCATTAAACTTACTATACAATTCATTAAACTTATTATTAAAATCTTTGGTATTTTCTGTATGGAGTTTGACTACATTTTTAAGCAATTCCTTATTATCCAAATTCAACTTATTTATTGTATTATTTAATTTCACATTTTCCGTATTCAATTCACTTACGGTATCCTTAAATTCTTTATTTTTCGTATTCAATTCCTTAAATTTATCATTAAAATCTTCAATTAATTCCTTATTTTCTTTATTTAGTTTCTTATTTTCCATTTTTAATTTATCTACCTCATCAAATAACTCATTAATTTGAACGGCAAGAACGGCTGTTAAACTCCCGTAATTTATTCCCAAAAAACCATTTTCATCAGTTGAAACAGGTACTACTTCGGGATATATTTCTTGTACATCTTGCGCCAAAAATCCGATACTTTCGTTTCCATTTTCTTTGAAATTAAATTTAACAGGTTTTAATCTACCTCTATTTGAAAGTGGTTCTATATTTGTCTTTAATCTCACATCAGAAGTGGTAACAAAAGTAACAGCACTACAATTACCTTTTGCTTTGATATTACCAGAACTTGCCTCAATTGTAAATAAAATACCATTTGCGTAAGCATCCGTTCTACTTCCATATATAAAGTCAAAATGAGCATTACTCATCATACCTACATACCATTTTGCACCAGCTTGTGTGGTAAAGTTATCAAACTCTATCATATTCGGCTGTGAAGTTGAATAACGGTGCAAACTGATAATTGGTACTACACTTCCAGAAGAAGAAGCATTTTGTAAATCAAACACTACTCTGGAATGTAAATCAGTTGAACCAGCTTTTGATAAAATAAGGGTATTTGTATAATCATTATATGGACTTCCGCTAACATAATTTTTAACAAAAAAATCGTATATCGAACTGTTATTTATACCAAATCGTATATAATTTTTTACAGTTTCACCAGTGGTGGAATTATTTATCATCATACTTGGCGTCATACTCGAAGTAGAAAAAAATCCATTATTTCCTACAAAATTTGTGGCATATATATTTGTACCGCTTACAGTAGTGGCACTCAAAGTGGGGGTATATGCACTTGTTGTCGCACTCAAAATAGCAGTTCTAAAACTTGTGGCTGCTGTGATTGTGGTAGCTGATACAACGGGCGAATAAATACTTGTTCCACCTGTGATTGTAGTAGCTGATATAACAGGCGAATATACACTTGTACTCGCTGTAATGGTGGTAGCACTTAATGAAGGAGTATATGCCGAAGTAGTTGCACTTATAATCGGAGTTCGCATACTTGTACTCGCTGTAATGGTACTTCCACTATAAGTACCACCCCTTATTGTTGTACCACTGATAGTGCCACCGCTAAGAGTTGAGGCTGAAATAGTTGTACCATATACAGTACCCGTTAAAGTACCACCAGAAAGAGGTAGGAAATCCCCACCAGAACTCTTAATTTCGTTAAATAGTTTGCTTATAGCTGTATTAACAGTATCACTGGGTACAATACTTGTCCCCGTAATCGTAGGCACATAATTAGTTAATACAATATCCTCACCACCCAAAACAGGATTATTTGAAATAGTCTTTTCATTCACCGTATAGGCATCAATATCGGTTTTGTATTTATCTGTTTTATATTCTAATTTTCCAATTCCAGTATTGACCGTATCGGCACTTGTAATCGGTGAAATGGAAGTACCTTTGATGTAATCGGGTAATTTAATATCTGACCCACCCAAAACGGGTGAATTTTTAACAAAATAATCATTAATGGTGTACCCATCTACCTCACCTTTATTTTCTTGTATTTCCTTTTCCAATTCATAAATAGTCTGATTGACCGTACCACCTGTTATAGAATTTTCTGGATATACAATTAATATATCTTTTGCATTTAATACAGGATTGCTTGAAATAGTTTTTCCATTCACAGTATAAGCATTTACAGTGTTAATATCCGTATTTATGGTATCAATATCGGAAGTTAAACCGCTTAGAGTTTCATTAATAATACCTTCATTTGTTTCCCGTGTACTTATTTCCCTTTCTAAGAACTTATCTAACTTTTCAATCCCTGTTAAAGCCGTATCATTTGAATCAATAGGTTCTATAACTCCTTCTGGTTTAATATAATTATCTAATTTTATATCAGAACCATTTAAAACGGGAGAATCTGAAATCGGATATGTATTTACGCTATATGCTTGGGTAGTATCAATTCTATCATTAATATCTTCATCTTTTTCATCTACTTCCGTTTTGGTATAATAATTCGTTAAATCAACGTCATCTTGAAATAAACCCATGTCTTCCCATTCACCATCAACATATATAAATTCATAAAATTTATTAAATTCGGTAGGAACAGTTGAACGAATAAGGTATATAGTATCTGATTCACCTTCAGATGGAAGAACATCTACAATTGAATAAAGAGGTTTTTTTGGAATAGTAGCTTTAATTGTATAATTTCCTGATTCTAATTCAGTTAATTCTATATTTTCACCAGCTATTAAATTATTTTGTTTTTTTGAAAGTTTTTCATCAATTTCTTCTTTTATATAGAAATCATCAAAAACGCCTGTTAAAAAAAAAAGTGAGTTCGATAAAAGAGTCTCTACATTGTTTCTGTTTACTTGATCATTTTCAACTGATAAATCTGAAAGTAATATAGTGAGAAATATAGTATTATCGTTCTTATTATAAAAAGATACTGTTTCAGTTATTTCTTCCACTATATAGAATAAATCATTTTTATGAAATGTGATATTTTTATTTTCAAATTGAAAAATTATAGTGTTATTTGGATTATTTTTTATATTTACTTTCATCTCTGAAATTACTTTCTTAAAAGATAAAATTGTTAATCTTTATTTGAAAAACTGGATAGTAAGAATTGTTTTCGAGTAATGTTACTTTATATCCATTATTTATGTCTAATTCGTAAGTTAGTGAAGCCCCTTCATCCACCCCAAAACAGAAATACCTTTTTTCTCCAGTTAGGAAAATTACAATGTATTTACCACAAATTAGAGAATTAAGTAAGTTTGTAGTTGAATAATTAATATCAGTAATGATAGTAGAGAGTTCTAAATCGTATGAATTTTTTTGAGTTAGATTCGTATTTTCATCATCACATTGCAATTCGATTAAATTTTCAATGTCAAATTCATCAATTAATCCTATTTCTGGTCTTTTATCATCTTGAAACGTAATCTTATTTACATGGTCTTTGTCGAGAATCCATAATCTTTTTATCGTATTGAACTGGTAATAATAATTACAATTATCCATGTTTTTAATTAAGAGATAAAAAAAAGAGAAACAGACTATTATTACATATTCCTATTCCTCTTTTTAAACTAATTACTATTATATGAAAAAACTAAAAACTAAAAATTACTCATTTAATACCACTACATTATCCACAAGTGAAGTTATTACTGATTCATTTTTCACTAATTTCGGTAATTCTTTTTCGTTTCCGACTAAAATTGTGGTAAATGAAACGGCATCCCCTTCGGCTGCACCACTATTATAGTTGAAACTTGTTGCCTGCAATCCGTTTTCCCTACCAAGACAGATAATTGTATCATTTCTATCAACAACAAAAGCGGTGAAAGTTCCTAATGAAAGTGCATCCCCTTCATTTAACACATCCTTATTCAAATCACTTATTTGGAAGTTAATCGTTGAAGTTCTGTATTTTTGACTGCGACTCACCAAAATCAAATCATCCGTCCACGAAGCTGAATTATCACTAAAATCAATTTGATAAATTTTTTCACCCGAAGCAGGGGTAATGGTTGTTATCACCCCATCGGAATCAAAAACATATTGATTTGAAAGGTCGTAATTTATCAAAAACAAACGTTTTAATCCGCCGATTTTGTAGACACAATCCCTTTTTATTGAATTTAAAAGTTTACATCCTGCCATAGTTTACGCTCCTTTCTTTGTATTTTTTTCTAATCCATTGGTCGGAGTATAGAGTACGGCTTCTTCGGGAAAGGCTACTGTTACACCCAATCTCAAACGTCCTTTAATCCACAATTTTGATTCATTCGGCTTGGGAAAAGTTCCTAATTCTATTTCACTGAAATCTGAAACCAAATCAGTACCGAAAATCAAATTATCAATGGTGGAAGCAATCATTTGAGAATTACTTATACCTTTCGCTGGTACGATTTCAATACCCAAGAAATAAACCACTTTTCCTTCAATACTAAATTCAGTATGAATAACTTGTGAATTTACATTACTTAAAGACATCCGTAAAACTCTATTTGTATTGTATGAAACGAAGATTTTAACTCTTTCTTCGGCATTTTGTAATACGGCTTCGGGAATAGCTGCATATACTTTTTCAATTTCACCTACCACATTTGCCTTCGTAATAGTAGAGCCTGCAATTTTGATAGTTTTATCGGAAGTATTCAATACTTTGATAAATCCGTCAAATTGATCTTCATCTTGAGCTGAATCAGCATCCCAAATCCATTCTTCAATTTGGTCGTTAACTTTTTTTCCAACAAGATCGAGTGTAGCTGCTTCCAACCCATCGGGAAGTGAATCCACTTCTGCACCTGGTTTCATTTTTTCGGATAACCATACACTTTCAAACTTCTCGATACAATCCTCCATATTTATTTTGTATGTTTTCACATCCAAAATTGATTCAGAAAGTTTTATATCACCAGTCGGATTCCATCCGCAATCAGCATTATCTATTTGAAGTAAATTTTCCTCAATATTAATCTGATTTAACTTTGTACTTTTCTTAATATTGGGTAATATTTTCACATAACCCCTTTCGAGTATATTACCAGAAAACATTGCTTTTGTAAACCATTCGGGTTGACGAATTACATCATACGTTAACCCTGATATATCATAAAATTCTGCCATTGTTTTATTCTTATTTTTTATTATAGATAAATTTTATTTTTTATTTCTTGCTTTTTGTAGATTGGATAGCTGGAACGCAATTCTTTCCGTTCTATTCATCTTTGTTACATCTACTTCTTCGACTTTTGCCACAATTGGAGTAGTCGTAGGGACTTTCTTTTTTAATTTATTGAGTTCTTCTTCCTTTTCCTCTACTTCCTTTTCGGTGTCGGCTAATTTAGATTCCAATTCGGCAACCCGTTCTTCGAGTTTTGCAAGTTTATCTTCAATAGTTTCCACTTGTTCCACTACTTCTTCTTCATCTTCTAATTTTGTTTTTTTTACTTTATCTTCTGTACTCATTTTATTGAATTTATTTTGCTTTATTTTAATTTCTTGTTTTCTTGCTTCGACTTGTTTCTTTAATTTATCATCAACTTTCGGTTCCACTTCTTTTGTTTCTTCATCAGTAGCAGTTTTGGTTTCCACAAAATTCCCGTCTTTGTCAATAACAATCAGATTTCCATCGTACAATTTATGTTCTCCTTCATACATTTGCATACCCCACATGGTTGTATAACCGTCTTCATCCACAATTAATTCTGATGAATCATAGAGTTGAAATATCATAACCGCTTCACCTGAATCTGTTTTATCTTTTTTCTTAATTTCTTCTATTGAATCGGTTTTTTCTTCTGTTTCATCTTCCAGAAAATATTTTACAAACTTTTCCAACACACTTTTTTTCTTATCTTTATTACGCATATTATTTTTATTTAATTTCTTAATTTGCTTTTCTAATTTGATTTGTTCAAAAAATCCTTCCAGACTGAAACCTTTTACATTTTCCGACATTATTTCATTCTTCCAGTAATCAGAATCCGTAATTTTATAACTTGCCATCAAAGTCCCTTTTTCCAATTCCTCAAATCCCAATGCTTTTGATTTATCGTTATCTGGATCTTCAATTATCCATGTTTCAGTTAAATAATTTCCATCCAATTCTTTTTCGTGTTCGTGGGTAGTGTTTTTTAATACCACTCCCGTTTTCATCATCTTATTTGAAATCTTTTCAATTTCATCCGCACTAAATTTGATGTAATATCCATTTTTGTTTTCATCCTCTCTGTAAATCAGTTGTTCGGGACGTAATACAACTCCCGTCAAAATTTGTTTTTTTTCATCTTTCTTTAATTCTATTTGTTCTTTTGATAACTTTATGAAATCTATCTCAACGGCAGGATCAGAAACAAATGAAACTGCATAAATTCCACTTAAACTATCATTTTCATCAACTACACAATTATATATTGGAAATTTCATTTCAAATTATTTGTTTAGTAATAGATAATTTTTTATTTTTGCATACTATTTATAAATAACTAAAACCTATTAATGATATGGAAACAAAAAAAGTAATTTTTAGAAAAAACAGTAAATTAGTAAATCAAATTCTGGAAAAGATTTACAAGGAAATTGATGAATATGATGAAAAAGAATTTGAATTTATTCTTTATCAAACGCGAAATTTCAAATATGATTCAAACGATAAAGAAAATTCACAATTGATTCAGGATAATTTTGATTCATTCCAAACTGCATTATATGATTCAGATACGGAAAAAAGAAATTTAATCGATGGTATTGGATATGCTTTACCACTCGGAGGAAAAAGAGTATTACGTGTTAATTGTTTGAATAAAAAAGCTGTATAAATAAAGAATCCCCTGTTATTTCATAATAGGGGATTTCTTATTTTCATATATCCGCACCAGCAAGTTCTTTCACCCGAACTATATTTCCACTCACCCTATTAATTTCAGAAACACTAACAACGGGTTGCAAATTAATACTTGAAATAGCTGATAATATTTTGCTGGTATCATCATCAGTATTAGAAAAATTAGAAAAATCAATCACCCCACCATTTTCAAATTTATTTTTGAAGGGTTGTGAAATTGATTTATTTTTCTTTGAATAAAATGTTTCCAGATCGTTTATTGTTAATTCCCTCCGATTTGAATTAATGTAATCAATTAAAGGTAAATTCTTTTGGGTACTTTTCTTATTTATCACAAATTCAGAACCTTCCACTTCGATATTTGTACCTAAAATTGGTATTCCTCCTTCGGCGTGTGATTTACCTTTGATAAGTCCTCCATCTTCCAATTTTGCTATTTGTGCCGATACTGTGGCTGCTTTTACTACTGCCAAAGCTGCCAACATTGCTGCTAAAATCGGTCCCAATATCGGTCCATATTTCAGAGCTGAAAGAACTCCGATGTATGAATCAGCAAGTCCACCCACCAAATCCTGTGATAGTTGTAATTTCTTTTGTTTCTTTTCAATTTTGGCAGCTTCTTTTTCCCGTTTTTCTTTTTCCTTTTGAAGTTCCTTTTCTTGTTTTTCAGCTTCTTTTTTCACCTGCATCTCTCTGGCGATTTGTTCTTCCAAAACAACCAATCTTCCACCCGAAGCTGATTTGGCTTCTTCTTCCAGTTTCTTTATTCTGTCGGTAGTTTCTTTTGATTTATTAACCGCTTCATCGTATCTGGAATTAGCTTCTTCGAGTTTAGTATTAGCTTCTTCCATTTGTACATCAAAAATAGAACCCAATAAATCGGCAGCAGGATTCATTACTGCAAATGCTTCATCAAATACTTTTGAAACAGCTTCAATTTGTTTTTCAGCCCAATCTTGTAAATCTCGATAACTTTTCTTTCTTTCTTTTACTATTGTTTGGGTTGTTTGAATACTTTGTAATTTTAATTTGTCATTTGCTTTTTGTTCTAAACCTAAAATATTTTTGTTTTTATCATTCGTTATTTTTTCAATTTCACCCGAATATTTTATATTAATTTGGGAAAGTTGAAAATTCTTTTCTTTTTCTATTTCGGTTGTATCTTGTTTATTCTTTTTAGCTTTTGCAATTAAATCATCGTATTGTTTGAAGACAGATTCTTTTTCTTGTTTTTGTTTCAAATCCATCAAAACCATTTCTTTAGCAAAAGCACTATTAACTTCTTCTTTTGTATTAGCTAATTCCTTTTCCTTTGTAATAGATTTCTCTAAGTTCGACAAATACATGGATTGACCTGATTTTTCAAAGGATTCCAACGCCTTGTTATACTCTTCAATAGCTTTTCTTCTTTCTTCTAACCTCTTCTTATATTCTTCATTTGCTTTATTAGTTATTTCCTTTTCTTTTTCTAATAATTCCCTATCAAAAGCAATTTTCTCTATTTCTATTGCTTTGTATTCTTCACTATCTTTCTTGTATTGTTTTAATCTACTTTCAAAATACTCTTTATAGAGTTTCTGTCCTTCCTTTGAATATTTATAATCGCTTCCTAATTTGGCTTCATTATGTTTAATGGTATTGTTTAATTCCTTTTCTTGTGAAGCAGCCCCAATTTTTTCTTTTTCTTCTTCAATTTCTTTCATTTTTTCGATAACCCCTGCTTTGAAATTATCAATTATATCAAAATTTCCTTTAAATGCACTGGAAATAACGTTTCCAATTCCAGAAATAATACTTTGTAGTTTTTCAAATGCAGGTATTAGAAAATCCAATTTTTCCTTTACCTTATCAAAATTAGCAATAAGAATACCTAATCCCACGACCAACGCTCCAATTCCAGTGGCAACGATGGCTTTACCTAATCCTCCGAAAGCCTTTGAAGAAAGATTTACAACAGTAGTTAATGCTTTTGAACTTAAAATATTACTCTGTTGTAATTTATCCAGAACCTTTATAGCACC
>SNRY01000257.1_pt1 | contig 19370 bp, 13 predicted proteins | sample 4693421 | NCBI WGS metagenome assembly SNRY01 (sample SAMN11003215, study PRJNA524138) | termite gut metagenome | isolation source: Bacteroidetes bacterial symbionts from single cell of protist host amplifed... | host: Streblomastix strix ... | reverse complement strand
TAAGTTTATCCGGGGTAAGCATAGGATTTGAGTGTTTGTTATATAATTGATTGTCAACTATAAAGATAACATACTCAAACTATATTTACCCTCTTTTTATTCCCTTTTTTTCGTCGAACTCAGGTTAATAGAGTTGAACCAGCACCATAAATAATTTGCCGGACTTTGGCTCTTGAGCAATAAATGTAATTACATTTGCACGAAAACAAATTATATCAAATAACTATGATCACCATTGAACAATTTAAAGACGTGAAAGAGCGCACAGATGCGCTGAGGAGGTATCTTTGACATTGACGGAAAGATAATACAACTCGAAGAAGAACAACTTAGAACACAAGCTCCCGGATTTTGGGATGACCGGATAAAAGCCGAAGCCCAAATGAAGCAGGTAAAGGGAATACAGAAATGGATTGACGGATATAATGAAGTCAATACCTTGACCGACGAGTTGGAGCTAGCTTATGATTTCTATAAAGAAGACTTAATAACAGAAGAAGAAGCAAACCAAGCATACACCAAAGCGTTGGAGGCTGTAGAAAATTTGGAATTGAAAAATATGCTTCGCGGAGAAGCCGACCAAATGAACTGTGTGCTGAAAATAAACTCCGGAGCAGGAGGAACGGAAAGCCAAGATTGGGCATCCATGTTGATGCGCATGTATCTGCGCTGGATAGAAGACAGAGGATACAAAGCTCTTATATCCAATTTGCAAGACGGCGACGAAGCCGGTATCAAAACCTGTACCATTCAAATAGAAGGAGATTACGCGTATGGATACCTGAAAGGTGAAAACGGCGTACATCGCTTGGTTCGCGTATCCCCTTACAATGCGCAAGGCAAACGTATGACTTCTTTTGCTTCTGTATTTGTTTCTCCGCTTGTGGACGATACCATAGAAGTGCAAATAAATCCTACCGCCGTCAGTTGGGATTTATTTCGTTCAGGAGGAGCCGGCGGTCAGAACGTAAATAAAGTAGAAACAGGCGTACGCCTCCGCTACAAATACAAAGACTCCGACACCGGTGAAGAAAAAGAAATACTGATTGAAAATACAGAAACCCGTTCTCAACTTGATAATCGGGAAAACGCTATGCGTTTGCTTCGTTCGCAACTCTACGACATGGAACTCCAAAAACGCTTAGCCGAGCAACGCAAAGTGGAAGCAGGAAAAAAGAAAATAGAATGGGGTTCGCAAATACGCAGTTACGTATTCGACGACCGTCGCGTGAAAGACCATCGTACCAATTATCAAACCTCAGATGTAACAGGAGTCATGGACGGGAAAATAGATGGTTTCATTAAAGCCTACCTAATGGAATTCTCTTCGGTGGAAAAAAACAATTAATATTTTTAGAGATTCCGATACGGACTTCGTTGTTTTATTTATAATTTTGACATGGTAAATATGCTATAAACAGGTTAACAACTAATACCGTATTACACATGAGCAAGAATAAAAAGAAAGTTCATAGCAGAAAAGAAGAACAACAAGCTGAAAAAGTAATCAAGATTATACTTGTATCACTTATAATTTTGGCACTATTATTGGTAGTTGGATTCTCTATTTTTAGTTGATAGGCGACCGGCTATATTTGATAGAAAAACAGGTCGGATATGACAAAACAAAAAATGAGCGGAAGTATAAAGAAGCTGTAAGCTCTGTATAACTCTCGCTCACTTTATTGAGAAGTAAATATTTTCTTTTATTTACTCAACGCCGTAGCTACATCCACCGCCACTGCAACCGTGGCTCCTACCATCGGGTTATTGCCCATTCCTAAGAATCCCATCATTTCCACATGAGCGGGAACGGAAGAAGAACCGGCAAACTGAGCATCACTGTGCATACGTCCCATCGTATCCGTCATACCATAGGAGGCGGGACCAGCTGCCATATTATCCGGATGAAGTGTACGTCCTGTACCACCCCCGGAAGCTACAGAGAAATATTTCTTGCCTAAATCCGTGCACTCTTTCTTGTAAGTACCGGCTACCGGATGTTGAAAACGGGTCGGGTTAGTGGAATTACCCGTGATAGATACATCTACACCTTCTTTGTGCATAATAGCTACTCCTTCGCGAACATCGTCAGCGCCATAACATTTTACTTTGGCACGGGGACCGTCGGAGTATGCAATCTCACGAACTATTTTCAATTCGCTGGTGAAGTAATCGAACTCAGTCTGTACGTAGGTAAAACCGTTGATACGGGAGATGATTTGTGCAGCATCTTTTCCTAACCCGTTCAATATGCAACGAAGCGGCTCTTTACGTACCTTGTCTGCCTTAGCGGCAATTTTAATAGCTCCTTCAGCTGCGGCAAACGATTCGTGACCGGCTAAAAATGCAAAACATTTAGTTTCTTCACGAAGCAGACGGGCAGCCAGATTACCGTGTCCCACTCCAACCTTACGGTCTTCGGCAACAGAACCGGGGATGCAAAATGCTTGAAGCCCGGCGCCGATAGCTTCGGCAGCATCGGCAGCCACTTTGCAGTCCTTCTTTATAGCAATGGCAGCACCTATTACGTAAGCCCATTTGGCGTTTTCAAAACAAATAGGTTGGGTTTCTTCACAAGTTTTGTAAGGGTCAATACCTGCAGCATCGCAAATAGACTTTGCTTCTTCAATATTTGCAATTTTATTAGCTTTCAATACTGCACTTATCTTTTCGATACGACGGTCATAACTTTCAAATAATGCCATGATTTTAATTCTAAATTGATTTTTGATTTATTACTGAACTCTCGGATCTATGTGTTTCACCGCTCCTTCTTCTTTTTTAAAGCGTCCGTAAGTACCGGTTACTTTCTTTAAGGCTTCGTTAGCATCTGTGCCTTTTTTAATTTCATCCATGAATTTGCCTAAATGCACAAATTCATATCCGCAAATCTCATCATTTTTATCAAGCGCGAGAGTTTTGATGTAACCTTCTGCCATTTCCAGATAACGCGCGCCTTTAGCCAACGTGCCATACAATGTGCCTATTTGGCTACGAAGTCCTTTACCCAAATCTTCCAAACCGGCGCCGACGAGCAAACCACCTTCTGAGAAAGCACTCTGCGTACGTCCGTAAACAATTTGAAGGAAAAGTTCGCGCATAGCAGTGTTGATAGCATCACAGACAAGGTCTGTGTTCAACGCTTCAAGAATTGTTTTTCCCGGAAGGATTTCTGCAGCCATAGCAGCCGAGTGAGTCATGCCTGAACATCCAACAGTTTCAATCAATGCCTCTTGAATGATTCCACCTTTCACATTCAATGTCAGTTTACAACCACCCTGTTGAGGAGCGCACCAACCAATGCCGTGAGTTAGACCGGAAATATCAATAATCTCTTTAGCTTTTACCCATTTCCCCTCTTCGGGAATGGGAGCCGGACCATGATTAGGACCTTTTTTAACAACACACATGTGTTCCACCTCGTGTGAATAAGTCATAATTAGTTTTGTTTTAAATAAATGAATATTACGTTATTTGAGATTCTGAATTTAAATAAAAATCATTGCAAAGTTAACCGTTTTTATCGCTTAAGACAAGTCTGGGCTTGGCAAATAATTCATAGCCAGAAAATTTGTTTGTATAAAAAAAGAGTAACTTTGAACCCAAGTTTTATATAGACGGAACATTTTGGTAATCAAATTGCCAACTGCCAGCTACACCAATCCATGTTGTGCTGACTAAAACTTAGATTTCATGTAATTTTTATTAGCTTAGAACTTTTTGTTCTGTTCGTTCAATGTTAAACGAGCCTGCTTAAGCGGCTTGTTTAACTATCTGTGTTTTTATCCTCCACCATTCGTTTATAACTTTCAAAAGATATAATAATCATGAGTATTATAGTAAAATCTCTTTCATATATACATCCTGATAAGGATTCCTTATTTACAAATATCAGTTTCTCGGTATCTAAGGGACAAAAGGTTGCTCTGGTTGGGAACAACGGAACCGGCAAATCGACAATATTAAGAATCATAGCAGGGCGCTTACACCCATTGGAAGGAGAGGTAATTCTGTCCGAAAAGCCGTATTACGTGCCGCAACATTTAGGGCAATATGATAATTATAGCATTTCACAAGTTTTGGAAGTAGAGGAAAAGCTACATGCGCTACATGCAATTCTTAATGGAGATGTGTCTCCTGATAATCTCAAGCAATTAGATGATGATTGGGGGATTGAAGAAAGGGTAAATGCCGCATTGTCGTTTTGGAATATACGGCACTTGAAACTATCGTTACCAATGGGGGAGTTAAGTGGTGGGGAAAAGACAAAGGTATTTCTTTCGGGCATATTTATCTATTCACCAAGAATTATTCTGCTTGATGAACCTACCAATCATTTAGATTCGGAAAGCAGGGCTACCTTATATGATTTTATCAAGAAGAGCAAGAGCACGATTCTGGCAGTTAGCCATGACAGGACATTGCTGAATCTGTTAGAGGTAACTTTAGAGTTGAGTAAAAATGAGATAGAAGTATATGGCGGTAATTATGACGCCTACAAAGCGCAAAAAGCTGTGAAATTGCTTGCCTTACAATCTCAATTGGAAGAGAGAGAAAAGATGCTGAAACAAACTCAACAAAAAGCAAGGGACATTACCGAACAATGTCAAAAGAAAGAAGCAAGAGGAAAGGCACAAAAGCCGAACATGGCTTTACCGCGTATTGTTTCAGGAAGCCTTAAAAGTAAAGCCGAACAAAGTTCTGCAAAGTTAATGGATGCTCAAAATGAAAAGATTAACGACCTGTCTGAAAACTTAAAGCAAATCCGGCAACAGGTACAGGAACAAAAAGCCTTAAAAATAGACTTCAGGAAGTCCGAGTTACATAAAGGTAAAATCCTGATTGATGCCAAGGATATAAACTTCTCTTATACAGAAGAGTTACTTTGGGAATCTCCTTTGACTTTTCAGATTCGTTCAGGAGATAGAATCCGAATTGAGGGAAACAATGGCGCCGGAAAAACAACGCTCATTAAAATTGTTACCGGCAATGTACAGCCGCTTCAAGGAGAGATATGTATTGCCGATTTTCAATATCTGTATATAGATCAGGAATACTCCATGCTGGAGCAACAACTTTCTGTTTTTGAGCAAGTCCAAAAGTTTAACGACAGGCATTTGTTGGAACATGAGTTAAAAATGCTACTGCATTATCATCAATTCTCCCGGGAAGTCTGGGATAGAAAATGCGAGGCTCTTAGCGGAGGTGAGAAAATGAAGCTCATTCTTTGCTGTGTTGCCGTCTGTAATAATACTCCCGACCTGCTAATACTGGATGAACCGACAAATAACTTAGATATGCTTAGTCAGGAAATATTAACAGAATCCGTAAAAGCTTTTACCGGTTCTATTTTAGTAATATCTCACGACCAATACTTTATAAATGACATCCATGTACATAAGAATATCACACTCTGATTACAATCATACAGCATAGAAAACCGCATTGATTTTACCAAGTTCATATTAAATCGTATCTTTACAGCAATAATTTATGTGAATATGAAATACATTTTTAGCACTATTCTATTATTTGCATCTTTATCAAGCAACAGTATGACAGATGCTATGCCGGTTAAACAAGAATTGAATACAGGGTGGAACTTCAGACAAGCGCGTCTTAACAATTGGTATCCGGCTACGGTTCCCGGAGTGGTACATTTGGATTTGATAGCCAACCACATCATCGAAGACCCATTCTACCGGCTGAATGAACGGGGAGTACAGTGGGTGGACAAAGAAGATTGGATTTATGAAACCCGGTTTGATTTATCCGAAGAACTGCTTTCGCAGAACATTATCCAAATAACCTTTGAAGGATTAGATACGTATGCGGACGTTTATCTGAACGATACTCAAATTCTGGAAGCAGACAATATGTTTCGCCGTTGGACTGTTGACATCAAAGACAAAGTAAAACCCAAAGACAACACTTTAAAGGTGTATTTTCACTCACCCATAAAAGTTGATTTGCCTAAATGGAATGCTATGCCGTACCGGTATGAAGCATCGAACGATCAGTCGGAAAACGGCGGGTTATTGGATATGAAATTGAGCGTTTTTACCCGGAAAGCCGGTTATCATTATGGTTGGGACTGGGGTCCCCGGCTGGTTACTTCGGGCATTTGGCGTCCCATATTTATTGAAGGCTGGAGTGGAGCTACCATCAACGATGTTCAGTTTATTCAACATTCCGTAACCCCGAAAATTGCCAAAGTAAGCGCCTTGATTGAAGTAACTGCCGATAACGACATCAATAATTCCGTAATAAATATTATCGACAACGACAGCCAAACAACATTCGGAAGCATCAAGGCTAATTTGAAGAAAGGGCTGAACCAAATAGCGGTGGACTTCACAATCAAGAATCCTCAATTATGGTGGAGCAACGGATTGGGAAAACCGCATTTATACAAAATGAAAACGGTGCTTAGTGGCAGCGACAAAAAGACGATTGATAGTAAAACAGCAAAAATTGGCATTCGGTCGATAAAACTCATTAACGAAGAGGACAAGCAGGGTAAATCTTTCTATTTTGAATTAAACGGAGTGCCCGTTTTTGCCAAAGGGGCGAATTATATTCCATGCGATAACTTTTTGCCTCGCGTAACCAAAGAGAAATATAAAAAAACAATTTTAGATGCCGTCAACGTCAATATGAACATGTTGCGCGTATGGGGAGGCGGAATTTATGAAGACGATTATTTTTATGACTTATGTGATGAATACGGAATCCTTGTTTGGCAAGACTTCATGTTTGCATGCAGCATGTACCCTGCCGAAGGAGCGTTGCTGGAGAATATTCGTCAGGAAGCGATAGACAATATACGCCGATTGCGCAATCACCCTTCGATAGCTATTTGGTGCGGCAACAATGAATGTCAGGACGCTTGGCTCGGATGGGGATGGAAAACAAAGATGGAGAAAAATGATAAAGCTCTTGCCGATAAAATATGGAAACAATACGAAGACCAATATCACAAAGTATTACCCGCAGTTGTTTCCGAATATGGTTCAGGAATAGCCTATACGCCGTCATCTCCTTTCGGAGGTTATGGTAAATCGGGTAACAACCATAGCGGCGACCGGCATTATTGGGATGTGTGGCACGGGAAAAAGCCCATAAGCGAATACAACAAAGAAAAGAGCCGTTTTTTTAGTGAATACGGTTTTCAATCATTCCCTGAATTTGAATCCGTGAAGTTGTACGCACCGGAAGAACAGGATTGGAACATTACGTCCGAAGTAATGACGGCGCATCAACGAGGAGGAGATTTTGCCAATAAGCTTATTGAATATTATTTGTTGAATGAATATTACACTCCTAAAAACTTCCCTTCCTTTTTGTACATCAACCAAATATTACAAGGCGATGCCATTAAAATAGCCATAGAATCTCATCGCCGGAGTAAGGGGTATTGCATGGGTTCCTTGTTTTGGCAGCATAACGACTGTTGGCCCGTGGCTTCGTGGTCGAGCCGCGATTATTACGGACGATGGAAAGCTCAACATTACTTTACCCGTTACGCATACAAAGATATTTTGGTTTCTCCCATAGAAGAAGACGGCAAGCTATCTGTCTATGTGGTTTCCGACAGGTTAAAAGATGCTTCGGGAACATTATCCGTAAACATTATGAATCTGAATGGAAAAACGGTTAACGCCTACAAGGAAAAACTCGTTATAAAAGCCAACACCAGTCAGACTGTTTTTTCAAAAAGCATAAACGATATTATAAGTAACTACGGCAAAAACGATCTTGTTGTTAATGTGAAGTTATCGGTAGGCAACGAAACGTATGCAAACAATTACTTCCTTGAGAAACAAAAAAACATCAGTTTCCCGAAAGTAAACATACAATCAACCGTTGCCGCAGCAGCAGGGGGGGATTATACAATCAACCTGACTGCCGATAAATTTGCCAGAGGTGTCTTTTTATCCATAAACGGAATAGATAACTTTTTCTCAGACAACTACTTTGATATACTTCCGGGAGAAGCAAAAACAATCACTCTCAGCACTTCGCTTTCATTCCAAGAAGTAAAAGATCAACTGAAAGTTGTTTCGATGGCAGATGCTTATTAAAATTGTTTTGGTTGATTCAAAAAAAGTTTCTACTTTTGTAACTTAATAAAACCGGATAACAAAATAACAACGAAAAATATCAAACATAATGAAAAGAACTTTTCAGCCCTCTAATAGAAAGAGAAAGAACAAACACGGGTTTCGTGAAAGAATGGAAACAGCCAATGGACGCAGAGTGTTAGCTTCCCGCCGGGCAAAAGGTAGAAAGAAACTAACCGTTTCCGACGAATATAACGGGTGTAAAAGATAAAAGGCATAACGCCTTTTCGCACCAAGGTAAATAAACATAAAAGAAAGAACGGTTTGGGGAAACTCAATTAGTAAATGCAATATTCTTCATCCGGAAGAGGATGTTGATAATAATAAATTTATTGAAAGCGGCAATAGCTTTTACACCATGTAAAAAGTTATTGCCGCTTTTAATTATTTCCCCGGAATTATGCAAGTTCCATACCGGCGTATGCAAGTTCCATACCGGCGTATGCAAGTTCCATACGCGAGTATGCAAGTTCCATACCGGAGCTAAGACGGTTGCATACGGAATTATTGACGGCAAGTAGCGAAATCCGAACTGTAGCAGATAGCTTTTTTACAAATGCGCGATGAGTTTTTTTATTATTTTTAGTATCTTTGATGTCAGATACATTTTTCTTTAAAAGACAATTATGAAGACCAAAAAGCTTAATTCCATTTTAAGAAACCTGTTTGCAATGGGAGTATTGATTTTTCTGCTAATTATGGGAGTAATGTATTGGTTGAGCAAATATACCCGTCAGGGAGAAGTAACGATTGTGCCCGACATCAAAGAAATGACCCTTGCCGATGCCCAAACACGTTTGCGCTTGGCAGGGCTTGAATGTGTGGTTGCAGATTCCGATTATGTGAAAAAACAATTTCCGGGAAGCGTACTTGAATATAATCCCTCCGTAGGGCAAAAAGTAAAAAAGGGAAGGACTATTTTTGTAATCGTTAATAAACAGAGTGCTCCCCAATACCCCATTCCTGATGTTGCCGATAACAGCTCGGTGCGTCAAGCAGAAGCCAAAATCTTGGCGGCGGGTTTTAAATTAACCGAACACGAATTCATCGCCGGAGAAGCAGATTGGGTGTACGACGTAAAATACAAGGGGCAATCGTTGGTTGCCGGAGATAAAATTCCGATGGAAGCGACTTTGACATTAGTAGTAGGAAACGGACAAACCAAAGAACACAACACAGAGGAACCGGTGGAAAACAATCTAAGCACGGAAGATAACGAAGACGTTGAATTGCAGGATTAGTCACAATTCGATAAGCACGAACAAGCAGATGATAGACGAATACTCGGATGACATAGATGATTTTAATGATATAGAACCGGCAAGTGAAGTTGATAAACTTTACGAACATTTCCGAGTAACAGTTGACAAAGGGCAAGCATCGGTCAGAATTGATAAATATTTGTCCGAACGCATCGTTAATGCATCGCGAAACCGCATTCAAAAGGCTGCGGAAAGTAATTGTATCATAGTTAACAGTCAGCCGGTGAGGAGTAATTACAAAGTGAAACCACTTGATGTAATTACGTTAATGATGAACTATCCCCGTTACGAAAACGAAGTTATTCCCGAAGACATTCCCCTGAATATTGTATATGAAGACGAGGTTTTGATGGTTGTCGACAAGCCTGCGGGATTGGTTGTGCATCCGGGGCATGGCAATTATCACGGTACATTGGTCAATGCCCTTGCTTGGCACATGAAAGACATTCCCAACTACGATGCCAACGATCCGCATGTAGGTTTGGTGCACCGCATCGACAAAGATACATCGGGACTGCTGGTCATAGCCAAAACGCCTGATGCCAAAACACACTTGGGCGTTCAATTCTATAATAAAACTACCAGACGAAAATACCGTGCACTAGTTTGGGGAACAGTAGAAAAAGACGAAGGAATCGTTACCGGCAACATTGCCCGCAACCCCAAAGACAGAATGCAAATGACCGTTTTCTCCGACCCGGAGATTGGTAAACACGCCGTAACCCACTACCGCGTACTGGAGCGTTTAGGTTACGTTACTTCCATAGAATGTACTCTCGAAACAGGTCGTACACATCAAATCAGGGTACACATGAAACATATTGGTCACGTGCTTTTCAACGATACCCGCTATGGTGGTCACGAAATCTTGAAAGGAATCCGGTTTAGCAAATACAATCAATTCATAAATAATTGTTTCGATATTTGTCCGAGACAAGCATTACATGCCGAAACGCTGGGGTTCACGCATCCCGCCAGCGGAGAGAAAATGGACTTTTCGTCCCCTCTGCCCAAAGATATGGCAATGCTTATCGACAAGTGGAGAAACTACATCAGTAACCGAAAATTAGAAACATAATGAACACAACAGAATTTGACGAGATTCGACCTTATAACGATGACGAGATTGCTCAAGCGTTTGAAGAATTGGCTGTTGACCAGCGATTTCGCGAAGCAACCGAAACTGTTCCCCTTGATATTCCGTATGAAGTTCTGATTGAGCAGATGCGCAGTTGCAAAACCAAAGATGAATTTCAGAAAAACATCAGTTATAAAATAATATGGAGTTTCGGGAAATTCGCCAATGGAATAACCATAGACCATACCCCACTCAGGCTTAGCAAAGACATTGCTTACACATATATATCCAATCACAGGGACATCATACTCGATTCCGGTTTTCTGGCTGTTCTTTTGATAGACCTCGGTGTGCCTGCCACGGAAATAGCTATCGGGGATAATTTATTAATATACCCGTGGATCAAAAAAATCGTTCGGATTAATAAGTCGTTCATTGTGCATCGCGCGCTTACCATGCGTCAGGTGTTGGAAGCCTCGACGCTTATGTCCCGTTACATGCACTATACCATTCATGAAAAGAAGCAATCCATCTGGATTGCACAGCGCGAAGGGCGCGCCAAAGATTCTGACGACCGCACCCAGAAAAGCCTTATTAAAATGCTAACTATGGGAGGTGCAGGAAACGTGATCGACCGTTTAACAGAATTGAACATTGCACCCCTCGCCATTTCGTATGAATATGACCCTTGCGATTTCTTAAAAGCCTGCGAATATCAGCTAAAGAGAGATAATCCAGATTATAAAAAAACCACGAAAGAAGATTTATTGAGTATGAAAACCGGACTGTTCGGATATAAAGGAAAGATACATTTCCAAGTTAGCGGTTGCATTAACAATGAGCTGGCGCAATTAGACCTTTCTTTACCCGAAGCAGAGTTACTCACCCAAGTCATTGCATTGATTGACCGTTATATCCATGCCAACTACCGGTTGTACCCGAACAATTACATTGCTTTGGATATGTTGAGAGGAAACAGAGATTACACCGACAAATATACCTCGGAAGAATTTTATACATTTGAGTCCTATATAGAAAAACAACTTGATAAAATAGAACTCCCCAACAAAGACATTCCTTTCCTACGGGAGAAAATACTGACCATGTATGCAAATCCATTGATTAATTATTTGGCGACTAACAACAGATAATATGAAAGACTTTGTAATCTCTCAAACCCAAACCGAAACGGCTGCCCTCGTAGCCCTTATCACCCAAGCTCAAGACGAAAGAAAAACAAAAGAATATCTCGACGAACTGGCTTTCCTTGCCGAAACTGCCGGAGCGAAAGTAGTGAAAACGTTTACCCAAAAAATAGAAATGGCTCACGCCGTCACGTATGTAGGAAAGGGAAAGTTACAGGAAATCAAGAACTACGTTTCCGAGAATGAGGTGGGAATGGTTATTTTTGACGATGAGCTTTCCGCTAAACAAATACGCAATATCGAAGGTGAGTTGCAAGTAAAGATTCTCGACCGCACCTCCCTGATTCTTGATATATTTGCCATGCGCGCCCAAACTGCAAATGCCAAAACACAAGTGGAATTGGCACAATACAAATACATGCTTCCCCGTTTGACCCGTTTATGGACGCACTTGGAACGTCAAGGAGGAGGATCGGGAAGCGCGCGCGGCGGGTCGGTAGGCTTGCGCGGACCCGGCGAAACCCAACTTGAGATGGACAAACGCATCATCTTAACGCGCATCTCCCTGCTCAAAGAGCAATTGATATTGATAGACAAACAGAAAGCCACCCAACGCAAGAATCGCGGGCGACTGATCCGGGTAGCATTAGTCGGTTATACCAATGTAGGAAAATCTACCTTAATGAATCTCCTTGCCAAAAGTGAAGTCTTTGCGGAAAACAAACTTTTTGCTACGCTAGACACAACGGTGCGCAAAGTAACTATCGACAATTTGTCGTTTCTGCTGTCGGACACTGTCGGTTTCATACGTAAACTCCCCACTGACTTGGTGGAGTCTTTCAGGTCCACGCTTGATGAAGTGCGCGAAGCCGATTTGTTATTGCATGTGGTTGACATTTCCCACTCCGGTTTTGAAGAACAAATAGAAGTAGTCAATAAAACCCTCGCCGATATTGGCGGCACAGGCAAGCCGAGTATCTTGATTTTTAATAAAACAGATGCTTATGCGTATGTAGAGAAAGCGCCGGACGACCTCACACCCCCAACAAAAGAGAATCTGACGCTTGCAGAACTAACAACAACGTGGTCTGAGAAATCAAATGAAGATACCATTTTCATCTCCGCCCGCGAAAAGAGCAACTTGGAAGAAGTGAAGAACCTGATTTATACAAGAGTAAAAGAATTGCACGTACAACGTTTCCCATACAATGATTTCCTCTATCAGACGACGTACGAAGAAGATGAAAACGAAGTGCTATAACTCAAGACGACTTCACCCACAATCCTGCAAAAGTAAATGCGCCGTTTAATATCAACAATTCATACCCGAACTTATATCCCGTACACGCACTGACCGCCCAATCAACGGCAAAACAAATTAAAGGAGAAGCAACGGCAATGTACGGCGTATATGTGTCATTGGCTTTTCGGCGGGTGAAAAGACCGAAAGCGAACATTCCCAACAAGGGTCCGTAAGTGTAAGAAGCAATGATATAGATGGCATCAATCACACTTTGGTTGTTCAGCATCCGGAAAAGGCAAATAAAAACAGCCAATACGGCGGACATGATAACGTGCACCTTACGCCGTTTACGCCGGGCAACGTCTTCCGTATCTTTTTCCGTACCCAGTATATCCACGCAAAAAGCTGTTGTCATAGATGTCAATGCCGAATCGGAATTGCTAAAGGCGGCAGCTATAATCCCTATCGAAAAGAAAACCAAAACCCATTGCCCCAAGTAGCCTTGCGTGGCAAACAGCGGAAGAATATCATCGTTTGCACCGGGAAGCGCAATGCCCGCCTGTCCGGCAAATATGAGCAACAAGATGCCCAAGCAAAGAAACAAGAAGTTTAAAGGAATAAAAGAGAATCCGTAACAATACATATTCTTCTGCGCCTCTTTCAGGTTGCAGCAAGACAGGTTCTTTTGCATCATATCCTGATCTAGCCCTGTCATCACGATAACAATGAAGATGCCGCTAACGAATTGCTTCAAAAAGTTTTGGCGTGATACCCAATCGTCAAATACAAATATGCCGGAATGTTCATGTTCACGAACAGCGCGAACCATTTCGCCGAAGTTCATATTCAACCGTCCGGTTATCTGATACATAATACAGATTAGGGCGGCAATCAAGCAAAATGTCTGTAAAGTATCTGTCCATACAATCGTTCTGATGCCGCTTTTATGGGTATAAACCCAAACCAGCGTAACTGCTCCGGTAGCAATCACCCAAAAAGGAACCACCCCTTCGCCAAAAACATAGGTATAAAGAATAAGGCATACCAAATACAACTTTGCCACCGTGCCCAACATCCGGGACAATAGGAAAAAGGATGATCCGGTGTGATAAGCCCTCGTACCGAGACGAGTGCCCAAGTAGGTATAAATGCTGGTAAGGTTGAGTTTATAATAAAGGGGAAGGAGTAAGTAAGCCACTACCAAATAACCGAAAAAGAATCCTAAAACGGTTTGCATATAAGTCATATCCATGCTTCGCACCATGCCCGGAACAGACACAAAGGTAACTCCCGATATGGACGCACCTATCATTCCAAAAGAAACGACATACCAAGGGGAGCGGTTTTCGCCTTTGAAAAAAGCGGCATTCGTACCGCTTCTTCGTCCCGTGATATGTGCAATCAGCAACAATACGGAAAAATAGCCAATGATGATTGGAAGAATCAATGGAATACGAATAGATAAAGAGGTTCGCACCCCCCTTTATCTACATTTGTCAATGAGTTAAAGGGAAAGTGCGAAACTTGAGTGTTTTATTCGTATGGGTTGAATGTTCCGCCTTCCCAGAGGATAGTCTGTTCTAGTTTCGGATTTTTCTTGATGTGACCTTCATAGGAGAGACGATAGAAATATTGACGCTCGGTGAAGTTGATGGGGTTGGCATCCAAGGAATGAATTTGATCCTCAAACATAGCAAAATACGAAGCGGGTTCATTCGCTATATCCAAAGCAGCCAAAGCTTCATAAGTCGGATAGCCCCCTTTGGGATCGGGTTTGATGCCGTGGCGAACCATACCGTTTAATTTGAACCCATTGAGAGCATCGGTATATACGCGCCAACGACGTAAATCGTAGTAACGGAACGATTCGTAAGCCAATTCTACCTGACGTTCTTTCAAGATGGTTAAAATAAGCGCGTCACCGCTGGGCGTACCTATACCGTAATTATTGGTTCCTTGCGGAATACCGGCACGTTTGCGAATATCTCTCAATACCTGAAGGGCGTCGCTTTCGTGACCTGTTTTAACAGCAGTTTCTGCGTAGTTCAACAGTACTTCGGCATAGCGGATAAGAGGCCAATCCCTTCCGGAACGATTACCGTCTGTGGTATGGTATTTCTGCGCATCATCAATAAACTTGCGCATACTTAAACCGCTTGATTCCATTCTGCGTGGGTCGCCATACGGAGCTTGTCCGCCATTGAACAAATAGAAATGTCTCAGCCTTCCGGTAGCATCCTCGTCTCCGGTTAGCCCTGAACCGGAAACATACAAGGGGAATATACAACCATTATAAGCAATGGTAGTATAAAAACGCGGTTCGCGATCTATCCAGAAAGGCACGGTAGAGGTAGTCAACGTAGAACCGGGCGCTCCGGCTGCGGGAAGTACTAAATCCGTATAGGGAGTACCATCTGCTTTTGCAAAAGCGTTTGTCATTTCCAAAGGAACACCCATTCCGCCGCGAAAAGCCTCATCGATGCCACTCGTGGCGATGGGATAAGCATAACGGCGTACCCAAACCATTTCCGGATTCGTATCTATTTCGTTGTCTTCGGTAAACATATCAAAGTAATTCTGTATAGCCGCCTCAGCGTCAGCAGGATTTGGTCTGAATAATCCGTAACCGGCAGTGCTCAGTTGTTGTACGGCTGCCTGACTGGCTGCGTAGGCTTCCTGCCAACGTACTTCGACCGATTTCGTACCGGCGGGCGTTTCCTTAGAAAATTGCGGGCATGCATAGTACAGCAATATGCGGGCTTTCAAAGCCAAAGCTACGGCTCTGCTGATACGACCGGCATCGTTGCCTGTCCATTTCATCGGGAAATCTTCACCAAAGGCAATCGCATCATCCAAATCTTTAACAATTTGAGTAATACATTCTGATGTTTTCGCACGAGACACATTCAAATCATCATCCAGGCGTTGTTCGTTCAAAATCAAAGGCACACCACCGTACGAACGCACCATATCGAAATACAGCCAAGCGCGCAATACCAGCATTTGTGCAACATATTGATTGCGGGTAGCCGGCAGCAACTTTTCTTTCGGACATTTATCCACATTTTCCAAGAATTTGTTGATATTCCGGATAGCGGTATAAGACCAGTGGTCGAGATTGCCACCGGACCGTCCATAGTCACCACTGATAAGTATCTCGTCATATACCACTTTGTTCCCATATTGTCCGTAGCTTTCTTCTGTATGGTTCCGCAGTTCGCGTTCCCACTCAGGAATACCGTTTATTGCATCTTTGCCGGTTAGAACATTGTCCATGAATCCTTTGATTAGAATCGGATCCTGCCATACGTCATCGGCTACCAGACTTTCAAGATTCTTTTTATCGTCCATTACACTCTCACAACCTACAAAGGAAAGTGAAAGGGCTAGGAGCATAATCCATTGATATTTTATATTTTTCATATTCTATTCATTTTAAGATTAAAAACTAACATTCAAACCTACCGTGAAAGTACGCATCAGCGGATAAGAATCTATACCCAAACCCGGTTTGCTAGCAGTAGGATTCGGGTCGTTACTAGTACCGGCTAATTCCGGGTCGTAGTATTTCAACGGATTGTACAGCAAAGCCAAGTTGTTTCCCGTAACAAAAATCCTTGCCTGAGAGATACCTGCTTTCGACAATGCTGTTTTAGGAATGTCGTAGCTTAGCGATACATTTTTCAAACGGATAAACGAAGCATCTCTTACCCAGAACGAGGGATTATCAACGCTGCTCAAAACACCGCCACCGCCCATGTTCAGTCCACCCATATTGGTAGGGCAAGGCATCATAGCATTCGGATTATTAGCGGTTGAATAGTGATCTTCGCTCCAGAAAGCCCAGTTAGACGAATCCCAGCCGTACTGGGCTGCATTTACGCTACCTAAAAAGGTCTTATGTCCGGCTAAGCCTTGGAAGAACACTTCCAGCGAAAAGCCTTTCCAGCTACCACCCAGCAATAAGCCGAAGTTATAAGGTGGATTGTAGTGATCTACGATCCAAGCTTTATCTGCATCGTCACCTGAAATTACACCGTCAAGTTCGCTGGAATACGTCATTTTGCCGTCTTCATCTACCCCTGTCTGGCTGCCGAGGTCTTTATAGAACATTGATCCCGGACGCAGAGCATATTTATTGTTAGCATCTACGTTGTAATTGGCTCCCTTGAAGGTATAATAATTATTGGCTACCGTATAGGTATTTCCCGTGCTGGTAACAACATTATATGTGCCATCACCATTGGGTGTCAATGTTCTGACGATTCCATCGGTTTGGAAACCGTATTGGCGGTCCCAATTCTTCCCTATTTTCGACAAATGTTCCGGTACGCCGGTTTCAGCCCATTCTACCAACTTATTGTCGGCGAAACCGAAGTTTCCTTTAACCCAAACAGACAGGTCTTTGTTGATCTGCTTGTTGAAACCCAATTCGAGTTCATAACCCCAAGAGTTTACGATACCATAGTTGGAGTCAGACAAAGTAGCGCCGAAGGTATCCGGTATTTCATTGGTTTGCGAACCCAAAATATCATACGTATGACGGAAGAAATAGTCGAACCCTACCGTAAACATATTTTTCAGGAAGCCTGCGTCTAAACCATAGTTGTAGTTGAGTGATTTTTCCCACGTAATAAGCGGATTACCTACTTTGGCAATATTGTAGCCTTGAGTTACTGAAGTACCTCCGTAATATGCGCCTGAAGCCGCACCGGCTAAGTCCATCCACAACCAATCATCAACCGCATCGTTACCGGTTAAACCGACAGATCCTCTTACTTTCAAGTTGTTGATAGCAGGTGCATTGTCCTTAATGAAGCTTTCTTCCGAGAGGCGCCAAGCCAGAGAACCGGTAGGGAAGAATCCCCAACGATACCTTTCATCGAATTTGATAGAGGCGTCGCGACGGAACGAAAACTCAGCCAGATATTTACCGTCGAAAGCATAATTGGCACGTCCGATATAAGACAAGCGGGCATTTTCCCAACCTTTACCGTCAATGCTATAATCCTCTCTATTGATGGATCCAAAATTGAAATACGGTTGGTTGTTGAGCGGGAAATTAAGTTTGTCTGCTCGAAACCATTCACCGTCACCTTCGGCTTGCTCGAAGCCCAACATAGCGCCTACCTCGTGTTTGCCAAACGTATTGCTGTAAGTAATGAAACCGTTCAACTGATAATTGTTGTTGTTTTCGTACTTTTCTCTCAAACCGGGGTTTCCTCCCTGTACCCTTGATGTAAGCAATCTATCGCTAATAATATGGTTATTTGTTCCTTCTTTCTCCAACGAATAGGTCTGATAAGACTGTTGGTAATTTTTCAGGTACCGGTGGCGTTTGTAATTATTATACAACATTTTTGCGCTCAATCCTTTGATCCAAGGCACATCATATTGTAAAGTAGTCGTATATTCGGTATTGTAATACTTATCGTTAATATATCCGGCAGCGCCGTCAGCTATTGCTACCGGATTCCCGCTTTCCAGGTTTGCTCCGGAGCCAATATACATTCCATCCACCTTACTGGGTATCAGATGGGAAGCTTTAATAAAGTTGTTGTATAACCACGAAAGAGCATTGTTTTCATCCTGAACATTACCATCACCGGGACTGTGGGGGCGATGGTCAACGCTGTTATCTGCATTGAATGACAAAGAAGCCGTCCAGTTTTTATTCAACTTTGCTTCTATGCTTCCCCTAATGGTATATTTATCGTATTTCAGACTTTTGAACGCGCCCTCTTCGTTGTAGTAGGTAGCTCCTGCAAAATATTTCACACTTTCGTTACCTCCGCTGACGTTCACGGCATGATTGGTCGTAATAGGCGTCCGCCAAGCGTCGTCCAAAAGGTTGTAATCATGATTGGCATAGTATGCCCGTTCATCATCTGTGAATACGTTTCCGTTAATGTAACCTTCGCTTGCGTCTACTCCATTTTTATAGACATTCGGAAGAGCCTTCTGCACCTGATTGAACTCCATTTCATAGTCGTTCACAAATTGGATGTGCTGAAGCCCTGTTTCGCGATTAGGTATAAGGGTTGCATTAGCCATGCTTACCGACCCCGAATACGAAATAATCGGTTTGCCTGATTGTCCTTTCTTGGTTGTTACCAAAATAACACCGTTGGCAGCACGTGCACCATAAATAGAAGCAGCCGAAGCGTCTTTCAAGATAGAAATATCTTCTACTTCACTACCGTTCAACGCATCGAAAGCGCGGGCATCCCGAATGACACCATCAATAACATAGAGTGGAGCCGTATTGTTCCACGTACCTCTGGCACGAATGGTTATTTCGGAAGAGTTACCCGGTCTACCACCTGAGGTTTGTGCAACGGTAACACCAGCCAATTTACCCGCCAACGCATTGGTAAGGTTAGAAGTCGGCACATTCCGTAATTGGTCGCCTTTTAAAGCAGATACGGAACCGGTAAGGCTCGTTTTCTTTTGCGTACCGTAACCAACAACTACCACTTCATCTAACAAATCCGAAACTTCCACCAACGTTACATT
>SNRY01000256.1_pt1 | contig 19402 bp, 14 predicted proteins | sample 4693421 | NCBI WGS metagenome assembly SNRY01 (sample SAMN11003215, study PRJNA524138) | termite gut metagenome | isolation source: Bacteroidetes bacterial symbionts from single cell of protist host amplifed... | host: Streblomastix strix ... | reverse complement strand
GATAATCAATAGCAAAAATTTGAAAAACGAGCTATCGTATAATTCGCTGATAGTTAGTGATATAGACGAGGCAACACATCAAAATAATATTGTAGGGAGTAGGAGCAAGGCATAGAAGAGTAATACATGGGAGTAAATGCGCTACGGGTTTAACAACTTAAAAATTTGTATTGTAAAATTTTGTTTATCTTTATGATTTATAATGTTTTTGAAATAGTGAAATAAGGTTGTTATTAACTGTAAATAATTGATACAGAAAACTTTAAACCATTGGGAAAGAATTTGGAAGTAAAGTAAAAGAGTAGATAACAAAAAGGATTAGTAACGCAATGGATAATTCATGGAAAGTGGGACTTGGCGCTGTAGGGAAATTATTAGCGGATACGCTGGAAATATACGAATTATTTTAACAATGCTACCGGACAGCTCATTCCTGTGCGCAACATCAAAGAATTGTTATACATTTGGAGCATAACCGTAAATCTTTAGTCTATATGAAAAACAAATATGCCTGCATACTGTTTCTATTGCTAATATGCCCTATGGTGAGTGTAAGCAATACATTACTTTTGGATTCTCTTTTCGTCCAAATGGATTATTATATTGATAAAAGTGATGTTTATATTCGCCGGAAAGAAGATAAAATCAAAACCGTTAGACAGAATTTATTTACCGCTACCAACGACAATCAAAGATTTATGGCTTGTCATGATTTATATGAAGAGTATAAATCCTACAAATACGACTCTGCTTACGTATATGCAAATAAATCATTAGATGCTGCTTTTCGCTTAAACAATCAGGCATACATAGACAAAGCGAATGAAGCCATTGCTTTTTGTCTGCTTTCTTCGGGTTTGTTTAAAGAAGCCTTTGAAGTTACGGATAAAATAAATGCACATTCTTTGGATGACCAATCCCGAAAAGATTATTATATGCTTCAATCGCGTCTTTGCTATGATATTGCAGACTATAACAGAGAAGAACCCTTTAAAAGCAATTATATTAAAAAAGGGAACCAATACAGTGATTCTATTCTGCAAATAGTGCAACCGGGGTCTCTGGAATGGCAGTATGCTTACGGTTTATTGCAAATGAAGCAAGAGAATTACCCACAGGCTGTTACAACTTTTACCTCTCTGCTAACTATGAACGGTATAGACGACCATCTCTATGCTATGACGGCTTCTGCTTTAGGATATATTTATTGGTTAACGGGCAAAACCTATCAAGCGAAAATCTATACGGCAAAAGCTGTGATAGCGGATATAACTTCGGCAACCAAAGAGACAACGGCTTTGCGTACTTTAGCCGGTTTATTGTATGAAACGGGAGATATTAATCGAGCGAATAAATATATAAAACTTGCTATGGAAGATGCTAATTTTTACAATGCCCGACATCGCAAGATTGAGATAAGTTCTATACTTCCTATTATTGAGAAGGAACGTTTTGAAGCGGTGGAAAAACAAAGAAATATGTTGGTATGGTTTGTTGTGTCGGTATTACTGCTGTTTCTGCTTTTATCGGGCGCTACCGTTATCATATACAAGCAAATGAAGAAATTGCAGGTAGCTCGTTATACCATTGAAAAGCGTCAAAAACAACTTCAGCAGACTAACAGCCAGTTGACGGAAGCAAATAATATTAAAGACGAATATATAGGCTTTTCATTTTATGTTAATTCCGAGTACATTTCCAAGATAGAAAATCTGTATAAGTTGGTAAACAGAAAGATTACTGCCCGACAATACGATGACCTCCGCGTATTGTTCAGAGAATCCGATTTACGGAAGGAACGGGAAAATATGTATGTTTCTTTCGACGAAACTTTTCTGAAATTATTTCCCACTTTTATAAGTTCGTATAACAATTTGTTTCAGTCGAATGACAGAACTCATTCCGATGCTGGTAAGATTCTAACTGCAGAAATGCGGATCTTTGCACTGATTCGATTAGGTATTTTTGAAAGTGAACGCATTGCCAAATTTCTAAATTATTCGGTTAATACAATTAATACCTATAAAACAAAAGTTAAGAACAAGTCTATTGTACCTAACGAACATTTTGAGCAAAAGATAATGGAGATAAAATCAGGAAAATAATCTCAACCCCTTTGTTCTTTAATGCTGTTCCTTCAAAAATAGTTTGTTGTTGTCAAATTAATATAGGTATTTCAACGGGGTTATACCTATAAAATTGTATAGGATAAAATTGAAACCGGCTTCATATTTTCATTATATTTTTGGTAACCATTGATAGTTTAATACATTGATTGTCAGTATTAAAATTAGCTTCTTCCACACATATCTTTATATTTTTTATAAGTAAATTTCTTTTTCTGTTTGAGAGGAATATATTTGTACATTCCTGTTTTGATAGAATTTTTTCCGTTTACAATACCATAATTGTTTAGCTAAACTTAATTTCTAATTTAAAAATGAAAAACCTATGAAAGCATTAAGATCATTGTGTGCTTTTCTTCCGTTATTAGTCTTTTTTGTAAGCCTTGTGGCGTGCAATGACACTGATGACGGTTCTTACGTGGCTCCCATAACCACCTATGAGAAAATAAAAGGCAGTTGGGCGCTTAAATCCTTAAAGCAAGTGGATGAAATTGCCAAAGCAAATTTACAATCTCCAAGTGAAATGACTTTGACCGATCTATTCGGCTTTTCTACATTTACCATTACGTTGAATGTGGATGCCGGCAATCTTCCTACTACTTATGCCGTAGATGGGTCGGCTCCGGCATTATTTGCGAGTAACGGATATTGGGAGTTAGATTTTCCCTATCCGAATACAAACGCTACTCCCGCTTTGATTCACCTTTATGCGGATGCTGCAAAAACGCAACGTACAGGAGATTTGCACGTTACGGCTGTTCCCAGCGCTACTCAAACTTTGGAATTGAGGCTAACCCGTAGTACCAAAGGCGTACCATTTGTGTCGTACGTTTATAGTTTATCACCGGCTAATTAATACGAATAATTATGAAGAAAATAATAACCGTTTTATTGGCTTTTGCAGCTATAGTTATACCGGCAAAAGTTCTCGCAAGCGATCCGGCAGGAATGCCGGCTAAATTTTGGACTTATCCCGTTGTTTATGCGTTGGATGAGGAAGTTACTTGGTACATTGATGTTTCCGGAACGAGTTTTCCTGAAGGAGTTGATTTATACCTTTGGACATGGTCTCCCAGTGAACCCGATCAAGGTAATTCGGCAAATTCTTCCGAATTTGCAAAGTTAGAGTATGTAGGCGACGGGCTTTATAAGAAAACGCTCATACCCACCGAATATTATCATATGTCTGTGGATGATATTCAGGTTTCAGCCGGTTTTTGGATGAGAGTGAAAGACAAAACGGGAATAATGGAGAGTGATGTTATCCAAATACCTTGGTCGGTAGCTGAAATAACGACTTTTACAAGTTCCGGAAAAACGGCGCAAATATTCCCCGAAAATTTCTATTTGGATACTCCGGTCTCCATTTTGGTAAATGCCGAAAAGGTATGGGTAGATGGCGTTCAAGGCGGATTGGTAGGAAAGCCCTCTATTCATTTACATAGCGGATTAAACAGTTTCAATAATGATGCGTTAGTGGAATATCAGGCTTGGGTGCCTGAGAGAGTAGAGAAGACAATGCTTAAACCAATAGGTAACAATATCTATAAAATAGATTTTATTCCGCGAGAATACTACGGCGTGAATGAGGATTTCGTGATGGAAAACATTCAATTTGTGCTTCCTGCCACAGATTGGGCTGCCGTAGGGACAGATGCAGGAAGCAAAGATTTTGTGTTTAGGGTGCTTGGTGTGCCTATTCCTCCTGACCCCGTATTCTATTTCTTTCCCCAAAAACTCTCCCAATGGGATATTCTGACATTGGTACGAACCAATAACGAGAAAAACAGTGAAGGATTGGTTTACACCATTACTGCGGGAAACAAAATACTGACAGGACAATTCGTCGGTGGAAAAGAAAACAGGAGAGCTTACATTAATTTGCTGGGTGAGCTGGCGGGAACAACCGTTACTAAAATAACCTTAAAGTTGGATCATTTGGATGGGGCGGAAATCCTAACTACCGACATTCCGCTTGTACCCCTTTCAGAGCTTGAATAATATTAATAAGAGTCATTATGAAAATAAAAACTATATATACAAGCCTTGTTTACCTGTTCGTTGTGATGTGTTTCACAATTGGGGTAAGCCAAAAAATATCGGCGCAAAACATCACCGTTAAGGGTGTAGTAGTAGATGCCACAACCCAAGAAACCCTTCCGGGTGCGAGCATAGTAGTGGTAGGTTCTGTAATAGGTACTGTTTCCGACGTAAACGGTAATTTTCAACTTCCCTGTCCGACAGGCAGTACATTGGAAATTTCATACATAGGATATACCAAGAAGAGAGTGGCTGCTGCAAGCAACTTGAAAGTCGAATTATCGGGAGATGCCATAGCTTTGGAAGAAGCTCTTATTGTTGGGATTGGTTACGGAACAATGAGAAAATCCGACCTGACGGGAGCTATCACTTCCGTAAGCCAAAATGATTTGAAAAAGGGGATAATAACTTCTGCCGAACAGTTGTTGCAAGGAAAGGTTGCCGGATTGTCCGTTGTTCAAGGTTCGGGAGACCCGGCTGCGGGAGCGTCTGTCCGTTTAAGAGGCGGTACTTCGCTTTCTGCAAGTAATTCACCTCTCATCGTTGTGGACGGAATACCCGGAGTAGATTTTAATACGGTTCAACCCTCCGAAATTGTATCCATTGATGTATTGAAGGATGCTTCCGCCTCTGCTATCTACGGTTCGCGGGGAGCCAATGGGGTTATTATTGTTACCACTAATCGTGCAGCCTCCGATGTTGAAAAACGTAGCATAGAATACAATGGCTATGTAGCTGTCGGCGAAGTTGCCAACCACATAGATATGTTATCAGCCGACCAGTGGCGGGCATACGTGAGAGAAAATAAACTTGCTTCTGCTGTTGATTACGGTGGCAACACCAATTGGCAAAAAGAATTGGAACGCACAGCCATTTCTCATTCTCACAACTTGTTTCTCAGCAATGTAAACGCAAACAGCGGTTATCGCGCTTCAATTACCTATCAAGACAGTGAAGGAGTAATGAAAAGAAGCGGTATGGACAGGTTGGCAGGCAGTGTATCCACTCATCAATATGCTTTGGACAAACGTTTGAAAGTGGAAGTAGGAGTTAACGGAAATTTCGATAATTGGCATCCGATAGATTTGCGCATACTTGAACGTGCTGCCAACTTAAATCCCACTGTTCCTGTAAAAGACAGATTTGGCGAGTACACCTCTATTGGCGGAACAAATACGGAAAACCCCGTTGAATTGCTTGATAACCGTACTTTTGATGATTCTCGCCACCGTTTCTTAGGTTACGGGAAGATTGAACTTGAAATATGGAAAGGTTTAAAAGCTGTCGGTAATGGTTCTTACGAATACAATTCCTATCAACGCCGGTTCTACGTGCCTACGTATGCCGTCATGGAAGGGAAAGCCGAAAGAGGAAGAGGCGAACGAAGTCTGGGCGACTACACGACCATGCAACTCGAAACATACTTGAATTACGAAACTCAGTTTATAGATGTACACAAATTAAACGTAATGGCTGGGTATTCTTATCTGAATAATATCTACGAAGGATTTGGCGCTACCCGCAGAGGTTTTGATACAGATATGTTCCTTTACAACAATCTGGCGGCAGGTTCGGATTACCGGGCAGGTGATCTGTATTCATACAAGGGGGGAGCCAACTTGATTTCATTCTTCGGGCGTGCCAACTACAATCTCATGGGAAAATACATGTTTACCGGTACGTTGAGAAGAGACGGTTCTTCCCGATTCGGCGTAAACAACAAATGGGGGTTATTCCCTTCCGCTTCATTGGCATGGAGAGTATCCGACGAAGCTTTTATGGCTCCGGCATCTTATTGGTTGAACAATTTGAAATTCCGTTTGGGATTTGGTATAACGGGTAATCAGGATGGCATCGGCGAATATAAATCGTTGGCTATTTTGGGAGCCGACGGTGCTTCGTATTACGACTCCACTACGAGTACTTGGAAGAAATCTTATGCTCCGGTGCAAAACATCAATCCCGATTTGAAATGGGAATCCACTTCTCAATATAATATTGGTCTGGACTTCAGTTTATTCCATAAGATTACCGGTACATTGGAACTCTATTATAAAAAAACGACCGATTTGCTTTGGACATATCCCGTTCCGCAACCTCCTTACTTAGTAGGTACAATGCTTGCCAATGTGGGCGATCTGAGCAATAAAGGAGCGGAATTGACTTTGAGTGCAGATTTAATCACTACCAAAGACTTTACTTGGGATACGGACGTTACGTTTTCGTATAATAAACAGAACATTGATAAACTTTCCAATGAAGTATTTCAAGAATCCGGTTTGAAGTCCGGTTCTTTGCACGGATTGAGAGGGATGTCCGGTCTTTTCTCGCAGATAGTGAAAGAAGGTTATCCCGCCGGTGCATTCTACGGACCGAAGTGTGCAGGAATTGATGCGGACGGTACTTACCTCATAGAAAAAGATAGTAACGGCAATCCTGTCAATGAATATTTGGGAAGCGCACAGCCGAAATTCAATTTGGGTTTCAGTATGAACTTTACATACAAAGGTTTTGATTTGAATGTTGCTACCTATGGAATGTTTGGTCAGAAAGTGTTGAATGCGACAGCTATGAGTATGTACGACCCTACTCGTTTGCCTGCTCAAAATGTATTGGACGACTTCGTGAACAGTGGTATCCAATCCGACCCTATCTTCTCTGAATATTGGGTAGAAGACGGCTCTTTCTTCCGTCTGCAATCGGCAACACTGGGATATACGCTGCCGAAAACCAAGAATATCGGCATCCAAAAAGTAAGATTCTATCTGACCGGTGAAAACTTGCTCGTGCTAACCGGATACAGCGGAACAGACCCGGAAGTAAGCATTGACGGGTTGGACAATCCGGGTATTGACCGATATAATTTCTATCCCCGCCCCCGTACCATCTCTTTGGGGCTGAATGTAACCTTTTAACCCTTAGAAAAACAAAAACATTATGAGAACAAAAATAATAACGGCTTTTATTGTTTCGGCTTTCTTCGCCGGTGCATGTACCGATTTGGACGAAAAGTTGTACGACAGAGTTCCTATGGACGACTATGGGAAGACCCAATCGGAAATACAAACCATTGTAGGGGGAGCTTACGCCACATTGAGAGGTTTTAGCGATAACGACCAGGGAGGTACAAACTGCTATCCAACGTGTGAATACGTATTTTTCTTAGCGGAATGTGTTTCCGATGAAGCTTGTATCCCCACGCGTGGAACAGACTGGTATGATGGCGGACGTTATCAACAGGCACAGTTCCACACATGGGATGCCAATAACATCATGATACTAAGCGCATGGAAATATTGTTTTCAGGGTATTGCCAATGTTAACTCCATTATTTATCAAGTTAGCCAGTCGGGATTATCCAATGAAGAAAAAGACGTAGTAAATGCCGAACTCAGAGGAATTCGCGCATACTATTATACCCTTCTGTTAGACCAGTTTGGGAATGTGCCTATTGTAACAGACTTTGAACAAACGGGACTTCCTGAGAACTCAACCCGTAGGCAAGTTTTCGATTTTGTCGAAAAAGAACTAACCGAAATTGTGGACAAACTCCCTTTGGGAGCTATCTACGCACGCTTCACACAAAATGTGGCAAACGCTTTGTTAGCCCGTATCTATCTGAATGCGGAAGTTTATATCGGTGAAACCCGCTGGCAACAGTGTTTGGATGCGTGCGACAAAATAAGCGGTTATGTACTGGAACCCAACTACTTTGAAAGTTTCAAAACGGTAAATGAAAAGTCAAGAGAAATCATCTTTGCCATTCCTTATGATCATAAAGAAGGAACAGTAGGAAATTATTTAGCTTCGATGACTTTCCATTACAACCAGAAGTTTGCCTTTTCCCCTACGGGAACGTATCAATGGTGCGGGAATGGAATATGCGCTCAACCGGGATTATATTCTTCGTTTGATGAAAATGATATGCGTCGTAAATCTTTGCTAATAGGCGAACAGACTAATCTGGCTACAGGTTCCACCGTAATGATGGATAACGGCAATCCGCTAATCTATACGGAAGATATCGAAAACTATACCGGTGCGCTTCAGAACGAAGGCGCGCGGCTTTACAAATACGAAGTGCAATCCGATGACCAATGGGAACGTGATAATGACTGGGTATTGATTCGCTATGCCGAAATATTGATGATGAAGGCGGAAGCGAATTATCGTTTAGGCTATAACGGCAATGCGCTTATTTACATCAATGAGGTACGTTCCCGTGCCGGATTGTCCGGTTTGGAAACCGTTACCCCAGAAACGTTGGATAGTGAATGGAAGCATGAATTTGTATTTGAAGGGTTACGTCGTACTGTCAATATCCGTTTCGGCACATTCTTTGAACCATGGTGGCAAAAAGAAGAAACGCCGACATACAGAGGAGTATATCCTATTCCCCAAACAGTTCTTGATTTGAACCCATCTTTGCAACAGAATCTGAATTATTAAGAAGCTTGAGGGGTGTGTCAAAAGTCTATTTTCATTCTATGGCGCTATTGATTATCAATTAATTGCAATGCTATTTTGAGGTAGATTCCGGCTTTTTGACACATCCTCCTTGTTTGTAAACGAAAATCACAATGAGAATTATATCAATCTTTACTATCTTTTCTTTTCTTTTCTGTACCGGATGTAGCAGCGAAAAACCACAAAACAAAAATATAGAAGAATTTGTATTAGAGGTTCTTGCTCCGGTAACCGTAAACAAAAGCAATGGAATGAAACTGTATGTCCATTACATGCCTTGGTTTGAAGACAAAACCACAAACAACGGTATTTGGGGACAGCATTGGACAATGGCGAACAAAAACCCCGATATTATTGATACGAACGGGAAACATGAAATCGCTTCCTGGTATTATCCGGTAATAGGTCCTTATGCTTCGAGTGATCCGGATGTAATTGAATATCATCTCCTTTTGATGAAATATTCGGGAGTTGACGGAGTATTAATAGATTGGTACGGCACGCGCGATTTGTGGGATTACCCGGCAAACAAACGGAATACAGAGGCGTTGGTCAAGATATTGGTCAAAGTTGGTTTGAAGTTTGCCGTTGTTTACGAAGACCGGACGCTAAGAGAAGGATTGGATTATTTTGACAAAGTAGCGCAAGCTAAAGCCGATATGCGCTATCTGGAAACGAACTTTTTTAATAGAGACAATTATATAAAAATAAAAGAGAAACCATTGTTGCTTATCTTCGGACCTCAAGAAATAAAAATGCCTTCCGATTGGACTTCAGTGTTCAGCGTATTGAAAACAAAACCAACCTTTTTGACGCTTTATGCTCATTCGGCGGGTAGTGTGAACAATTCCACGCAAACAAATTCGGAAGGAGAATATATCTGGCCGGATGCCACTCCTATGGAAACAAAGTATTCCCGAAAGAATGATTTTGAAGTCTTCATGGGTGGAGCATATCCGGGCTTCAACGATTATTACAAAGAAGGAGGCGGGGGTAGCAGCCCCTTAGCTGCTATTCCGCACGAAAACGGTGCGCTGTTCAGAGCATTATTAGAGATGGCTCGCACAAAAGGGGTAGATTACTTGCAGTTAATTACTTGGAACGACTTTGGAGAAGGAACCATGATAGAACCGACATGGGAATTTCATTATACTTTCCTGACCGAACTGCAACGTTTTGCAGGTGTATCGTATGATGTATCCGTATTGGAAGATATTCTGAAACTATATGATTTGAGGAAAAAGTATAAAGACAATACCTTCGCACAAGAAAAGATAACACAAGCTTTTTATTACTTGGTCTCCTTGCAAACAGAAAAAAGCTGTGAAACTGATTGACGGATTGATTGCCGGTACGGAAAATTAAAATAAAAATTTATGATGCTTAGATTCAACGATTACTCTCTGCTTCTGCTGCTTATTTTCGTGGGATGCAGTAAGAGAACAACAACTGTCGTATCTCCGGACGGAAAAATACAAATTGAAGCTGTATGCGAGGGAGGGAAGATGTATTATGCCGTAAATCGCAATTCTATACCGGTTATCGGAAAATCATTGTTAGGATTTACATTAAAGGATGGTGATTTTTCCGAAAACTTTGAGATGGAAAACGTACGGCATTCTTCTTTCAACGAAACGTGGCAACAGGTTTGGGGAGAAGAACTTACCGTAAACAACACATACAATCAAATGGTTGTGAACCTGAAAGAAAAGAGTGGAGCGCAACGCAAGTTATCCGTCATATTCAGAGCCTTTAATGATGGAATTGGTTTCCGGTATGAATTCCCCGAGCAGGAGAATTTAAAAGATTTTGTTATCACGGACGAACAAACGGAATTTTCTTTGCCCGATGGCGGGAAAGCGTGGTCAATCCCGGCGTATCATACGGAATATTACGAAGGACTATACAAGCCCTCTGCCGTAAACGAATTGGATACCGTATCTACCCCCCTGACAATAGAGGTAAACGATAGTCTTTATATAAGTATTCACGAAGCCAATCTTACAGATTATGCTGCCATGAATTTGACCCCTACAAATAATGCCAATGTCTTGAAAGCCGATTTGACTCCTTGGTCAACGGGCGAAAAGGTGTTTGCAAACGCTCCTTTCTCCACGCCTTGGCGGACAATCCTTATAACAGACAAACCGGGTGATTTATTGCTATCACGCTTAATGCTTAATTTGAACGAACCTTGCAAAATAGAAGACACATCGTGGATTCAGCCGAGTAGGTACGTCGGTATCTGGTGGGGTATGCACATGGAAAAATACACATGGAAGCAGGGCGCCAGACATGGAGCTACTACCGCAAACACGAAACGCTATATTGATTTTGCTGCTAAATACGGATTCTCCGGAGTATTAATCGAAGGTTGGAATTATGGATGGGATAATAATTGGACAGTCGAAGGCGATAAATTCAGTTTTACGAAATCTTATCCCGATTACGATATAGAAGAACTTGCCAAGTATGCAGCCGAGAAAAATGTACGCTTGATAGGGCATAACGAAACAGGAGGCGCTACCATTAATTACGAATCTCAAATGGATTCGGCTTATGCTTATTATCAGAGACTTGGTATCAATACCGTAAAAACAGGATATGTAAGTGCATTGCTCGACAAAAAAGAAAGGCATAGTAGCCAGTACGGTGTGCGTCATTATAGGAAAGTAATAGAAACGGCTGCCAAATACCGGATTATGATTGACAACCATGAGCCGGTGATGCCTACAGGATTACAACGCACCTATCCTAACTTTATGACTCAAGAAGGTGTTCGCGGACAAGAATACAATGCTTGGTCATCCGATGGTGGTAATCCGCCGGAGCATACTACGATTATTCCCTTCACGCGAGGATTGGCAGGTCCCATGGATTTCACGCCCGGGATATTCAATTATAACAATCCCGTTTACCCGAACACATGCGTACAAACAACTATTGCTAAGCAATTAGCTTTGAATGTGATTCTTTTCAGTCCGTTGCAAATGGCTTCAGACATGATAGAGAATTATGAAGGAATTCCGGCTTTCGAGTTCATCACTTCTTGTCCTTCTTCTTGGGCTGAAACGATAGTTCCAGAGGCTAAAATAGGGGAATATCTTACCATTGCCCGTAAGGATAGAAGTAGCGAAAATTGGTTTGTAGGAAGTATTATCAATGCCGATAAACGAGAAATAAGCCTGCCTCTTTCTTTTCTTGATAAAGATACAAAATACAAAGCAAAGATATTCAGAGACGGAGATAATGCAGATTACAAAACAAACCCGTATGCAGTAGCTATTGAAGAAACAGACGTAACTTCTCAATCAATCATTTCATTGAGATTAGCAGCAGGAGGAGGAACAGCTATTATGTTAAAGCGTTTGTATTAGTAGGTATTGCGTCAAAATTAGTATGGATAGATTTTAGAAAAATTACTGTTTCTAAAACTCAATAATGGTTTACCTAATCCCTGTATTAAGATAACAATACATACTGGATATGTAAATAATTTACAAAAAGCAATGAAAATGCAATGATTAATGCAATTTTTATGTGTATATTTGTAAACAATTCCCAAATACAAAACAGAAATGATTGTAAATTTCAGTATTCAAAATTTTGGCTCAATCAAAGATCAGCAAACCTTATCTTTTGAAGCTGACAAATCCACACATTTAGAAGATTATTATGTAATTCAGGTTAATGGATTGAGATTGCTTAAATTAGGATTGATATATGGCGCTAATGCATCGGGAAAAACAACGATTTTAAATGCACTTGATTTTTTAAGACGCCTTGTTTTAAAACCGGAAAGTCAGAAAACGGAGTTGTTAAAATTCGAACCTTTTTTGTTTGACAGGGATACTCCCGGTCAAAATACAATTTTTTCTATTGAATTTATTCAAAATGAAACTCACTATTATTATGAAGTTGAATTAAATAAAAAAGCCATAGTAAGCGAGGAACTAAAAAATTATACTCATAAAAAAGCAACCATTTTTAGGAGAACGACTGATTTAGACAAACAATTTACAAAAATCACTTTTGGAAATAAAATTAAAACGGACGAAGTTTTCGAAAAGACGTTAGCCTCTAATACGCTTTGGAACAATACGCTTTTGGGTGGTTTCCTTAAAACCAATATTGAATTTAAGGAATTGAAAGATGTTACGGATTGGTTTAAAAATTATTTGAGCCCATTAATTACCATACAAACAGAACTTGACGTTACATCGCTCATTGATAAATCTGAAATAAAAAAAGGAGTGGTTTTAGATATTCTCAGAAAAGCAGACTTTCATATTTCAAATATACTCATTGAAAAAAAAGAAGAAGATTTGCCGGATGGATTGATTGAATTCCTCGAAAAACAAATTCCTAAAAATGGAGTGGAAGAATTCAAGAAGAAAGGAAAAATTGAAACTATGAATTTAGCAATCGAGCATGAAGTAAATAATGAAAAATATAGACTTCCTTTTGAAGAAGAATCGCAAGGGACTCAAAGATATTATGGTTTTGCGGGGTTTTTATATTTACTGATTAAAAACTCTACTGCATTTCCAATTGATGAACTCGAATCTTCTTTACATCCTGATTTATTTGTTCATTTTTTGTTGTCTTTTTTAGTAAATTCAAAAAAATCTCAGATTATCGCAACAACGCATCATAGAGAGATTTTGAATAATAAGGATCTTTTCCGGAATGATGCTATTTGGATTACAGATAAATCGGAGGATAGTAGTACAAAACTTTATTCTCTTGCCGATTTTGACACTTCGGTGATTAGAGATACCAGCAATATTTATAATGCTTACAAAATTGGGAAGTTAGGCGGTGTTCCTAATTTAGGGGATTATTATATTGATATGGAGGAATGAGAGAAAATAAGCATATTCTATCCAAAGGTAAACAATTTGCATTTGTTGTTGATGGCGAATGCGAATGCTGGTACATACAAATGCTGAAACGCAATGAACAGTCGGTAAATATTGACTTAAAACCGGAGATTCCACAAAAGAAAGGGATTGCCGAGCAATATAACAAAGTCGTAGAACTTGCCTATGATTACGATAAGGTTTTTTGGATAGTAGATTTTGATGTGATTATCAGGGAAACCCGTGCTGCAAAAAAGGGAGCAACAGCTTTATTACAAGAATTTAAAGTGTATTACAATGAATTGAAGCTATGTATAAATGTTGAGGTTATCATAAATAACCCTTGCTTGGAATATTGGTATTTGTTACATTTTAAAACAACGAATAGATACTTTGAGTCATGCGATAAATTAGTGAAACAGTTAAAAAAACACCTTACCGAATATGAAAAAACACGGAAATTTTACACTCAGAAGAATCATGATATTTATTTGCAACTGAAACCATATCTAAACCAAGCCATCTCAAATGCGGAAAAGTTAGGAGAATTTAATTTTGACAATGCTCAACTATCAGGCATATCTGAAATGCAAAAGTTCTTTAATGAAGAAGAAGTAAAAAAACGCTTGGTATGCGGGTCCAAATCTGGACAACAGAGCCGATTCCCGTATTAGATAGTTTCCAATAAATAATTATCCGTTTAATCTCTTAAAGTTAGTGTTTTTGAGGTTCTTACATCCTTTCGGGAACTTCAATTCCTAACAATCCTGTCCCTGTGCGAATTATTTTAGCAATGGCAGCGGATAGAATGAGGCGAAATAGTTTCAATCTTTCCTCTTTTTCATGCAGAATGCTAAAATCATGATAAAATTGATTGTACTCCTTTGTTAAATCATATAGATAATTGGCTATAACGGAAGGGTTGTAATCATCTCCCGCTTGTTTTACGACGGTAGCAAAGTCGGCTGCTATTTGAATCAGCTTTTGTTCTTTTTCGTTCGGTTCTATTTCGGTCAAGATGGTTTCCGGTAATTGTATTCCTGCTTCGGTGGCTTTGCGCAATACCGATTGTATTCTTGCGTAGGTGTATTGAATAAAAGGACCTGTGTTTCCGTTGAAATCAATAGATTCTTTGGGATTGAACGTCATATTTTTATGCGCATCAACTTTAAGAATGAAATATTTTAAGGCGCCTAATCCCACAATTCGGGCGGTGTTGTCAGCTTCGGCTTCGAGATATTCTTCTGTTTTTCCCAATTCGGCGGAAGTTTCTTTGGCTGTCTTTATCATTTCTTCGATAAGGTCATCAGCATCTACTACGGTTCCCTCGCGCGACTTCATTTTTCCTTCGGGAAGTTCTACCATTCCATAAGAGAAGTGTACCAAACTTTTTCCCCATTCAAAGCCCAACTTGTCTAACAAGATAGCTAATACATGAAAGTGATAATTCTGCTCATTTCCCACTACGTATATCATTTTATCTATCGGATAGTCGTCGAAACGAAGTTTAGCCGTCCCGATGTCTTGCGTCATGTAAACCGAAGTTCCATCGGAACGAAGTAGAAGTTTATGGTCAAGCCCTTCGCCGGTTAAGTCCGCCCATACAGAGCCATCCTCTTTCTGATAGAAAAGTCCTTTTTCCAGACCTTCCCTTACTTTTTCTCTACCTTCTATATACGTGTTTGATTCGTAGTATATTTTATCGAAGCTAACTCCCAATTTACGATAGGTTTCATTGAATCCTTCATATACCCAATTGTTCATCGTTGTCCATAACGTACGAACTTCGGGGTCCCCCGCTTCCCATTTGACTAACATTTCATGCGCCTCGTTCATTAATGGCGAAGCTGTTTCCGCCTCTTCTTTCGTCATACCTTTTGCCATCAATTCGGTAATTTCTTCTTTGTAATGCCTGTCGAAAGAAACGTAATAATCACCCACCAAGTGGTCGCCTTTTTTGCCTGTTGTTTCCGGTGTTTCCCCCTTTCCATACTTTTGCCATGCCAGCATGGATTTACAGATGTGAATCCCCCTGTCGTTCACAATATTAGTCTTTATTACCTTATTTCCATTGGCAGTCAGGATATTCACTAAGGCATTTCCCAAAAGATTATTGCGTACGTGACCTAAGTGGAGTGGCTTGTTTGTGTTGGGCGAAGAATATTCTATCATTACCAAAGGAGAAGAATCTGTAGCCTGCACTGTTCCGTATTGCGTGTCGGTGTATAGATTATTCAATAGTTTAATCCATATTTGTGAAGTAACGGTGAGGTTAAGAAAGCCTTTTATAACATTGAATGTTGCTACTGTCGGTTCGTTTGTTTGCAAGTATGCTCCAATCTCCTGAGCAGTTTGTTCCGGTGTTTTTTTTGATATTTTCAAGAAAGGGAATACCATGAGCGTGAGGTGTCCTTCAAATTCTTTCTTCGTTTTTTGCAATTGAACTTGCTCTTGTGTTATCGTTGGTCCGTATAATGCTTTTATTCCTTTGATAATGGAACTTGTGAGTTGAGATTCTATGTTCATAGTTATTATTTCAATTATTTCACCTGTGTTATCTCTTCATTTTTATTGTTAAGGACTCAAAGGCAACTTTGTGCAAGAGGCGTTTTATTTTGTCTCATTGAAAAAGACGAGTAAGGAAGATACCAAGTTATTTTTGTGAGATATAATTCGAGCGCAAATGTAGAATTTTTCTCTGAAAAATAGTTATTCTGCCATCTTTGGAACATGAATTTTATCAGGCAAGGCATGCCTTGTCCCTACGCGCCCTCTACAATTTTTTGATGTAATTGCCCTGTAATTCCGCCAACGGATGGTATCTTTGTATTTTCAATACAGTAAAAAAACAAATGAAATGAATACAATTGCCTATTTTGAGATTCAATCATCCAATCCTCAAAGAGAAATTGAGTTTTACAAAACTGTTTTCGGTTGGAATTTTGTAAAAGACGAATCTTTACCGATTGATTATTACCGGATTGAAACGAAAGATATTTTGGGAGGACTCTTGAAACGATCGACAGAAATACCTCCTACCCACTGCGGAACAAATGCTTTTACCTGTTCTATTCAAGTTGAAAACTTTGATAAGACAAGTGAATGTATCCGTCAAATGGGTGGTCAAATAGCTCTACCCAAATTTGCTATTACGGGGAAATGTTGGCAAGGCTATTTTATTGACCCTGACAGAAATACTTTCGGAATTTTTGAGACAGATACGAATGCCGGATAATTGGGGGTTTCACGCAAATGAAATTTACTTTGAAAACGATGGCTATTGAAGACTTGAGAAATGATTGCCTTTCCGAAAGAGAGTGCTGAATTGAATAAAAGATTTACGCTAACCGACAAACCATCGCTGCACAACATTGAATCAGGTCATGCGGATTGAGTTTGATTTGCAAACCCCTCACACCAGCGCTTACATAAATAAAAGGGTATGATACGGCAGTTTCGTGAATGTAGGTAGGGTAATTTTTTTTCATTCCCAACGGAGAACAACCCCCGCGAATATAGCCTGTCAGTTCCTGAATTTCTTTCATGAGTACGAGGTCGCAACTTTTGTTTCCGGTTGTTTTTGCAGCAAGTTTTAAATTGACCTCTTCCGCTCCGGGAATGATACAGATGAAGACGCCCGTCTTGTCGCCTCGCAGCACCAACGTTTTAAACACTTGTTTAATGGGTTCACCCAATTGCATGGCGACGTGTGTAGCGCTTAAATCATCTACATCCGTTTCGTAAGCCATTAATTCATAAAGTATCTTTTTGCCCTCTAATATGCGGGCGGCATTTGTCTTTGTAATCCTCATATTATCTTCTTTCAGTTTGCGCCAAAGTTGTAAATTAAAACCGACAAAAAAAAGAATGATCCGGTCTAATCATAAAAACATAAAACCCACAGCAAAACAGCAAAACCATTTATGACCATAACCAAATAGTTAACACGAAAACACACCCTTACCCCCATAAATAAAATTCAACAACTATGCCGGTAAACAGATTAAATAACAGATGCTTTCACCTTATTTATTTATCGACAATTTGATGAAATCGCTTGATAAGCCCTATTATGTAAGCTTATCATCGGCGGCGGCGTTGTATGGCGCTGTGCATCAGCAACCGATGAGATATACTGTATTACGCAAAGCCCTGCCGCGAAGCGTTGGCAAGTTAAGATAACTAATTTAGTAGAAATGAACTACTTTTATGATTTAAAATAGTAACGCACTACGGGTTGAATAATTATCTTTGCAATTCTTTATTAAATTTGTATTTAATCTTACTTAAACCGGTTGATGAAATATATTTGTACGCTGCTTTTTTTTACGATTATTTTTCAGATGACGCTAAAGGCGCAAGAAAATATTTCTGAAATGGAGAGAGTCGCTCTTCCAACTCCGTTGTATCGGAAATACTTCGATCCGCTTGATTCATTATATGTATTATCGGCGCCTGTTCTCAAACTTGATCCGGACTATTACCGGCTGTTTGTGCCGTTGGCATATTACCATGCGCCTATAAAGCAAATATCCGAGATGAAGTGGCAGTTTCGGCTATGCAATACGCTACCCGATTTAACATCAAAATATTTGCCTTTTGATAGAAATAAATTCAATAAAACAGAACGTATAAACAAAGTGGTCAACCATGTTTTGATTGAGCTGTACGTCAATCGTCCCGACCTCGTAGTCAATACCGAAGAGCGGATAATGAGCCGGGCGTATCGTGAAGAAGAAATAGAAATCTCTCCCCGGGTATCTGTCATTGAATTATTTAAATCGGATGTGGTGGAAGAAAACGTAGGTACGGCTAATATAATAATTCGCAAACCTAATTTTTGGTATCGTGGTGGAAACGGATCCTTCCAGATGACTCAAAATTATATTTCCAAGAATTGGTATAAAGGAGGAGAAAGTAATAATTCAATGATAGGCAATTTACAACTTTTTGCTAATTACAACGACAAAGAAAAATGGCAAATTGAAAATCTACTCGAAATAAAAGTAGGTATTAATACCGTATCTTCCCAATTGGATACCATGCGTATATACAGAATCAATAGCGATATGTTTCGTTTATCGAGCAAAATTGGATTGCAAGCCCTTTCAAAATGGTATTACACTGTTTCGGGAGAGTTTAATACATTACTTTTTCCTAATTATGCGGCTAATACCAATAACCTTATTTCTACATTCATGTCTCCGGCAAACGTAACGATTAGTGTGGGTATGGATTATAAACTTAAAAAAGAGAGAGTAAATTTTTCTGTTGTTATATCTCCTTTTTCGTATAATTGGCGTTACGTTGAAAATGATGACGTTGACGAAACAAAATTCGGTTTGAAAAAAGGAAAACATTCTTTGAATGACTTGGGTTCAAAATTGCAAAGCACCTTACAATGGACTATTATCCCTACAATAACACTAAATTCTCGATTGTATTACTTCACTGATTATGAGAAAGTAGAAGCCGAATGGGAAAATACGATAAACTTCGTGCTTAACCGTTATCTCTCTACTAAATTATTTGTGCTTTACCGCTACGACGATGGTATTCAACGAATGAAAAATTATGGTTATCTCCAGTCAAACGAATTACTTAGTTTCGGTTTGAATTATAAATGGTAAGATTATGAATATAAGAAATGTGATAATTGGTCTTCTTTTCTGTCTGTTTTTTGTTGCCTGTCGTGGCGAAGATCGCCGAGGAGAATACGAACAATATACCGGAGTGCAGAAATGGGTGGAAAGTATTATGCGTGAAAATTATTATTGGTATCAAGAGATGCCCGATGTGAGCAAATTGAATTTTTTCACAGAGCCAAAGGCTTTCTTCCAATCTTTATTATCGGAAAAAGACGGAAAGCGGAAAAACGGGAGTCGTTATTATTATTCTGTTTTGGAA
>SNRY01000255.1_pt1 | contig 19415 bp, 15 predicted proteins | sample 4693421 | NCBI WGS metagenome assembly SNRY01 (sample SAMN11003215, study PRJNA524138) | termite gut metagenome | isolation source: Bacteroidetes bacterial symbionts from single cell of protist host amplifed... | host: Streblomastix strix ... | reverse complement strand
TAGCTTACACGGAAATATCCAAACCCCAAACACATCATTCATCAGCAATCTTGGACACCTACCGGAAAAGCGAGTGCAAATATAATTACCTTTTTATTACCATACAAATAATCAATACGCTCTTTTTTAAAAAAATATTGAAAAATTAAAACAAAAATCTTAAAAGGACTGTTTATCAGAACACTTATGAGGTTGAAAAATGTGAAAATAATTTATTCGAAGTGGAAAAAATAATTCTTTACCATTCTTTTAGCTACTTTTGAAAACAGGATTCAAGAACTTAGAGCTTATAACAACAGAATTTCATCTATACATAGTATGAACAAAAACACATTTGGCAAAGCCGAACGTCTAAACAAAAAACATATCATCGAAACAATGTTCGCAGGAAAGGCTAAGTCGTTTGCGATTTTCCCTTTACGGGTCTTATTTATACCATTAGATAGCTTAGCTGTTCCGGCAACTATTTTAATCAGTGTATCCAGAAAACGTTTCAAGCGGGCTGTTGAGAGAAACCGGGTAAAAAGACAAATACGCGAAACATATCGGAAAAACAAGTATAAACTGCTCTGTGCATTGGAAGAAAAGGAGCAGAAGATAGCCATCGCATTCATTTATTTGGATAATAAACTGATACCATCTGCCGAGATGGAGAAAAAGATGAAAAGCTCGTTAACCCGCTGTATTGACATTTTAATAAAAGAGGAAAATACGATATGAATAAGTTGCTTTCCTATATATTACTGCTTCCCATATATTTCTACCGGATGTGTATTTCTCCGATATTGGCTCCTTCTTGCCGTTTTACTCCCACTTGTTCACGATACGCTATTGAGGCAATAAAAAAACATGGAGCTTTCAAAGGATTATATTTAGCAATAAGAAGAATTTTTCGTTGCCATCCTTGGGGAAAATCAGGTTACGATCCCGTACCATAATGGCATGAATCCAGTATGCCACCGGCATAATCCAGTATGCTACCGCGCATAATTAAGGATAGCCGGCTTTGCAATGTTAGTTAGCGATGTCCGCATGGGCGTTAGGGATTTTAGCGAAAATACTTTTTTGACGAGCTTGCGAGGCAAGAAAGATTGCAGCGGAAAGCCCAACCCCCGACGGGGGAACGCTCTATGAGTTGAAAATTGAAAGTTGAAAATTGAAAGTGAAGAGTGGAGAATTGAAAGTGATAATTTTTTTGAGTGTATCTAAATGCACGATGGGGTATTGATAATGTGTTTTTAAACAATAAGAGTTGTTTGTTAAAATAATGCACTGTATTTTTGCGGATTAAAATTAAAACCCTAACAGATTATCAATGCGATGAACTTTGCAGAAGAATTAAAATGGCGCGGAATGGTGCATGATGTCATGCCCGGTACGGAAGAGTTATTAGCTAAGGAACAAGTGACTGCTTATGTGGGTATTGACCCAACCGCCGATTCGTTACACATCGGACATTTGTGTGGCATAATGATATTGCGGCACTTCCAACGTTGCGGACACAAACCGGTAGCCCTTGTCGGGGGCGCAACAGGCATGATCGGCGATCCTTCCGGTAAATCTGCCGAAAGAAATCTTTTGAGTGAAGAAACATTACATCACAACCAAACATGTATTAAAAAGCAATTAGCAAAGTTTCTCGATTTTGATTCCGATGCTTCTAATAAAGCCTTATTAGTCAACAATTATGACTGGATGAAAGACTTTTCATTCCTTGACTTTGTGCGTGAAATAGGTAAACACATTACAGTGAATTACATGATAGCCAAAGATTCGGTAAAGAAGAGGTTAAATGGTGAAACTCGTGATGGTCTGTCGTTTACCGAATTTACGTATCAATTACTGCAAGGATATGATTTCCTGCATTTGTATCAGACCATTGGTTGTAAATTGCAAATGGGCGGTTCCGATCAATGGGGAAATATTACAACGGGAACGGAACTTATTCGCCGCATTACCGGCGGAGAGGCTTACGGGCTTACTTGTCCGCTAATAACGAAAGCTGACGGCAGTAAATTCGGAAAGACAGAATCGGGTAACATCTGGTTAGATGCTAAATACACTTCTCCTTATAAATTCTATCAATTCTGGTTAAACGTAAGCGACGAAGATGCGGCGCGTTACATAAAAATATTTACTTCATTAGATAGAGAAGAGATAGACGGATTGGTTGCCGAACATGCTCAAGCTCCGCATTTGCGTATTCTGCAAAAGCGTTTGGCAAAAGAAACAACCATCATGGTACATTCGGAAGAGGATTACAATATTGCTGTAGAAACTGCCGGGATTTTGTTTAACAATGCGGCTTCCGACGTACTGAAAAAACTGGATGAAGACACGTTACTTGCCGCTTTCGAGGGTGTTCCTCAATTTGAGGTGTCAAAAAACATCTTAGAAGGCAATGGAGTGAAAGCGGTGGATTTGTTTGTAGATCACGTTGCCGTTTTTCCTTCCAAAAGCGAAATGCGTAAATTGGTGCAAGGCGGTGGGGTGTCGTTGAATAAAGAAAAGTTGACGGCTTTTGACCGGCTTATTACCCATGCCGATTTGCTCAACCAAAAATACTTGTTAGTGCAGAAAGGGAAGAAAAACCATTTCCTGATTATAGTAAAATAAAGCCTCCGGGTCTATCAAATTGTATGTATAAGGTTACGACTATCGTTTTTAATCTATCCATTTGAATATTCGTCCCCAACGAATCTTGTCGCCAAGCCAACTTCTGTCCTTATCTAAGGAGAGCCATACAAGGATAGGTTTACCGACTACATGGTCTTCGGGCACAAATCCCCAATAACGTGAGTCGGCGGAATTGTGCCGATTATCTCCCATCATCCAATAGTAATCCATTTTGAAAGTGTATGTATCGGTCTTTTCATCATTGATATAAATGCCATCGGGTTTCCTCTCCAATTTATTCTTTTCATACGTGCCAATGCACCTTTCGTATATGGGCAGGTTGTTGTCGGTCAGCGTAACGGTAGCGCCTTTGGCGGGTATCCAAATGGGACCATAATTGTCTGTTGTCCAATCCGTATGGAGGTTTAAAGGATACAGACCTTCGCCTCCCCATTCGACTGTATTGATAGCCGTTACCAAATCTTTGCGTCCGAGCAAGGTATCGTAAGCTTTTCGGGTCAACGGAAGATAAAATTCAGTGGCTCCTGATTGATAGCCCTGCGTGTCTTCATTGCTCAGCCCCAATCCGCGGAAAAATTCTTGGGAAATAGGTTTTCCGGTTGCATGAACAAGATAAAAGAATTGCAAACCTTCCGGATCTTCTTGCTTCATTCCATTCAAATGGATTGCTCGTTGTATGATTTGGAGGGTGTCGCCGGGCAAACCGATACAGCGTTTCACATAATTCTCCCGTCTATCTACCGGACGATAAATTACTTTGCCGTACTGATTGGGATTGGAAAGAACTTGCTTCTTCCCGGCATTATAATATAAATTAAACACTATGCGCTGTTGTTCGCGCGTCAGGCTGTCCATATTTATTTTATGGGAATATATATGTTTGCCTTCGGAATAAGCTAATGAATAGAAATCTGTTTGTTGATAATTCAATGCTACGGTATCTCCTGCCGGAAAGTTAAATACTACAATATCATTATGTTTCACGTTACCAAATCCTGTTACACGCTTATATTCCCATTGAGGGTGCTCAAGGTACGACTTGGTATTCAATACAGGCAAGGTGTGTTGAGTCATCGGCATTGAAAGCGGCGTATTTGGCACGCGTGCTCCGTAACTCATCTTGCTGACAAACAAGAAGTCGCCGACTAACAATGATTTCTCTAACGATGAAGAAGGTATCTGATAATTTTGAAATACATAGTTATTGACAAAATACAATGCAATTAAAGAAAACACTAAAGCATCCACCCAACTCATAAGACTACGAATCGCCGGATTTTTAATATCTTTCCAAAAAGCCCAAGGAATCTTTTTCGTAATATAAACATCGAAGATGATAGGGGTAACGAGTAATCCCCACCAACTTTTTATCCACAAGAGAAACAGCAAATAAAGACAAATGACAATAGCGCATGTAATCCATTGATGACGTGTAACCTGTTTCATATTCAAAAGCTAAATAAATCGTTCATTCCCAAATATCCTTGTTTATCCGCCGTAAATTCGGCTGCTAATACAGCTCCCAGAGCAAATCCTCTGCGATTTTTGGCATCGTGCGTAATACTAATACTGTCGGCATCCGACTCATAACGAATGGTGTGAATGCCGAAAACTTCACCTTCACGAATGGAGTGAATGGGAAGTTCATTACTGCTGTGCGCTATTTCTTTCACCCAAGAATCTTTCCGTTCCATGTTTTGCAAAATACCCTCGGCTAAAGTAATGGCTGTTCCACTCGGAGCATCCTGTTTGTGAACATGATGCGTTTCGCTTATGCTGAGGTCATATTCGGGGAATCTATCCATTATTTTAGCTAAATAGCTATTTATTGCTGAAAAAACGGCAACCCCAAGGCTAAAGTTCGATGCCCAAAACAAGGTTTTACCACCGTTTGCACACCATTCTTTTATCTCGTCGCCATGCTTATCCATCCACCCCGTACTGCCCGATACAAGCTTTACTCCCGCCTGAAAGGTTTTTATACAATTATCGTAAGCTGCCGCAGGATTGGTAAACTCAATAGCTACGTTAGCCGAACGAAAGGCTTCCGATTCAAATTCTTCTCGATTATCTATATCAATAATGCTGACAATCTGATGCCCACGGTTAAGGGCAATATCCCTTATTTCCTTGCCCATCTTGCCGTATCCGATGAGTGCTAATTTCATGCGCTATGATGTTATTTTCAGGCAAAGATAACTGTTTTGGTTATAAGTAATTACTTTTGCGCCACATTAACGCTTCGTTAACATGGAACATCTGTTGCACTACGTATGGAAATATAAGATTTTCCCTTTAAAGGAATTGCAAACTACCGAAGGTTTACCGTTGGAGATAATTGACCCCGGACTTCCCAATAACAATGCGGGACCTGATTTCTTTAATGCCAAGATAAAACTAAATGGTACTCTTTGGATAGGGAATATAGAAATTCATACTGCTTCGTCCGATTGGCATCGTCACGGACATCATAACGACAAGGCGTATGATTCTGTGATTCTTCATGTGGCGGAACAAACAAACTGTGAGGTCTTTCGTTCCAATGGAGAAAAAATCCCCCAATTCCGGTTAGCATGTCCGGACAATGTAAAAAAACATTATGATGAACTTTGCCAAACGGCAAACCCCCGGTGCTGTTCCGATTTCCATTCGTTGTCGAAGCTGATGGTGCATTCTTGGTTTACAGCTTTACAAACCGAGCGTTTTGAACAGAAAAGCAAAGTAATATCGGAACGTTTAAGAAAGTACGGTAATAATTGGGAAGATGTATTCTTTATTACTCTCGCACGCAATTTTGGTTTCGGATTGAACGGTGATGCTTTTGAATCGTGGGCAAACTTGCTGTCTTTTCGTGCCATAGACAAGCATCGTGATAACCTGATGCAGGTGGAGGCTTTGTTCTTCGGACAGGCAGGATTGCTTGATGAAGATGTTTCGGACGAGTATTACCAACAGTTACAAAAGGAATACCGCTATTTGCAACATAAATTTGAACTGCGGCAAACAGATGTTTCTATATGGCGTTTTTCAAGGCTCCGACCGAATAATTTTCCATACGTCCGCATTGCCCAATTAGCTCTCCTCTATCATCAAAAGCGCGCCTTATTTTCCAGAATCATGGAATCCGAGACAATAGCAGATGCTAAAGCCGTGCTTTCTGTTGGTACCTCCGACTATTGGGAAAAGCACTATAATTTTAACAACGCCTCACCCTGCCTGAAAAAGACCTTAGGCAGTACCACGTTGGATTTAATTTTTATCAATACGGTGATTCCTTTTCTCTATGCTTACGGTTTACATAGAGCGGACGAGCATTTATGTGAACGGGCTTCTGCTTTTTTGGAAACGTTGAAAGCCGAAAACAATCACATTACGCGTTCGTGGACGAAAAGAGGATTACACGCACGCACTGCTTCCGATTCACAAGCATTGCTGCAACTTCAAAAGGAATACTGCGATAAAAAGAAATGTTTATTTTGTCGATTCGGATATGAATCTATTAGAGCGTCTTCCTTTTTTTGTCAACAGAGACAATAGGATATACCAACCTATAACGAAAGCAATCCCCCCCGTTCTTAATATGACAAGTAACGGAATGCATGAAGCCAAAAAGATGAAGCCAATCTTATTCTCTTTCCATGATGATATGTGCTTGAATTTGAGAGAAAACATGGGAATATCTGCTACCAATAACCATGAAAATAAAAAGACCAACGCCAATAAATAGATGACATTAAATACGGACGATACAAAAAAGCAATGAAAACCTGCCGTTGCCGTTGCCCAAAATAGAGCATTGGCTGGTGTAGGCAATCCAATAAATGAATTTGTTTGCCTATCGTCTATATTAAACTTTGCCAAACGGAGAACGGAAAATACAGCGATGAGGAAGGCGAAATAGGGTATATAAGCTTTTAGTTCCTGCAAAAAAGCCGGATATTCCACCTCTTTGAATAAAGAAAACAAAATAAATGCCGGAGCTACTCCAAAACTAATAGCATCGGCTAAAGAATCCAATTCTTTCCCAAGAGGGGAGTAGGCTTTGAGCAGGCGTGCCAACATACCGTCAAAAAAGTCGAAAACAGCGCTCAATATAATAAAAATTGCCGCCCATTCGTATTTGACCTCGAACGCCATGACACATGCGATACACCCGGAAAAAAGATTGAAGCAAGTTATCGTGTTTGGTATCCAGCGAACAATATTGGTCATTATTGTTTTAGTTTAATTTCGCAATGATTGTTTGATTACCAATGGTTATTTGTCCCATATCAACAAGAATCTCCGTATTCAGGGGCAAATATATATCCACTCTAGATCCGAATTTAATAAATCCCAAATGCTCGTCAATATAACACTCTTCTCCTTTCTCCGCATAAGTTACAATGCGCCTTGCCATGGCTCCTGCTATTTGCCGAACCATAATCTCCGATCCTCCGGACGTTTCGATAATAATCATTGATCGCTCATTATCTGTACTTGCTTTCGGCAACCAAGCCCTCATATATTTACCGTTTTCATGGGTTGTCATTTTTATAGTTCCGTCCACGGGATACCAATTGGCGTGTACATTAAAGACACTCATGAAAATAGAAACCATCATACGACGGTCATGGAAGTACTCGTGTTCATGTACTTCTTCGATAACTACGATTTTACCGTCAGCCGGAGCAACCACTACCTTTTCCGTATTCTGCCCGAATAACCGTATGGGACACCGGAAAAAATTTATTATTGTAAAATAAACGAGGAAACTTATTGTTGCCGGAACAAAGAACATTCTTTTACACCCAATGCTCCAATACAAAATCGCATTAACAATCAACAATATAATGAAAGAGAAAATAAGAGTCTGCGTGCCTTCACGGTGGATTCTTATTTTCTTAAGCCTTGTTGTTGGGTGCATATATAAATATTATATACTATTAATAATTGCAAATATAGAATTATTATGGTACCCTAGCAAATAAATGATTAGGAAATATATCACATCAAAGATATTTTTATGCTGCTTTTGCATCTAAACCTTTGGCAATATTAAATAAAAAAGGCGTTGGTTCCTTAAAACTTATATATGTTTTTCTTCCTAAAAAGTTCGATTCCATCGAGTGAAATTCCGCTTTCTGAATATAATTTCAGGCTTACGGGCGCAACATAAAAATAATATTCGTATATTTAATCTCGCTTACCATCGGCATCCCTCCGCCTGCTTGCCGAAAGAATTCCCTCTTGCCTTGTCAATACCCGGTTTTCGTATATAAAATAATTTCGCTTTGGTATATAGCAAATGACCCGTATGGTATATACCATACGGGGTGTTTGGTATATACCATACGGGAATTATGCAACCGTCTTAGCTCCGGTATGCCAGTTCCATACCGGCGTATGCAAGTAGCATACTGGAGTATGCCAGTACCTTACGGGGAGTATAACGGTAAGTTGCTATCTTAGGTATTATTTTTCAATCACAAAAATATGCTTTCCCGACCCTGACAATACTTTAACAAAGTTGCCATCAATGATTCCTTTGGAGGGAGCATTGTCTGCTGTCAGGTGATATTTCGCCGATAGTTTAGGTAGCCATATTTCGGCTGTAGTGTTGGCGGGTATTTCCACTTCCATGACAAACCTTTTTCCGGGCTGATTGTTAAAAGCCATATAAATATCTCCCCGGATAGAAGGTAGTTTTATGGCGGCTTGCCGTAGCTTTGCCGGTTGGGGTTTGATGCGGATTTTCCCGAATCCGGGTTCAAGCGGTTCGATGCCCATCAGCTTACGCGGAATGAGATTGGCGGGGCTGGAGCCTGCCGACTGATTCCAATCTAAATCGGACTTGTATTTGTTATCCCAAGCTTCGAGCGTGAGGGTCGAACCGATACGGATAGTGTTATACCAACTGCGGTCGGAGGTTGAGGTAAGTAATTCCAAGGCATACGCCGCATCGTGATTGGCATAGAGGGCTTCCATCAACACGAGCGCGCCGCTGATACTGCAAGCCATTCCCCTCGTGTGCATATAATTCAAAATGGAACGGCTCTGTTTCTCCGGCGCTAAACCGAAAGCCATCGGGAACATATTGGCGTGCAGCGAGCTGTGGTCTGTGCTGATTCCGTCTTTATAATATCCTTTTTGTGTGTCGAGAAACAGGCGGTTGTAATCTTTCTTCATCTGTTGCGCCAACCGGAGATATTCCGCATGGTCTTCTTTATGACCGGCAGCATCGGCAAGTTGTGCCATTTGGCAGAGCGATAAGTAGTGATAGGCGTTGACTACCGCATTATAATCGGTAAATACAAACCCGTCGATTTCGCCCATTCCTGTGTTTCCCAAACCCATAAAGCCGCCGTCATTCCTGTCGTCATACACCCGGATTGCCAGCACGTTTTCTTGCCCCCAGCGAATAGCGGTGTCGTCGGTGCGGAGTATATATTTGCGGTGCGTGTCATAGCGACTGACAAACCCGCCCTCGTCTTCGGGAAAAAGTCCGGTTTTTCCCACCCAAACGCCGTTGAGATAGGTTTCTTCCGCATCGTCAATCTGTCCGAGGTCGATGAGCAAAGAGTCTTTCAATGCCGGTTTTGCCGGCAACATCAAATGGATTCTATACCAAGCGTACCCATTGTATTTGTCATATCCTTGTTTTTCCCACGCTCCGGTAGTTTTTATTTCCGCCCAACCGCTGTCGTTGAAATCGCTGTTTCTCCATTCGGTCTCATCGCCTGTTTGGAACTTTGCCGCCGGCAGGTTTATTTGCCCTCGTGCGTTTGTGCCGTCTGTTATGCGGATGCAAGGCGTATGGCGGTAGGAGCTGATGTGGGGCCAATCCACGATGTCGCGCAGCGCAGTTTGTTTGTCTGTCCGGGTACTGATTAATCCGTTGTTTTCCTTTAATCCGATAAGGGTTTTTGTTTTCAGAGCGTCATACTCTTTGTGCAAAGAAACGGTATTGCCGGTGTACATATAATCATTCCACGCCATCCATACCGATTGCATCGCCCATTCGGTGGGCCAAGTGGGAGCATTAATAAGGATTTCGTGACTGTGGCGGGCGATGGAAAATTCTCTATCCACGCAATACTGCCCCAATTGACTGATCAACGCTTCCCGTTCGTAGGTGGTGCGTTCTCTGTCGCCGTCCACGTATCTCCCTGCAAACGAAGTGGCTTTGATGGCATATTTGCATAGTTCCCAAACCTGATTCAGTACGGTATCGGAAGAATGAAACATCGAAGCCGTTTCATCGAAAGGATAATGCACCGTTTGGCGTACCGCATCCGTGGGTTTCATCGGATAAAGATAATTTTCTATTTCACAATAACGGAAAGGGGTAACTTCACCGGTGTAATCGGGCATTATATGTATGCTGTGCCGTCTGTTGGCGCGTATTTTGAGAAAGTATGTATGCGTGCCGGACATCAACGGCATACGATAACAGGAATAGCGAATGCTTCCGTCCGGGTCGCGGTCTATATGTCCGTCTTTGATGTGTTCGCCCAAATGAATCGTAATCGTATCGTTCTCTTGATTGGAAAACAAAGTGAGTTTCAGTTGTCCCCAAGCATCTTTGCCGAAGTCGATAAACGTATGACCTTCTTTTAAAGACCTTATAGCCACCGGATATTCATCGCTTATCTGTAAAGGATAACGCGCCGTCGCGCCGTCTAATGTTTGGGCGGTGATAAAACTCTTCACTTGAGAAAAAGGACTTTCTACTCCGTGATTGTCCCAAGTCTTCACTTTCCAGTAATAGACGGTAGCGGGTTGCAGCGGGTTTCCGTTGTAGGGTACGGCAACGGAATTGCCGCTTTCCGTACGTCCACTATCCCACATATCGGCTTCGTCTTTTGCCAGCAGTTCTCTCGAAGATGCAACAAGAATGTGGGATGCCGTTTGCAAAGTATTGGGTTGGTCGCTGTTCATTACCCAGCCCAGCATGGGCTGTGCGCTGTGTATTTCAGCCAACTGATAACGCTCTATGGCAGTTCCAAGCTCAGCCAAAGAAACATTGGCAGGATAACCGTCAAGGAAAACGCGGTCGGTATGTTCCAGTAAATCGGTTGTCAAATGAGTAGGGAGCCGTAGCTCTTCAGCATTGATGGCTGTCCGGCAACAGAAAAGAAACAGCACAAACGGCAAAGACGAATATAGGTTTTTCATGTTTAGATATTAAATTCAAGGCATCGCCGGCTAAATTACTCCTTCCCTAACAGCAATTCCACTTCGGAAGCATCTTTGCGAAGTTGGGCGATAAGCTGTTCTATGCTATCGAATTTCTCTTCCGAACGAATACGTTGCACAAACGAAATATGAATGGGATAATTGTAAATATCAGCCTGAAAATGAAGAATATGTACTTCGATACTACGATATGTTCCATTGTTGATGGTCGGTCTTCGCCCAATGTTGAGCATTCCGGTGAAGGAATGCCCATTGACCGCAACGCGAACAGCATATACTCCATCGCCGGGAATCAACTTGCCGGAATCTTCCACGCGAATATTAGCTGTGGGAAAACCGATAGCACGCCCCACTTTGTATCCATCAACCACCGTACCGGTTAAAGAATAATTGTATCCCAAATAGTCAGCGGCTTTATCCACCTCGCCTCCGAGCAACAAGGAACGTACCATTGAAGAACTAACATTTGCATGATTGTAAGTATAGGCACGAGCAAGAAACACTTCCATTCCTAACTCTTGCCCATATCGGTGGTAATCGTCAAAACTTTCACTGCGATTATGCCCAAAACGATGGTCGTAGCCAATAACGAGAGCCTGTACATTGTATTGTGCATAGAGAATATTTGCCATAAATTCACGGGCAGATAAAAGGGACATTTCCGGAGTGAAATCAGGCATTACGCAATAATCAATCCCTGTTTCGGCTAATAATTGTACTTTTTCATCGCAAGTAGTAAGTATTTCCAAACAATAACCGGAACCCATCACCTTGCGCGGATGTATGGGGAAAGTGATTATTGCAGAACGAATGCCTTTATTTGCAGCGATTTCTTTTACTTGATTGATTAAGAAACGATGCCCTTGGTGTACTCCGTCAAAAAAGCCGATGGCTACGGCACAAGGCTCTAACGAAGGAGTAAGGAAAGGTTTGCGGATAATTTTCATCAAATACTTAATTTACTCAAAAAGATGTCCCCAATTCTCCCTCGCTTTAGCCGTATAAGTATTGATTCCCAACGACTGTGCTACTTGGCAATTGGCTTCCGCATCATCAATAAAGAGTGTTTCTTGGGGAGCGATGGCTGTTTCTTCCAATACTTTTTGAAATAACTCAATTTCCGGCTTTGCGTAGTGTATTTCAAAGGAAAGGAACAGGCTTTCAAAATAATCTTCTACATGAAAACCTTTGTATGGGAAAGCATTTTGACATGCCCATTCCCAATGAATGAGATTGGTATTGCTAACTAAATAGACCACGTACTTTTCACGCAATTTCAGCAACAGGTCAAGTTTGGCAGTGGGGATATCTATTAAAAAGCTGTTCCATGCAGCATCAATCTGTTCGTCTGTAACCGGCTTTCCAGATAATTCCCGAAGTTCACTCCGAAACTCGGAAGGAGTAATCAATCCCTTTTCTAATTGCATAAACATTCCTTGTTGACGATAGGAATCAACAAAGCTTTCTATATTTTCTATTCCAATGTCTTTGAAATTGCTCAAACAAGCTTGGCGATCTAGATTTACCAATACACCGCCAAAGTCAATTAATAGGTTTCTTATTCCGCTTTTTCCCATTTTCAATCGTTAATATGAATATTCAATATGTAAAGTTAATCGTCATGCAACGCTAACTTTAGCTCTTTTATCAAATGTTTAGCTTCACCATATTGCTCAATAATAAAAAGCATATATCGTACATCTACACCAATACAGCGTTGTACGTCCGAATTAAAAATAATATCGCTGCTCATAGCTTCCCAATTTCCGTCAAAAGCAAGCCCCATTAATTCTCCTTTACCGTTAAACATAGCGCTGCCCGAATTGCCGCCTGTAATGTCATTATTCGAGATGAAACAAACTTTCATTTCACCATCGGAATCGGCATATTGCCCGTAGTCTTCGGAAACAAGCAATGTTGCTAACTGAGGTTCGATAGCAAAATCGGGGTCGTTCTCGTATGTCCTTGTTTTCTCTAAGATACCTTTAACCGTGGTGCTGTAGTCGTATTTCACTCCGTCAAAAGGCGAATAACTTTCAATCGTCCCAAAACTGAGACGCATAGTGGCATTTGCGTCGGGGTAGAAATTGCGATCTGCATACATACGGCGTATAACGGCATTGAGTTCACGCTCGTCATGGTCTATTGCTTCGGAATATAACAAACTCATCTGCTCTATTTCGTAATATTTTACAAGCAAATCTACGGCAGTAGCAATAATGGGATCATCAAATATATTATGAACAGAGTCTTTTTCTAAAACACGTTTGAATCCGTTTGGGGTAATTATATTGGTTTGAGCATAAAGCGAATCAACAAACGCCCGGTCGTCTCCTCCAAACTTTTGAGTAATGGAATGATATATTTCAGGCAAAAAAACAGAATCAACCTTGGAACGATATTCTTTCAACACAGCCGTAAATACATCTTTATCTATGTCCGGGTCAAGGTTGGCGTATTGATCCGTCATCTTTTTAATTGTTGTGACAAAGAGCTTTTCCTTCGGGTCAAAATCAAGAGTGAGTATCTCCAAAGCCAATTGCATGAGTTCGGGACCGTTTAAAAAAGATTCAACAAAGTAAGCCTGCGCTTTGTTTGCCGCTTGCCGGTTTTTATAGTTGAGTTCGAGGGAGGAAAATAACTGCAAGTTGTGAGCCTCTTTATCCGATTGTTGGATGCGCCGTAATAAGTCTGCTTCACCGGCTCGTTTCTTTTCAATCACTTTTTGTTTGCGAATGGCGTTATTCATGCCAATGCTGTTTTTCCAATAATTGGAACTTTCCGCATACTTCGCGGCGTACTTGATTTGAATGTCGGTTCTTTTGTCCATGGCACGTTTCCAGACGGCTTGTTTCACGTCGCGCACGTCAATCATGGCTTGATTCCCGTTATTCATCATTTCTTCGATGCCAAAAGAAGATAGGTTGCGTTCGGTACTTCCGGGATAGCCCAATGTGATACAGAATGCTCCTTCCTCATAGCCTTTCAATGAAATGGGAACCACGTATGGCGGTCGGTAAGGAACATTATCAGGGGCATAATCAGCAGGACGGTTATATTTATCGGCATAAATGCGGAACACGCAAAAATCTCCCGTATGTCGAGGCCACATCCAATTGTCGGTATCCCACCCAAACTTTCCCACGGAAGACGGAGGAGCATACACTAAACGCACATCGTTAAAATCCCGGTAAGTGGAAAGCCAAAATTCATTACCACTATAATATGCGTCAACTATTCCCGTTAACGTGGAATCTTTCTCGGACGCCTGTCTTTGTATGATATATATTACGGAGTCGATGGCTACTTTGCGTTCACTTTCTGTCATTACCGGACGAACGGCTTTCAACACATGTTTGGTTACATCTTCAGTTTTCAATAGGAAACGAACGTAGAGTTCGGGATTAGGCAGTTCGTCGTTCCGGTTGTGTGCTATAAATCCGTTTGTAATATAGTTATTTGCCGGTGAACTGTGTTGTTGTATGGAGCTGAACCCACAGTGATGATTGGTAAAGACCAGTCCCTCGTCCGAAACCACTACCCCCGAACAAAAACCCCCGAAACTAACCACAGCGTCTTTCAGGGAGGGTTTATCAGGGTTATATAGTTTATTGACAGGTAGCTGTAAGCCCAATTCTTTCATGGTTTTACAGGTTTGCCGGTTAAGGTTTCCCAACATCCACATACCCTCGTCAGCACAAACAGGCATACAGATGAACAAAGAAATCAATACACTAATTGCATTCTTGTTGTTCATGGTTCTTGTTTCTGCTTTTCTCAGACGCGAAAACCAATGATTTGACGTACTTCTTTTAGTGTTTTCGCCGCACTTTCCTGTGCCTTGTCAGCCCCTCGACGAGCAATTTTATCCAATAAATCCAAGTTTGCCGAATATTCTTCAATTCGCTCACGAATAGGAGCAATGAACGTTACAACATCCTCCGCCAGCTGCTTTTTCAAATCTCCGTAACGGATGGAGCAATCATTCCATTTCTCGTTGAAGTAGTTATACGCTTCTTTGGTGGAAACAATCTCAAGGAAAGTGAAGAGGTTTTGAATAACCTCCGGTTTATCGCTATTGGGAGCAATGGGACCAGAATCTGTTACGGCTTTCATTACTTTCTTCCGGATGCTTGCGGAATCCTCATACAGATAGATGCAGTTACCGTCCGATTTGCCCATCTTGCCCGACCCGTCAAGTCCCGGTATTTTGACTGCCTTGTCGGATAAAGAAAAGGACGCGGGTTCAGGAAATAACTCCGTATTATACATCGTATTGAAGCGGCGGGCAAATTTGCGAGCCATTTCCATATTCTGTTCCTGATCTTTTCCAACAGGAACTTTAACGGCTTTGTGAATAATAATATCAGCCGCCATAAGAGTAGGATAGGTCAGCAATCCGGCATTAACGTTATCCGGTTGTGTGCGCGCCTTTTCTTTAAAAGTGGTGGTACGCTCCAATTCGCCTAAGTATGCGTTCATATTCAGGTAAAGATAGAGTTCCGCAATTTCTTTAACGTCGCTTTGTATGTAGAGAGTAGCTTTTTCAGGATCAATGCCGCAAGCCAAGTATTCGGCAAGGATGGTTTGCGCGCTTTTGACAATGTCTTCGGGTTTGGGTCGCGTGGTCAGGGAATGCCAATCGGCAATAAAAAAATAGCAGTTGTATTCATGCTGCATTTGGAGAAAACTCTTTACAGCTCCAAAGTAGTTTCCCAAATGAAGATTTCCTGTCGGGCGAATCCCGCTGGCAACTATTTCCATCTTATATCAAAGTCTATTATTTGTACAAATTATAATGCTTACCGGACCCAACAATCCCGATTCCAGCAAAGCTGAGCTCTTTCTGTAATGTTTCCATGTGGCGAAAGTGTATCTGCCGCTGGTTCTGGGCGTTCCGTCAATAAGCCATGGAGGAAACTGTCCGTCGCGGATGCCGTCGTCCGGCAGTTGCTCGTCGCCTATCAGGCGGTTAGCCCACAAGTTGACCACTTCAATCTCTAATTGATTGCCTTTCGGCTTTACGACGCCGGTGATGTCCACCCGCCATGGCGCAGTCCACACCACGCCAAGGTTCTTACCGTTGAGCTTTACCCTCGCCATGTTTTTCACATTACCTAAATCCAGCCACAGCGTTTGCTTATCTGTTTGAGGCAAATCAAAAGTTTGGCGGTAAACGGCTGTTCCCGAATAGTATTTAATGCCGGGGTCAGCGTTTTTCGACCAGTCCGTCAGTTGGTCGAACACTACGGATTCCGGACCGCCCCATTGCGGGTCAAACGATACTGTCCATGGGTTGTTCAAGGTGGCTATCTGTTTCTGTTCCGGGAAATTATTACCGGAGGAAACTTGTTGAACATCCTTACGGAAAACGATGAAATAACCTTCGTTGACGTCAAATTGCAGCGGAATGGCGGTTTGTTCGCCATTGACCGTATATTCGGGCAACGCCCTCATATTACCGGTAACGGGATCCCATAGTTCGGGCTTCATTCCGGTAATGCGGAATTTGCAAAGAGCGTTTTTTGCTTTATCTGTACGGTTGGACACAAAATAGATGTCGGCATCCTGCATGGTGCGATGCGTGAAACGTATGCCGCCGTCCGTTTCAAAATCGACAGGCACACTTCCGGCAAGGATTCCGGCAGTAACATCATAAGGCGGATATAGGTTGTCCGCACGGGTTTCCAAAGGTTTACCCCAGATGATTTTGCCTTTGCCGTAGTTGCGCGTAGTTAAATTGACCGGTGTTTTGCCGTTTCCCCACAAATCTTCTGTCAAAGCCTTCAATTCATTGTCGCATAACGGATAATTGCTAAGGCTTGGCGATTTCTCAGGGGGCAGACCTACAACCGTTGCTCCTTCACGAACAAGTTCCATTATCTTTTTCAGTAGAGCGGGGGTCATGGTTTTGAAACAGGGAAGCGCCAACAAGCGATAGGAGGCTCCGCTGGGAAACACAATGAGATTGTCTTTTACGGTGGCTTTGTATAATAAGCCGGGGGGGCATCCGTCAAAATTATAACCTTTCCTGTCGGGTAATATCGGGTTATCCAAATTGTACGCCGATTCAGGGGCGCGGAATACGTGAGGCGCATTTTCGGGAGTTAAGTACAGCACATCGGCTACGGTGCGCCCTTGTTGCAGTATATATTGGCAACGAGCTACGTAGCGATGGTATGCGTCCGCCATGTGCCACCATGTCTGGTTGCGATCCCAATGGATACCATAAGGTCCCATCGTCATTCCGGGACGCACATTGTCGGGCAGCGACTGGTGCTGGAACGTATGGTAAAGAAAGCGATTCACACCGGCAGCATACGCCCACTCGCCCTGATTCTTCATGGAAGCAGGATGTTGCCGCCACCCATCGCCATGTGCGGTGAAAGATTCGGCAGGCACTACGGGTTGCCCCAGCAGATGCGAAACCGAAGCCCCTTCGGCAGGGCTGAACTCTGTCTGGAGACCTCGCCCAATACTCCAGAACTCGCACATGGGCATATCGCAGGAGGCTGCCAATTCAAGGTCGGAGAGAGGCGTCATATCGTAAGGCTGAATGGAAACGCTCAAGCCGTAACGCTTGGCATATTTAACGACATAGCTTGAATGGTTTTCCAAAACAAGTTCCTGCGCCGTTTGTCGCACATCCCACAAGAAGCGTTCACTGATTTCACGGCTCTGCACCATCACCCCTACATAAACAGGATAGAAAGGCTGGGGGTCGTAGCCTCTGCGCTGCGTGAACTCTTCCCGGAAACGGGCTGTCCAGTTTTGTGCGCCCATCTCCCAACTGTCGATATGCAACATTTGCAATCCGCCGGAAGATTTTGCCTTTTGGAAACCAATGTGGCGGAACAGTTTGCCGGGGAATTGATCTAGGTGCGCAGCCATGGCAACAGTATCGAACTTATCGGCTTCCAATCCTAAGCCCGGATAAGGCGCAGGGCGTGTGATTGCTCCTGTAGTACGGCTACCGAAGCGCATAATTGTCCATTGTCCTGCCGGCACATCCCAAGTCAGGCTGCCATCGGCTTGTAACTTACTGCTTAAGTCTATAATAGTTGTCTTTTCAACAGGTTTATCGCCCGGTTGAGCTGCAAATGCTTCATATATGGGCAGATATTGCTTCACGCTGTCTGCCGAACTGTAAGGACGCCGGTAATAAATCGCTTTTTCATCTATCTCTATCATATTCAGGTATCCATAGGCTTCTCCCGGTGTGGGTGAGGTGCCAATTCTTGTGGCGCCTGCCGGAAAAGCCAATACTGCCACATCCTTATAAAATTCAGGCCATTGCGTTTTCACCTCAGGAGCGAGTCCGTCTTTGCTAAAGAAAGGCTCACGGGGTTCCGGTTTGGGTAGCTGCAAAGTTTGGCTGCTGCCTCCTCTTACTTCTACCGACGAACAGACTAAATGCTGCATGGATTGTCCGGCTTCTACCCATGGACCACCGCTTCCCGACCATCCCGGACCAACGCCGAGAGAGATACAAATGCCTAAACGCTCAGATTCTTTTACTGCGTGTTTAAACATATCCTGCCATTGCTTGCTCAGAAAGTCAACCTTGCCGCGCGGTACGCCTACATTCACCTCAAGATAAACCACGTAGCCGATACCGACTTGCTTCATCGCCTCCAAGTCTTTGGTGATAGACTCCTTAGAAAGGTTGCCGTCCATAAAATACCAATACACTCCCGGACGCGCCGATGCAGGCGGATTGACAAAACCTTGCTCCAACGTCAAATTGCTTTCCCCGGTCTGGCAAGATTGGATAAAAATAAGCGAAAACAAAACTAGTATGCTTACATACAAAATACTTAATCTTTTCATGGCAATTGTTTTTATAATGCAAAAGTAATATTTTGTTCCATTACTAAGCATAGTTAAGTTAATAATACCAAAAAGTAAATTATAGAATACTTTATGTAAAGCATACTTGCGTATTTGAAAAGTATTATTTACATTTACGGCGTAATTATAATAATGATAATATGAAAGCAAATTTTTTATTTCCAAACAGGTTTCGGATAATCGGATGGATATTGTTGATACCTGCCGTTGTATTAGGGTATCTGGTTATATTTGAAGACTTTGAGTTTTCCTTCCTTAATATCGACATCTTCTCTTTGTTGCCTACTTCTTTTAATGCCACTCCGGGCATAAATCCGCCTTCTTTCCGTCTGTGGAGTATTGTCAACGATAATTTTACTCAGGAGCTTGCGGGCATATTATTTATTGTAAGTGCTATTTTCGTAGCCTTTTCAAAAGAAAAGAATGAGGATGAATACATCTCTAAAATTCGTCTGGAGTCCCTCGTGTGGGCAACATACGTAACTTTTGCTGTTCAAATCTTATGCTTGTTGTTTTTCTATGACTTTACATTCCTTAAGTCAATGATTGTAAATATGTTCACTATACTGATAGTGTTTATTGTCAGATACAATTTTATTATTTACCGTTCAAAGCCTCAGTGTAATGAAGAATAATATAAGGGTTGAACGCGCTATCCTTAGAATTACGCAGCAGCAGTTGGCAGAAATGATTCGGGTTAGCCGCCAGACAATTAATGCGATTGAAACGGATAAGTACGTGCCGTCAAC
>SNRY01000254.1_pt1 | contig 19436 bp, 15 predicted proteins | sample 4693421 | NCBI WGS metagenome assembly SNRY01 (sample SAMN11003215, study PRJNA524138) | termite gut metagenome | isolation source: Bacteroidetes bacterial symbionts from single cell of protist host amplifed... | host: Streblomastix strix ... | reverse complement strand
TACCCTGAGTAAATCTGTGAGAAGTTTTCCTCTAAGGTGCTGAAAATTAAGGTTCTATACTAATATATCTGCAACTATTTTGCTCTAAAACAGAATATTATTTTAATTTTTGTCATGTACTTAGATTATTCATTTAAAAATTATACAAATTATGGACTCACAAAAAGTTGAAAAAATGTGAACAGCTTAATTGATCGGAAGTGTCATAAATCAACTGAAATCACTATTTCCGTATGTTCCGTTTTTGTAATAATACCTTTCGATATACATCCCTATAACGTTATCATGAACCGTTTCGTTTTTGGAAAAACAAATCGTTTTACGATTCAAGCGTTTTTTAAGTGAATTCTGAAATTCAAATTCTTTCGCTCGATTTTCCATGTCTTATCCTTGCCCACACGAAGTTTGTCAGGGGGGAATGTACTTTGAATACGACCCCCAATCCTCTGTGTGATAGTTGGCTATATCAAACATTTTCAAGGTAACCGCATTTTTAGACGTGTCGCCGCTACCCAACGTGAGACAACGATTACGGAACTTTCAACATTTGCGACGTGGGACAGAAAACGGTCGGCACGGTTTGACAAGGAACTGCTGACAGGCAGCGACAGAAGACTGGAATAACAGTGCATTGAGACAACGAATCTGTGAGCGGACAAATTTGGAAAAGGATAAATGGAAGACACTGAAATCATGTGATGTTTGGATTTTACACACATTGTTGAAAAAAAATCAACTATCTGCGAAAATTTTACTATCTTTGCGGGGTGAAATTTTCATTTAGATAGAAAACATGAATGAACTGGAAAAGCTTGGAAATATACCGATTGACAACGCTGTTTTGTCCGACATAATAGGCAATTATAAGTTTCCGCGAAACAAGATTGCCACAATGGAAAAACGGAACGAAATAGTCCGTTTGAAAAAGGGTTTATATGTAGTTTCGGAAAAAATCAGCCGCAAAAAGATTTCGCGCGAGTTGATTGCCAATCACTTGTATGGAGCTTCTTATGTTTCGCTCGAAGCGGCTTTGTCGCATTACGGACTGATACCCGAAAAGGTTTTTACCATTCGTTCCATTACGACAAAGCGGGCGAAGCAGTTTAAGAATACTTTCGGGTATTTTGAGTATATTTCCGTGCCTGCCAATTATTTTTCGATTGGTATTCGTCAGCAAATAGTTGATAATGAATATGCTTACCTCATAGCCACGCCCGAAAAGGCACTTTGCGACTTGATTCTCGCCACACCCCGTTTGCGGCTTCAATCCGTCCGTGTCGTGCAAACTTATTTGGAAGATGACTTGCGGATTGATTTTTCTGCCGTTCAAAATATTGATACGGGAATACTTAGGCAATGTGCTGAGGTAGGAAGAAAAAAGGTAGAATTGAGGCAGTTGTTGAAATTTTTGGAAACGATAAAATAACACGCAGATGGAACGTTCCGATTTACTGGATATGACACAGATTTAATGGATTAATGAGGTGTTTTTATCCCGTCAGGAATGAATCGATCGGTAGAAAGAGCGTACAATCCTAAAGCATTTCTATGGAATGTAACCTTTAAATGGATGTGAGATTTGCAGAGTGATTTTATAGTATAAACTAAATATTGAAATATGATGAATATATTTTTCTCTTGGCAATCTGATTTGAATAAGAATAAGAATTTTATTGAAGATTGTATTAAATCTGCTATAAAAGATTTAAATGGAAAGAATAAATATCTTAATACTTTCAAATTAGATAAAGATACTGCTGGTGAACCTGGTAATCCTAATATAGTGGATGTTATATTAGAAAAAATTGATAATTGCAAAATATTTATTTGTGATGTTTCAATTATTAATGCCGATTATACTGGGAAAAAAATGCCAAATCCAAATGTTATTTTTGAATTAGGCTATGCAATAAAAGCATTAGGTTGGGAAAAGATTATTTGTATTGTAAATGAAGAGTTTGGTAAAATTGACAAATTGCCTTTTGATATAAATCACAAAAGATTAGTAACTTATAATTTGAATGAAAAAGAAAAGCTAAGAGAAAAAAAGAAAATAATAGATGTAATAAAAACAAATATTAATATATTAAATGAAAGAGGTTTGCTTTTTAATGAATTAGAAGATTATTTTAAAAGAAATATTGATACAGAATTTTTAACAATAATCAATCATTTAAGGAAAATTGTATTTGAAACTTGCGATAAAAATTTATTGGTTGATACGGGAAAGTTATTAAATATCGAAAAAGAAAAATTGTTAGAAAATATCAGGAACAGAAAAATATTAGGCTTTCATATATTTAAAAATTTCAATGTTAATTCAAATTCAATTAAAAAGTTATCAGATAGCGTTGTATCTACGTACGAGCCATTTTCCTAAAGACAAAATTGTTGTTCTGCTCAAGTTTTTAGAAACATTTTTCTACCGAGCGATGCAAATCTACCGGCTTGCAAAATCAAGTAAATTAGTCAAATCAAATAAATCACAATTCAGACAAAATATAAAGTTATGCCCAACCCAATTTTTGAAAATATGATGTCGCGTTACGAAATACGCACGAAGGACGACTACACCAACGCCCTGCACGAAGTGATGCAGCAAACGGCGTTGGCTGGCTTGTATCGCGGTGGATTCTTCAACCGTACAGCATTTTACGGAGGCACTTGCTTGCGAATTTTCTACGGCTTGCAACGCTTTTCCGAAGATATGGATTTTTCACTTTTGCAGGCAGACGAAAGTTTCCGATTAGAAAACTATTTCGATGCCATAACTGCTGAATTTCAATTGCTTGGAAGGGAAATTATCATCATGCGAAAAGAGAAAAAAATACAAACCAATGTCGAATCAGCGTTTTTGAAGGATAATACCGAAATTTACAATTTGGCTTTTACCACAGAAAAAAACGTAAAAATCAAAATCGAAGTCGATATGCAGCCACCCGTGGGCTTTTTGACGGAACATAAACTTTTGTTGTTGCCTTTTTCTTTTATGGTGCGTTGTTACACGCTACCCGATTTATATGCAGGCAAAATGCATGCACTGTTGTTCCGTGCATGGAAAAGCCGTGTAAAAGGACGCGATTGGTACGATTTTGAATGGTATATCCGTAATGATATCGCATTGAACTTTAAGCATTTGCAACAACGAGTCGAACAAATCAATTCAATAAAAAATGAAGATTTTTCATGCGCAATTTTTCAAAATATGTTGAAAGAAAAAATACTGAAAACGGATATAAATATAGTCAAAAACGATGTCCACCCATTTATCAAAAATCCTTCGGAAATAGATAAATGGACAACGGATTATTTTTTGCAATTAGTTGATATGATTAATTTTACAACAATACTTCGGTAAAAAATAGTTTAACTAATTCAAGTTGCTATTTATAATTTTAGCATTCTATCTAAGGTATATCCCCAGCTAAAAGCAATGAGTTTAATAAGAAATCCATTTTGCGTAACTGCATGAATCGTTTTAGGCAAGTATTTGGCAATATCACTGAAAGCGACTTCAATTCGTTTTCTGCTGATGGATATAAGATACTCTACCCACGGCTCGTGCGGACGTTTGGAGTTGGCTTTTCGGGCGGCGAGCAATCGAATCCCATCATCAGTCAACATCTCTTCGGTGTTATAATCCGTATAGGCAGCATCCGCGTACAGGGTACTTCCCTCAGGCAGGTTCAGTGGCATTTGTTTGAGTCCCTGCATGTCGTGGTAACTACCGGGGTAAAGGTGTATTCCACCGGAATCCCTTCCCTGGTAACTATCATATGTACTTTATATCCGTAAAACCAGCTGCGTTTGGAAGCACAATAACCTCTATACTCCGCTCCCTGTACTATCCGGCTGCGGGAAATACGAATGTTATGACAAACTGCTACGGGAAAACTATCAATGATATACGTATCACTGATAGTCAATTCTTTCAATGCGTGTCCTACCTGAAAGAACAACCCGGAGAGAAATTCTCCCATTCGGTGCATCCTGCGGTTGAAGCGGCTTGTACTAAGCATGGTTGGCATCAAGCCCGTACTGCGAACAAAGCCTATGGCTTTTTCTATATTTCCTCCAAAATACTGGGCAGCTATCAAGAGAGTGGTCGCTATTTCCGAGTCGCTAGTCTTGCGATTTATTGGTTCTTTATGTCCCATAGATTTAAATATATCATCCAAAAATACATATATTGCAATGGTTTTTGTAACCATAGGGTCAGTCCTCCTGCTTTTGTGTGTGAATAATACAAAGGTAGAGGATTGACTCCGAATTTTATTGCAAATTATAACTAGCAACTTGAATTAATTATATTTGTTCCATCCTAATTCGCGTTTTATTAGTAATGTGCCTGAATGTAATTTGTAAACAAGATGAAAAAGGTTTTTTTGAGTTTTTTGTTTCTTCAATCCCTGTTAATCTTATCAGGAAAGGCTGCTTCACCTATAAATGCCATTTATCCCGGAGCGATATTACCTGATGACAGAGGGATTCATGTAAATGCACATGGCGGCGGAATGCTTTATTACGAAGGGAAATATTATTGGTTTGGCGAACATAAAGGCAAAAAGTCAAGCGCCGCCTGGGTGGGCGTTACCTGCTATTCTTCAGACGACCTTTACAACTGGAAATACGAAGGCGTTGCCTTACCGGTGGTTAAAGATAATCCGGATAGCGATATTGTGGAAGGTTGTATTCTCGAACGTCCCAAAGTCATCTACAACAAGCAAACGAAAAAATTTATACTGTTCTTCCATTTGGAATTAAAAGGAAAAGGATACGAAGCGGCAAGAGTGGGAATCGCAATTAGCGACAAGATAACGGGACCTTATACTTACTTGAAATCCTACCGTCCGTGCGCCGGTTATTTGCCTATGAACCTGACGGAAGAACAACGCAATGCAACCGCAAAAGTTTCTGATTTTAAAAAGTGGTGGACGGATGAATGGAGACAGGCTACGGTCAATGGCATGTTTGTCCGAAGAAATTTTGCAGGCGGACAAATGTCCCGCGATATGACCCTCTATGTGGATGATGACGGAAAAGCCTATCATATTTATGCTTCGGAAGAAAATTTAACGATACAGTTGGCGGAATTATCCGATGATTACCTCAGCCACACAGGAAAATACGTGCGAATTGCCCCTGCCGGACACAACGAAGCGCCTGCGATTTTCAAAAAAGATGGCAGCTATTTTTTGATTACTTCCGGCTGTACGGGATGGGACCCGAATGCAGCCCGGTTATTTACCTCCGATTCTATTTGGGGACCATGGACGGAGCATCCAAACCCTTGCATGGGTACGGATGCTGATCTTACATTTCACTCGCAAAGCGCCTATATCCAACCGGTAATAGGTAAAAAAGACGCTTTTATTTTTATGGCTGACAGATGGACTCCTAAAAACCCGATAGATGCCCGCTATATCTGGTTACCCATCCAATTTAAAAACGGATTGCCAGTTCTAAAATGGATGGATAAATGGGATCTGTCTGTTTTTGAGCAATTAAGTGCCGATTTAAGTAATCCGAAAGAAATATCCGGATACCATTTGGTTTGGAACGAGGAATTTAACAAGGAAGGCAAACCTGATTCCAATGTGTGGAGTTACGAATACGGATTTGTGAGGAATGAAGAATACCAATGGTATCAACCGGAAAATGCTTATTGCCATAACGGGGTACTTACTATTGTCGGTAGGAATGAACAAATACCGAATCCAAACTATATAGAAGGGAGCAACGACTGGCGAAAAAAACGACCTTATGCGGAATACTCGGCTTCTTGCATTAAAACTGCAGGTAAAAAAGAATTTCAATACGGAAGATTTGAAATAAGAGCAAAAATACCGACGGCATCAGGTTCTTGGCCCGCTATCTGGACGTTGGGTAAATCTATGCCTTGGCCTTCCAATGGAGAAATAGATATTATGGAATATTACCGGATAAAGGGTATCCCTCATATTTTAGCGAATACGGCATGGGGAACAGATAACAAAGGAAATGCCCAATGGGACTCTGTAACCATTCCTTTTTCGGAATTTACGAAAAAAGACCCTTATTGGGCGGATAAATTCCATATCTGGCGCATGGATTGGGACGAAAAAGCTATCCGGTTGTATTTGGATAATCAATTACTGAATGAAACCTTATTGGCAGATACCCGAAACGGTTCGATCGATAATTATACCAATCCATTTCATCAACCGCATTATATCTTGTTAAACTTAGCCATTGGTGGAAATAATGGTGGAACACCTGATGATTCCGCTTTCCCGTTATGCTACGTAATAGATTATGTAAGGGTTTACCGGAAATTATAATATTCATGGAGATAAAATTATGAAAACAAAAGTAGTATGGGCAGTTATTTTATGGGTGTTATTTCCCAAGTGTGCCTATTCTCAGCTGTCTTTCGGACAGCCGGAGAAAATCAATGATGAATGGAAATTCATCTTGAAAGACGTTGATGGCGCTCAATCTCTCAATTGTAATGATACACGATGGCAAAATATTGATTTACCTCATGATTGGAGCATCAAAGAATCATTAAGCCCCACATTGGCAAGCGCCACGGGGTATTTGCCGGGGGGTATCGGATGGTATCGCAAAACTATCCATATACCCCAAGAGAAACAAGGAGAAAAAATATACCTGTATTTCGAAGGCGTTTATAATCGTAGCGAAGTATTCATAAACGGACAATCGCTGGGAAAACGCCCAAGCGGATATGCTTCATTTGCATTCGATGCGACGCCTTGGATTGAATACGGTAAAGACAACCTGATTGCTGTTCGTGTGGATCATAGCAGAAGCGCCGATTCTCGTTGGTACACCGGATCGGGTATCTATCGCAATGCCTGGCTGGTTTATGCTAAGCCCGTTCATATCGCTCAATGGGGCGTATATGCGTATCCCAAAGCGGTAACGAAAAAAAATGCTGTCATCAGCGTGGACGTTGAAATTGAAAACGGTTCAACCACTGGTAGTTCACTTACAATAACGAACGAATTGCTTTCGCAAGAAGGGAAGGTAGTGGCAAAAGAAACAAAAAAACTATCGACTCCGGCAGGTCAGCATGTTCAAACGAACATGGAATTGAAAGTTGGTAACCCACAACTATGGAGTATTGAAACTCCCAACTTATACCAACTCAAGACGACCGTGTTGCAGGGAAATAAGATAATTGACGAAACGACTACCACAACCGGTATCCGTTCTTACACATTCGATCCCAATACAGGTTTTGCATTGAATGGGCAAGCGTTGAAAGTGAAAGGCGTTTGTCTTCATCATGATGCAGGCGTGTTGGGCGCCTCTGTCCCCAAGGAAGTATGGAAACGAAGATTACTTACCCTCAAAGAATTAGGCTGCAATGCGATTCGTTGCAGCCACAATCCGCACGCTCCCGAACTGTACGAATTATGCGATGAGTTAGGTTTACTGGTGATGGACGAAGCTTTTGACGAATGGGAGTTTCCAAAACGAAAGTGGCTGGAAGGTTGGAACAGGGGAACGCCCGGATTTGACGGTATCGTCGATTTCTTTGAAGCATGGGGCGAAAGAGATTTAGCGGATATGGTGCGGCGCGACCGCAACCATGTTTCCATTTTTACCTGGAGTATTGGCAATGAGATAGATTATCCCAACGATCCCTATTCACATCCGGTATTGAACGGAATCGGTAAAGACGGCTTTACGCAACCCGTTTTTGGCGGATACCAAAAAGAGGCTCCCGATGCCATGCGTTTGGGAACAATGGCTAAGAAATTGGCTTTTGTAGTCCGGCAATATGATAAATCCCGTCCGGTTACAGCCGCTTTGGCGGGCGTGGCTATGTCCAACGAAACAGAATATCCGGGTGCATTGGATATTGCCGGATATAATTACACCGAAAGTTTTTACCTTTCCGACCACAAAAAATATCCTGACAGGGTCATTTACGGAAGCGAAAACGGTCATTCTTTCGATGCGTGGAAAGCCGTAACAGAGAATCCGTACATTTTCGGTCAATTTCTATGGACGGGAATTGATTATTTGGGGGAAGCCGATAGTTGGCCATCAAGGGGGTTTTCTGCCGGACTGTTGGATTTAGGCGGTTTTATCAAACCGAGAGGCTATTTCCGTCAATCGCTTTGGTCGGATAAACCAATGGCTTATATAGGAACTTATCCCCTTGTGCAGGACAATGAAAGAACACCTTCCATAGACGCCTTGCCTAGTTGGAATTATGATGCCAATCAAACCGTTCGTGTAGTGTGCTACACCAATGCGGCAAAAGCCCTGCTCGAACTAAACGGTAAACAAGTAGGTGATATTCAGGACTACAATCATCAGACAGGGATTATTCATTGGGATATTCCTTATCAGGCAGGGAAATTGGAAGTAATCGGTTTAGACAAGGGTAATAAAAAAATAACCCGTTATGCCGTACAATCCTCAAAGCAACCGGATGCATTAACCGTCTGTCATGTAGAAAAAGCAATTGTTAAAAATAAAGAGCTAACACAAATCATCGTTCAAGTAACGGATGAAAACGGCGTGCCGGTACTGTTGTCCGATAATGAAGTTACTTGCCATATTTCAGGTCCTGCTAAATTATTGGGACTTGAAGCAGGCAACATGACAGATATGACGGACTATACGGATAACAAACAGCGCGTTTTGTATGGTCGCCTTATAGCTTATATTCAGGCATCCGGAGAAGAAGGAGAAATAAAAGTGCGGTTCTCCTCTCCCTGGCTGAAATCAACAGAAACAATCATTCAGGCGGCAAATTCAGATTAGACAAATCTATTGGATGAAAATCTTTCACAGTGGCGTATTTACTAGAGTTTTGAGAATATGGGGTCTAATGGAAAACCGGTCTTGAACGAGGATAATACGATTCCCGAACCTAGTTTAATTTAAACTTTTTTGATGCGGTTGCCCTGTTTTTAAATAAATAGATAGCTGAGAGTTGAAAGTTTATTATTAACTTTCAACTCTCATTTTTCAACTAAAATAACGATAATATGATTCAAAAAAGATTCTTCTTAATTTTATTCGTTGCAACTGCTTGCGTTGCCTCTGCCCAAGATATCAAATCTCCCGACGGAAACATCTCCCTGTTTTTTTCTTTGTTAGATGGAGGAACTCCTACATACGCCCTTACCTACAAAGGGATAGAAGTGATAAAACCAAGTAAGCTCGGTTTGGAACTTAAATGCGAAGCTCTTTCTCGTAAGTTCGACGATTTCTCTCCAGAAAGTAACAAAGTGGAAAACAGCGATGTCCAAACCTCTCTCTATAATGGATTTGAAGTAACCCAAACTCAAAGTTCCGTTTATGATGAAATCTGGCATCCGGTATGGGGTGAAACCCAAAGTATCCGCAACAATTACAATGAAATGGCAGTAACGCTGAACCAACCTTCTACCAACCGGCAAATGCTTATTCGCTTCCGCCTGTTCAACGACGGTTTGGGCTTCCGTTACGAGTTCCCTCAACAAGAGAATCTCGTTTATTTTGTTATCAAGGAAGAAAAGACTCAATTTGCTTTAACGGGCGACCACATCGCTTTTTGGATACCCGGTGACTACGACACGCAAGAGTACGACTATACCACATCGAAACTATCCGAAATCAGAGGATTGATGCAACAAGCCATTACTCCCAACTCTTCGCAGACACCTTTCTCACAAACAGGAGTACAAACGGCATTGATGATGAAAACCGCCGACGGGCTTTACATCAACCTTCACGAAGCGGCGCTGATCGACTACGCTTGTATGCACCTCAACTTGGATGATAAGAACTTCATCTTCGAGTCTCACCTCACACCCAATGCACAAGGTGATAAAGGGCATCTGCAAGCTCCATGCCATTCCCCTTGGCGTACAATTATCGCAAGCAATGATGCCCGCAACATCCTTGCTTCCAACATCACGCTGAATTTGAACGACCCCTGCAAACTAACGGATACCTCTTGGATAAAACCTGTGAAATACGTAGGGGTATGGTGGGAAATGATTACCGGTAAAAGCACATGGGCATATACGGAAGATTTGCCAAGCGTACAATTAGACGTTACCGATTATAAAAAAGTAAAGCCTAACGGCAAACATGGAGCTAACACCGCTCATGTGAAAGAATATATTGATTTTGCTGCCAAGAACGGCTTTGATGCCGTGCTGGTAGAAGGTTGGAACGTTGGTTGGGAAGATTGGTTCGGCAACTCAAAGGATTATGTGTTCGATTTCGTTACCCCTTATCCCGATTTCAATGTTGCCGAGATACGTAATTATGCCAAAAGTAAAGGTGTGAAGATGATTATGCACCACGAAACGTCTTCTTCCACCCGCAACTACGAACGCTATATGGATAAAGCCTATCAATTCATGGTTGACAACGGTTACAACGCCGTGAAAAGCGGTTACGTTGGCGATATTATCCCTCACGGGGAATATCATTACGGACAATGGGCGGTGAATCATTATCAACATGCCATAGAGAAAGCCGCTCAATATCATATCATGGTGAATGCTCACGAAGCAGTGCGACCTACAGGGATATGCCGTACTTATCCTAATTTAATCGGAAATGAATCGGCACGCGGTACGGAGTATCAGGCATTCGGAGGCAGTAACCCCAATCACGTTACCATTCTGCCTTTCACCCGTCTGTTAGGAGGTCCGATGGATTACACGCCAGGCATCTTTGAACAAGACATCCGGAAAATTAACCCCGACAACCATTCGCATGTAAACAGCACGCTTGTCAATCAGTTAGCTTTATACGTGACCATGTACAGCCCTCTCCAAATGGCAGCCGATTTGATTGAAAACTACGAACGTTTCCCTGATACCTTTCAATTTATTAAAGATGTAGCCCTAGATTGGGAAGACAGCAAATACCTCGAAGCCGAACCGGCTGAATACGTCACTATAGCCCGCAAAGCAAAAGGTACGAACAATTGGTTTGTAGGCAGCGTATGCAGTGAAAAGGGCTTTACCTCCAACATCAGTTTCGATTTCCTTGATAGCGACAAAACTTATATTGCCACCATATATGCCGATGCCAAGGATGCTCATTACAAAAGCAACCCACAGGCATACACTATCCGCCAGGCGCTTGTGACCAATAAATCCAAGTTGAAACAGCAATCCGCACCCGGTGGTGGTTATGCTATCAGCCTTATCAAAGCAGATAAAGCCCGGACAAAAGGCTTGAAGAAATTATAATAAATATGGACTTTGTTGCAACGGTATTGTAAAAGAAGGGTTATTGGTGTATTTTTGTATTTGGAAACAAAAAAATACAGATACATGAGTACCTATCCAACAACCCAATACAAAGATAAGTATAAAATCAAGCATTGGCAAGCGTATAACAAAAGTTTGTGTCAACGCGGCAGTTTAACTTTATGGTTAGACGAATCCGTATTACAGGAATGGGAATCGGCAAGTAAAAAGAAGAAGGAAGTAGGCGAACAGACTTATTCGGACAGTATTATTCAATGTTGTTTATTGCTGAAAATTAATTATCGTCTCAGACTGCGTCAAAGTACGGGATTTATGGCAAGTCTGTTTTTGCTGATGGGCAAAAGTCATTTAGTTGTACCGGATTACACTACCCTTTGCCGCCGTCAAAAGAGCCTTCCGGTAACCATACAAAACCGGTTGGAATCGGGCGAAAAATTAGTGATAGGTATAGATTCGACAGGCTTAAAAGTTTATGGAGAAGGCGAATGGAAAGTTCGTAAACACGGCTGGTCAAAGCACCGTACTTGGCGTAAACTGCATGTTTGCATAGACTTGACCTCTCAGGAAATACTTTCGGTGGAATTAACAGGCAATGAAGAAGATGACGCCTCAACAGGAAGTAAAATGCTGGAGGGTAAAACAGGCAATATACACAGTTTTCATGGTGACGGGGCTTATGACAAGTTTGGTTTCAGGGAGGTTTTAGGAAGTGGTATAGAGCAAATAATTCCACCACCTAAAAATGCAGTGATACAAAAAGCGAAAGGGAAAAAGCCTTTGCCGGATTATTTGATTCAGCGCAATCGGGCGGTGGAATACATAAACAAACACGGTTCGAAGTCATGGAAAGAACAAAACGGCTATCATCGACGAAGTCTCAATGAAGTGGTGATGTTCCGCTACAAGACAATTTTCGGCGGAAAATTAGATGCCCGAACATTAAGAAATCAGAAAACGGAGGTCAAACTCAAATGTTTGACATTAAATAAATTCATTGGGATGGGTATGCCCGATGCTTACAAAGTGAGTTGATTTTAAAAGTAACGATAGATAAGAAAAATACCAGCTTGACTATCGTTGCAACAAAGTCGATATTCAGCCAATTAGTCATATTGTAGATTTATGTTAAATATATAGTTTTCAAATAGTTAACAAATTCATACTTTGTCAAAGGGCAAAAAATACTATTTGTAATTAATTGAAAATAAATATATTACTCGTTGCAACAAAGTCCTGAATATCAACAAATAACCGTTGCAACAAAGTCTCCGAACTGAAACAACTTAATGGCGGAATGGAACTGACACCGGAGGATTATTCATACGAGGACACTTCCCTACCCTTAGATTTTACCGCTTGGTATGTTTCAGCGGAACAAAAGAATCCTGTTTTGGAATACGTCAGGTTGGAAGCGGAACTCAGTAAAAATCAAATATCGTTGAACAAAGCGATGCAGCTTCCCTCTTTTTCAGCAGGCTATATGAGTGAAAAAGTAGCAGGCGAACATTTTCAAGGCATCACGTTGGGCATTTCCATTCCTCTTTGGGAAAATAAAAACCGCGTGAAGCAAGCAAAAGCTGCTGCAAGAGCTGCCGTCATCCGTCAAGAGGATAGCAGACAGCAGTTCTACCACCAATTACAAAATCAATATGAACGGACACAAGGATTGAAAAGCATTGCCGACACATACAAATCATCGGTAACAACGCTTGATAGCACGGATTTACTTACAAAATCGCTTGAAGCAGGGGAAATATCGATACTGGAGTATGTGGTAGAGATTGGATGGCGCTATGATATGATGAAACAGGCTTTGGAAGCAGAAAGAGATTACCGGAAAGCGCGAGCGGAATTAGAAGCGGTGGAGTTATAACACAGCAGAAATGTTGTAAATTAGGCTTCCGCACCGGAGCAATCCATAATTTCTTGAAGCAAATGTCCGTTTTGTTTCCTGAAACAGGCAAATTTCACAGAAACCATGCCGCCAACAGGGCGACCGCAAGGGTCGCCCTGTTGGCGGTCATCGCACCGATTGCGATATTTAGGGCGATATTCAGGGCGACCGCAAGGGTCGTCCCTACCCAATAATGAATTACCTGTATTAAATTGACATTATCAATGAATCATACCACAATGCGACAATAAGCACTTTAAATTATCATTGATAAACAAACATGTTGCCAAAATCTATTTTCCAAGTCTATAGGCATATCCCAACATAACTGTTGCCGAGCCAATACGGTTCGAACCGTTGACTTCCTCTTTTTGCAGCCTTACAAAACCGTAATTTCCCCCAACTTCAAGGAAAAGCTTGTTCCGGTTGCATTGATAGGATAATCCTAAATCACCTTGAACACCCACATTTACTTTTCTCAAATCGTCCTTAATATCTGTAGTGCCGAACTCCATCTCGCTGGCAAGAGCGTATGCCAATTCGGGTGCGTTTTCTGTTATAAGCGGTTTAACTGTTGACGGAATAATATCCCACAATGTTTGCGACTTGGAGGCATCTGTGTACAATTCGCTTTGCCCCTTCGATACTTGTTTGGCTGACAAAAGAAACGAAACAAAAGGTCCGGCTCCTACATAAACCCGCCATGATTTACCAAAGTCTTTGCCTACCTGTAACGATAACGGTATCATCAGATAATCAAATTTTGCCTCGTTTTTTACATCCGCATAGAAAATTGAGGGCAAAGAACTTCCTATCTGACCAAGCATTGCAGACATTCCCGGTGCATTAGCGCTAACGCCCATATTTGAGATAACCGAAGACATTAGTTGATTGGTCGCCATTGCCTGAACACCGTTGCGATTGCCTCCCTGACCGGAATATTCAACTCCCAAACGCAGAGACAACAAGTTGTTCATACCCAACTCTGCAAATGCTCCTCCGGTTCCGGCAAAACGCGATGAATAACCTTTACTCAAAGGATTATCACCTCCGGCAATTACGTTAGGTATAGACAACCCTCCCCGCACTCCGACGTTCACTGTTTGTGAATAACCATACAGGCTTAATAAACTTAATGCTAATACTAAAATTCTTTTCATGATTTTTTTGTTTTAATTATAATACTATTTATGAACAGGTATTGTTACATAAACAACTTATCGGTAACCAGAGATAAATAGTACAAAGATTTACATACATACTTTTATTTATTAACAACACTAAAAAGGGATTATTCCGAATAATTTTATGTCTTTCATTTCCTGATATTTTCATTTTTTGAATCTAAATATAATGTTGCGCAAAAATAATCAAAATCGGAACATAATAATTCCGAATTCAAATTATGTTGAATTTTTTTTCACCTCTTGCTATCTAATTATTGACTTTTCTCCCGGTCAAAAAGGTTTTCGATACATACACCCGTTTTTCCATTCGGAGCAACCGTAAGCTGTCTTACCCTTTATGACAACCCCTTTCCCGCAAAGAGGGCAAGAAGAATTGATTAATGCATCCGGTTTAGACTCTGTTGTTTGGGGGACAATCGTAATACGATGGTAGGTATTGTCTGCTAAAACATTTTTTACAATTCCCGATACCATTTGTTTTAATTCGTCCAAAAACAGCCGGGCATCATACGTTTTCTTTTCTATTCCACGCAATTTTTTCTCCCAAACACCGGTCAGTTCGGCCGACTTTAAAAGCTCTTCATGGATAATCTGTATCAATTCTACGCCTACGGGAGTGGCAATAAGATTTTTCTTTTCTTTGCGAATGTAATTCCGTTTAAACAACGTTTCTATAATGTTTGCGCGCGTAGAAGGGCGACCAATACCATTTTCTTTTAACACATCGCGAAGTTCTTCATTGTCCACCCGTTTACCCGCTGTTTCCATAGCACGAAGAAGAGTCGCTTCGGTATAAGGTTTGGGTGGTTGGGTTTGTTTTTCATTGATACCGGGAACATGCGAACCGCTTTCTCCTTTTACAAAGCGGGGAAGTGTGCGCTCTTCATCATCCTCTTTTACCTCCTGCTTTTCTTTGGAAAAGATAATACGCCAGCCCGGTTCTAAGATTTGTTTGCCGGTGACTTTAAATTCTATTTTGTTTACTTCTCCCAATATAGTGGTGGTAGAAATCTTACAATCAAGATAAAAAACAGCAATAAATCTTCGGGCAATGAAGTCAAAGACAAGAAGTTCCTGTTCCGTTAAATGCTGTGGATATACGCCTGTGGGGATAATCGCATGGTGATCGGTTATTTTGGAAGTGTCGAATACTTTTTTTGATTTGGGTAATTTTATATCTTTCAGTGGAGTGGTAAGCGAACTATAATCTTTCAAACCTTCCAATATCGCAGGACATTTAGGGTAAACATCGTCACTCAAATAAGTAGTATCCACACGGGGATAAGTAGTGATTTTCTTTTCGTACAAAGATTGAATAAGTTTCAATGTCTCATCAGCAGAATAGCCAAATTTTTTGTTATATTCCACTTGAAGTGAGGTTAGGTCGAATAATCGAGGAGCATATTCCGTTCCCTTTTTGGAAGCTACATCCGTTACCGTAAAATCAGACTGCTTCACTGTTTCCAAAAAAATCAAAGCTTCTTCTTTCGAAGTGAATTTACCTTTTGTCGTCGAAAAAGCAGTTTCCCGATAGATCGTTTTTAGTTCCCAATAAAGCTCCGGCTTAAAACTCTCTATCTCCCATTGACGATGGACAATGAGCGCTAATGTAGGAGTCTGCACCCGTCCTATAGAGAGCACTTGCCTGTTTTGCCCGTATTTTTGCGTATAGAGGCGAGTAGCATTTATTCCCAGTAGCCAATCACCAATGGCGCGTGAAAGACCGGCTTCATACAAAGACTGATATTCCGTCTGGTCTTTCAATTGGGAGAAACCCTCTTTAATAGCTTCTTCCGTCAATGAAGAAATCCATAAACGTTTGACAGGGCAATTCACTCCCGCTTTTTGCATCACCCAACGTTGTATCAACTCCCCTTCTTGACCGGCATCACCACAGTTCACAATCTCGTCGGCTTGCTGCATCAACTGTTCGACGATAGCAAATTGTTTTTTGTAACCCGGATTATCTATCAATTTAATACCAAAACGCGGTGGAATCATAGGAAGATTACCTAAGCTCCATGATTTCCATGCAGGAGTATATTCGTGTGGTTCTTTCAGGGTGCACAAATGACCGAATGTCCAAGTGATTTGGTATCCGTTTCCTTCCATGTATCCGTCTTTTTTAGTGACGGCTCCGAGAACACGAGCAATATCGCGTGCCACAGAAGGCTTTTCGGCAATGCAAAGTATCATATATCCACAAATAACATATAGCGAATCATCGTACCATCGCCTGCCCTTTTACCGAAAAAACAACACCTGTCAATACATTAATACCGGAATACAAATTTTTGATTTATTCATTATAGACCCAAAGAAATACGATAATTATCCGGTTCAATAAAAAATATTATAAATTTATTTTTTTTGCAATATCCGTAGGTATTGCTTTTTTATGAACAAGAATATTGATGGTTTTATATTTCACAAAAGATTTTGACACATACCATGTACCCTGATATTTATTCTTAGTTCCCCAAGAATTTTTTACCATATAATACTCTTTCCCCGTTTGATCTTTAGCTATTCCATAAATATGCATTCCGTGATCATCGGTCGTTTCCCAATTATTAAAAGCCGTTTGACGCATTTCTTGAGTAATTTCCTGTTCGGGAGAAGGTTTCAAAGTTAATTCTTTCCGTTTATCTTCCGGAGTCATCCCTGTCCAACGCGCCATATCAGATCCTGCTAAATCAGGACGATCGATATCGGGTACTACCGCAATGCCATTCCGGGTAAATCCCTGCTCACTGACGTCGCTTGCCCATGCAACGGTAAAACCTTTCTCTATAGCGTTATCTATCAAGGTCACTAATTCGTCGATAGGCAAATTCCATGAATTTCCGTTACGCCAGTTATCTTGTATTTCGATGGCAAACTCACTATAAAAAGGATGATGGGTGAACGATGTCAATGACACATAATCATCAGGATTCAACCCTAACGAATAAGCAAAAGAGGTAGGAGTATATTCCTTTCCTTGGTAAATAAACTTTTCGGGATATTTTCCTAAATAAGTATCATATATGGCGCTAACCCCCTGTTTCCATACCGGTGTCAGTTTTTTTAGACTTCCCTTAGCAATAGCGTTCACGTATGCCTTTGCCACAGCATCTAATTCAGCGTGCACCGGCAAAGATTCACCGTACTTAATTCCCGGCATAACTTCCTGTGGCGCTATTCCATAATGTTTTAAACAAAATATCACATCATAAAAACTCCCGCCCGGCATAAAAGAGCCTTCCCCATGCAGGCGTACATATTGTTCAGCCCGGTCTATCATGGTATGATGAACCACAAACATCTCCGAGAAATCATATTCCCCTTTTCCCATACGAAGAAGTTCCGCTTCCAAAAAACTAAGACCGGAAAAACTCCAGCAGGTACTTGAGCGATTCTGATTTTTCACAGAAGTGATAGGATTTTCTTTTAGCGTAGCAAAAACAAAACTTTCCTCTTTATTTTCTTCCTGCGCTGACAGAGGGTAACTATACAATCCCAATGCTAATACAACTATCAATAACTTTTTCATGATCATCGAATTTATATTATAATCCATAGACAAAGATACCTAATTGTTTTCAAATACTTCTCTTTTGTACATACAAAAAAGAGAACCCCTTTCGGAAGTCCCCTTTATTCTATCCCAATTAAAAACTAATTATTTATTAATTTTTGCCATGTGAAGAATCAAGTCAATCACTTTACTTGAATATCCCCATTCATTGTCATACCAAGATACCACTTTCACGAAAGTCGGAGTTAATGGAATACCAGCTTTTACATCAAAAATAGAAGTACGAGGGTCACCAATAAAGTCAGAAGAAACCACATCATCTTCCGTATAACCCAAAATACCTTTCAATTCACCTTCGGAAGCAGCTTTCATCACATCGCAAATTTTAGCATAAGTAGTTTCTTTAACAAGATTTACCGTCAAATCAACCACTGAAACATCAAGAGTAGGAACCCGCAAAGACATACCTGTCAATTTACCATTCAATTGAGGAATAACTTTACCCACAGCCTTGGCAGCGCCTGTGGACGAAGGAATAATATTGCCGGAAGCTCCGCGTCCCCCTCTCCAATCTTTTGCCGAAGGTCCGTCAACTGTTTTTTGAGTGGCAGTCGTAGAATGAACAGTAGTCATCAAACCGCTTGCGATACCAAAATTATCATTCAACACTTTGGCAACAGGAGCCAAGCAGTTAGTTGTACAAGAAGCATTAGATACGATTTGTTGTCCGGAATAAGTATTATGATTGACACCGCATACAAACATGGGGGTATCGTCTTTAGAAGGGCCAGACATTACAACATACTTCGCACCCGCACTAATATGTCCTTGCGCCTTTTCTTTTGTAAGGAATAAACCGGTGGATTCAACCACATAATCAGCGCCTATTTCACCCCATTTCAAATCAGCCGGATTTTTTTCCGCTGTTACACGAATTGTTTTCCCATTAACGATGAGTTTACCGTCTTTAGCTTCGGCTGTACCTTCAAAATGACCATGTATTGTGTCATACTTTAACATGTAAACCATATAATCCACATCAATCAAATCGTTGATACCAACAACCTCAACGTCATTTCTTTCCTGAGCAGCACGGAAAACCAAACGTCCGATACGTCCAAATCCATTAATACCTACTTTAATCATTTTCGTTAAAAATTAAATTATCCTATTTCTGTTCAATGTATATAAACTAAAATCATTGCAAAAATAAAAATACTGGGGTATATTTGTTCTTTATTATAAGTTTTTACGTTTCTTATAAAAAGTTTTATATCCCTTAATTATTTTTTAACACAACTCCCTATTCCATCTCGACAGGTTATTCCCTTTCTTGGAACTCGATAGGTTGAAGTTGTCGTTATCACACAAAAACCCCCGCTCTCCTCTCCCTTTCCGTCCCTTTCCGGTCTTATTCTGCGGAGCGTCAGCGGGTCTGTTCCCGTTCCTGCATGTACTCATTCCGTAGCCGTACTTTCGTACCTCTCCCGTCCTTAATTCTTAATCCTTATCCTTATTCTGATCCTTATTTTTATTCTTATAGATAAAAATCCGGCAACTTCCTACTCTCCCACCCTGAGGCAGTACCATCGGCG
>SNRY01000253.1_pt1 | contig 19513 bp, 14 predicted proteins | sample 4693421 | NCBI WGS metagenome assembly SNRY01 (sample SAMN11003215, study PRJNA524138) | termite gut metagenome | isolation source: Bacteroidetes bacterial symbionts from single cell of protist host amplifed... | host: Streblomastix strix ... | reverse complement strand
TTTACATTTATACCGTTGATGACCTCGTACTATACCATTCTTAATCTTGTTGCTACTTTGACACTTTGGACAATTCATCGCTTTTTGCTGCAAAGGTAATAAAACTATCTTAAATTAGCAATGCCCTCTTGTAAAATAACATGAATACTTAAATACACTACAACCTCAATACCTAAGGTGATTATAAAAGCCATAAATGCCGTAAAACTATCAAATCCCATAGAGGCGGCAGATATGCGTGCCAGTGTTGCAAGTATCAAAGCGACACATGCAACTATCGCGTATAAGATAATGTATTGTAATACACTTTTTTTCATACTTTTGTGTTTTATATTCCTTCTAATTTTATTGCTTGCGATGCTTTGTTTTTCTTTTCGTCCACCACTTTTGCATAAATTTGAGTAGCCTTTACATTGGTGTGTCCTAACATTTTACTGACGGTATAAATATCAGTTCCACTGGAAAGTTGGAGCGTGACGAACGTGTGCCGGAAACAGTGGAATGTGATTTTCTTTGTAATACCTGCGGATTCAATCCAACGTTTGAGCGGTTTAGAAACCCAAGTGGGATCGGGCAAATCTTCAAAAACAAGATGATCGGGTTTGCCGGGTTTGCCGCAAAGTTGCAACGCCTGTGCAGATATAGGCATATACTCCACGCCTTTTGTTTTCTGTTGGGTGAAGTTGAGGCGGGCTTGTTCTCCGTCAATTTGTATTTCTTTCCAGCGCATTTTTTGAATATCACAATGGCGCAAGCCTGTGAGTGCGGAAAATAGCGCAGCGTTTTTAAGCATTGGCTGGTCGCAAGGCATGGCGACAAGCGCATTGAGTTCTTCCACTGTGAGGAACTCGCGGCGACTTTCCTGTTCCTGTATTCCTTTGATTTTAGCGGACAAATCAATGGTGAGATAGCCGTCAATGAATGCCTGCTTTAATGCGGCTTTGAAAATGGAAAAGTAAGTTGCGGCGGTATTGTGGGCGATTGCTCCGCTTTTGTTGCCACCGCAGGGGGCGGACAAAAGGAACGTCTTAAATTCTTCAGCTAACCGGTTGTCTATTTTGGCAAATAGCAATGTATCGCCTGCAAACCGTTTCAGAAAATTGAGGGTGCGTTGCCAATTGGTAATAATAGATTGAGAACTGTTGGCGTGGCGTTTCTTAGAGGTTTCGGAAAAGTATTCTATGAAATTTTGCTGGGAACGCTCTTTTTGTTCGGCTTGGGCAGTTTCAGTATCGCTATATAAATCGGCATTATCATATTCTCGTTGTCGAAGTTTGCGGACGCCATCAGCGTAAAGGCAGGCTTGTTGGTCTTTTTCGTTCTGGCACATTATCACACCGTTATTATCTCTTTTGGGTTTGAAAGTTTTAGAACTATTAGTGGTGCGTGCGGTGCGTTTCTTATCCTAAATAATGGTAGTAACAATACGGTTTAACGCTTCAACAATACGCTGTGGTTTATTTTTACCCGAAGCAAATACAGGATAACTTTCTATGCACAAATACCATTCATCACGAAATACAGCTTTTCGGATTCTTACGGTTACTTTCGTTCTATTTAGCTGTTTCATAAGTCGTTACTTTTTGTTTGCAAAAACACGGTCAATTTCTTCTTTGGGGACATAAACGAATTTGCCTACCTGCCGTTTGGGGATGCTATACCGGCGAATGGTTTTGCTAACTGTGGATAGCGACACTCCGAATTTTTCGGATACTTCGGCAATGGTGTAACATTCGTTTTGCGAATAGTCCATTTTCTTAGGTTGCTTTGCCGGCACTATTGGCTTTGTTTCTATTGGCGTAAACATTGCTTCAATATGTGTTCGGCTAATTCTGGTTAGCCTTTCGCCCAAATTAATAGCGGGAATTTTGCCTATTCGTATAAGTCGGTAAATAGTATCTCTTGAAACATCAAACAACAAAACAGCTTCCGCAATTGATATGTAAGGGCGATTGCTTGGAATTTTGGCAATAAGTTCTTGCTGTTTTACTTCTTGACGTTCAGCTTTCTTTTTATTGTTGCTTGCTTTTGTAATACAGGATTTGGAACAGAAACGAGTAGTAACTGTTTTTGCCTCGAATATTTTACCGCAACATTCGCAAGTCTTCGGTATTTTTAGCTTGCTATATCCCATATAATAAATATATATAAGTGCTTATAAGTATATTTACGTTGCACATATTTGTAGAATAAGTTGTGTCGCAAATATACGATAAAAAACGATATGCAAGCATTAAAATCAATAGCTATTTAAAACAAAAATAGCGGTAAACCATTGATTTACCGCTATCTAACTATCATTGACTATTAATTTTTATAACCCTTACTTCACTTCTTCAAAATCAGCATCTTGCACATTATCGCTATTCTCACTTTCATTGCCTTGTTCGGCATTTGCATTAGAGCCGGTTTGTTGTGCGTCTTGAGATGCTCCGCTTTGTGCGTACATTTCGGCACTTGCAGCTTGAAAAGCAGCATTCAATCCTGTTATAGCAGCATCAATAGCAGTAATATCTTGTGCTTTATGAGCGTCTTTTAACTTACTTAACGCTGCTTCAATAGGAGCTTTTTTATCGGCAGAGAGTTTATCGCCCAAATCTTTCAGTTGTTTCTCTGTTTGGAAAATCATACTGTCAGCTTGGTTCAATTTATCTATCTTTTCGCGTTCCTTTTTATCCGCTTCGGCATTTGCCGCGGCTTCAGCTTTCATCCGTTCTATTTCTTCTTTGCTCAAGCCACTGGAAGCTTCAATACGGATAGCTTGCTCTTTACCGGTTGCTTTATCTTTGGCAGAAACCTTTAAAATACCATTGGCATCAATATCGAAAGTAACTTCAATTTGCGGCACTCCACGCGGTGCAGGAGGTATGCCGGTAAGATTGAATTGACCGATTGACTTGTTTTGCGAAGCCATTGGACGCTCGCCTTGCAAGACGTGAATGGTTACTTCCGTCTGATTATCGGCGGCTGTAGAGAAAACTTCACTTTTCTTAGAAGGTATAGTTGTATTAGCTTCAATCAATTTAGTCATTACCCCCCCCATAGTTTCGATACCCATTGATAAAGGAGTAACATCCAGCAATACCACACCCTTTATTTCATCGGTCAAGACCGCTCCCTGCACAGCAGCGCCCACGGCAACTACTTCGTCGGGGTTTACACCTTTTGAAGGAACCTTGCCGAAAAAATCTTCCACTAACTTTTGCACAGCTGGAATACGTGAAGAACCGCCCACAAGGATCACTTCGCTAATATCCGAATTACTCAATCCCGCATCGTTCATTGCTTTTTTACAGGGTTCTAAACATGCCTGTATCAAGTCATGAGCCAAAGATTCAAACTTAGCGCGCGACAGAGTTTTTACCAAATGCTTGGGTACGCCGTCCACCGGCATGATGTATGGCAAATTAATTTCAGTACTCGTAGTGGATGACAGTTCAATTTTTGCCTTTTCGGCAGCTTCCTTCAAACGTTGCAAAGCCATCGGATCTTTGGACAAATCCGCCCCTTCATCATTTTTGAACTCTTGCACCAACCAATTGATAACGACCTGATCAAAATCGTCTCCACCCAAATGAGTATCACCATTCGTTGAAAGCACTTCAAATACTCCGCCACCAAATTCGAGGATGGAAATATCAAATGTACCACCACCCAAATCAAACACGGCAATTTTCATCTCTTTATTTGCCTTATCCAAACCGTAAGCTAATGCAGCAGCCGTTGGTTCGTTCACGATACGTTTCACATCTAACCCCGCAATCTGTCCGGCTTCCTTCGTTGCCTGACGTTGCGAATCAGAAAAATAAGCAGGCACGGTAATAACAGCTTCGGTAACTTCCTGCCCCAAATAGTCTTCGGCTGTTTTCTTCATTTTCTGAAGAATCATAGCGGAAATTTCTTGTGGGGTAAATAAACGTCCGTCGATATTCACACGTGGCGTATTGTTATCACCTTTTATCACTTTATAAGGTACACGATTTACCTCTTTCTGTACCCTGTCCCAACTTTCACCCATAAAACGTTTGATAGAGAAAACCGTTCTTTGCGGGTTTGTGATGGCTTGTCGCTTTGCCGGATCACCCACCTTACGCTCACCGCCATCAATAAATGCCACAATAGAAGGCGTAGTACGCTTCCCTTCGCTGTTTGCTATTACCACAGGTTCATTTCCTTCAAATACGGAAACGCAGGAGTTTGTGGTTCCCAAGTCTATTCCGATTATTTTTCCCATTTCTATTTAGTTTTGATTATTATTCGACACTACATTGTTACACCAAGTTTAATTCATTAACAAACAAAAGTTATGCCAAAAGTTAAAAGAAATAACAATGACAAGCATACCGCCAAAATGGCAGATTACCGGATTTGGTTTTCGCCGATAGTTTTCAATAATTCAGCGCAAATCGAATTGATGCGAAGCAACTCCGGAACTCCCGTTATAAACAATTGCTTTCTGGCACGAGTAAGAGCGACATTCAGTTTTCGATCTATAAGCATCCCATTTTCTTCGATGGTATTGGAAAGAAAATTCAGTTGCCAAGTGTAGTTGATACAAAAAGAATAAATAATTACGTCGCGTTCACTGCCTTGAAAGCGTTCCACCGTATCTACAAGAATATTATTTAATGACGCTATACCTGAACGGGCTATTTCCCTTTTTATCAAGGCTATTTGATTACGGTAAGGAGTGATGATGCCCAGTGTACGTTCCGCATTGAAATCTGTTCCGTATTGAATGAAAATTTTATGTGCCAAACGGACAGCTATCATGGCTTCCGACCGGTTTATTTTGCCGGATGCAGTACTAATGTCCGGCAAAGAAGGAAGAAAAGCAATTCGTTGCGTCATCAGCCATCCGTCTTCATCGTCTTTTAATAAGGAAGATAGAACAAGCTTTCCCGTTTGATGAGGCAAATGAACAGATTCCAAAAGCCCACCGTAAAAAGCCTTGTTAGGAAAAGAGGCTACAACCGGATGCATCCGCCCTTGTTTATGGAGAGAATCAAAAGCGCGTTTCTTTATTTCATAATCACTATTTTTAATAGCTCTGTATAACCGTTCAAACAAAGAATCTTTTAAATTAGTCAAACCGATAACCCGCAATGCCTCATCGCGTATTTCCGATTGAGCAAAACTTTGTAGCACTACAGCCGGTAATTGCTTATGATCGCCTATAAGGATGAACTTCCCAACGGCATTCCTCCCATCCTCATTACGAGCGCACACAATACCTAACAATTGCGGTTCGAGTATCTGCGTGGCTTCGTCCACAATAGCCACATCAAAATGTTTCAGGCGAAACAATTCAGGTCTGTTTGACAGGGAAGCTACCGTTCCCACAAAGATGCAACAACGAACTATTCGTTCCCTCGCTTCCTTACGGTTCACACAATCAGCCAATACATTCTCAATGAGATGTTCCCGATAAACAGGATCGCAAGGGAGTTCACTACCTATACGAATATAATCCGGTTGCGGACAAATGGAAGAGAGGGCTTTACAAATTTCATCCGTCGCCCGATTCGTATATGCCAAGAGCAATAATTGTTTCTTCTCGTCCCGGTAAAAAGTTTCCGTCATTTGTTTCAACGCACAAGAAGTTTTTCCTGTCCCCGGCGGACCTGCTAACAAAAAATAGTCTTCAGCAGCTTGTGCTTTAAGAGTTATCCGGGTAAAATCGTTTTCAGCAGCAGCTATCCAAGCGTCAAAAGCTGTATCAAATTGGGGCAAACGCTGTCCCAAAAGTAAATCACGCCGCTCCTGATTAGCTGAAACAAAAGCCGACAACCCTAAAAACATCGCACGAAAAGTTACATCCGAGGCATCATGTTCCACTGCGTAAAGACTGACGGCAGGAAGTACGGCAGGATTCAACTGAGAGGCGCGAAGACGAAGTTTAATATCATTTTCCGTAATCGTTTCAATATTTCCTTTAAATACCATTTTATTGGTAACGTTATCCGTATCTTTATTCCGTTCGTAAAACACAACAGCATCACCGGGTCGGAAATTGGGTAAAGCCTCCGGCACATCTTCCGAAAAAGAAACGTCACCGGTTTTTGAAAGAATAATATATGCCTTATGTTCGTCGGCAGCTCGGTTCTCCGTTATTTTCAAATCATATAGAATCTCTCCAGCTTCGCGCTTCTCCGCAAGAGAGGAAAGCCACAAAGAAGCGGTCCCCGCCCGGCTGCCTTCATAATCCGTATCGCCCGATTTGGCAGTGTATTGTTCTTTGGTAATGAAATTATACAGAGAATAATAATAGGCTTGCTCTGCCGGCGTAAGCTCTTTCAACTTTCTTGCAAAATCATTGATAGAAAGAGACAAAAATTTCGTCCATAAAACAGTCGTCAATCCTCTTTCGTTCAATGTTCCCGAATTAATTTCATCTAATTTCCGGGCAGTATATTCAATACTATTATGCCGCTGTACATTGTATTCGTCCGACACAATGCGGTTTCGTAAATTGATAATTCTCCTCACCATTGCCCACGAAGATCGCGCCGGATAAAGCAATGGATAACGGGTATAAAACAAATAGGCTTTTCCCTTGCGATGATCCATCCCCATAGAATATTCCAACACAGCTTGGTAAAGCAACATCTGTGCTTTATGATTCTCCTTCGGTTCTATGTTGTTCCGAATGGCATATTCATCCGCTTTGCCTGATTTCATTTCGATGAATGAAAGCATATCGCGCTGCATATAGTCTAACCGACCTTGTAAACCCAAAGCTTCACAAACATAGGAAGGTTCGATTACGGCATCTGTCTTATCAAGCTCGTAACCGGGCATGGGAAATGTTTCGGTAACCGTTTTGCCAATGTTCTCGAAGTGCTGCATAGCGTCTGCAAAAAACTGTTTTTCTATTTCAGGATTTTGCAAATCGGCACACGCTGTCAATTCAATGGAATAACGTTGAAAAGCCTTCTTCATACAAGTTCTATAATCTGCTTTTTGCGGTGCATGAATCCATTCATCCAAAAAGAGATTAGCAATATTACCCAACAAAAGAGGACGAGAGTTACCCACAGGTTGCAATTTACTCAAATTATAATTCGCCGGATGATGCCCATACTCGCGAAAACATTCGGCAAGTGTACTAATATCTAGTAAGTAATCCGGCTCGAGAACAATAAAAGAAGGAATTAACACATCCGTTTTATCAACCCGAACATCCAATAAATTGATTTGAGCATGCTGCCAAAGTAATTTACAAGTATTGTCAAATTCAACATTAATATCCGGTACATGGTAGCATACACGCAGAGGTTCGTCCGCAACACCGTCCACAGGAGTAACATAAAGATACGTCTCATCGGAATATTGAAAACAAACACGCATCCGGCGAATTTTTTTCTGCGCAAGGAAGGAAGAAACGATATAAGTAGCATCTGTTTTTGGCAATAGTCGATAAAGTTCCACAGGAATGTCTTGCCGGAATAATCGTTTAACAAAAAAAGCCAGCGTCTTACTGTCACGCAATAATTTTTCCCTATCAGGTTTTTCTCTTCGGTTCAAAATTTTATTGGAAGTAAGTCGAAAAGTATGCAGGCGGTTTTGCTCGTGAATGTCAAGACCAACCTTCGCCGCCACATAACTGATACGCGCAGAAAGATCGGTCATTTGTAAGTTTTCATCTGGCATTTGAGTACGACAGAGGCGCTCGAGCAAGTTACGCATTTGTTTGTATGATTCCGTTAAGGAAGTTTCTTCCTTTTGGCAGAGGGAGAGGAGAATATGGTAGTATTCGGTAGGTTCCGAGGTCATAACCTATTTATAATAGAATTAGCAACATTCATATATTAGAATAAGTACGTAAAGATAACGGATTTACTTCAATCTTTTTTCGATACATCCGGCAAATATGTAATTGGTGGAAAATTTCTTACTTTTGTACAAAGTTCTAAATACGACCTGAAACATTCAAAGATTCTACATGTTATCTCTTTTTATCGCTAAAAGAATTTATCGTGACAACGCTGTGGGAAAAAGAATTTCCCGTCCGGCTGTATTCATTGCTGTAACAGGGATTGCCATTGGTTTGGCAGTGATGATTATGACGGTGTCTGTGGTTGTCGGTTTCAAGAAAGAAGTACGTGATAAAATTATTGGTTTGGGATCGCATATTCAAATAAACAACCTTAATGCAACACATTCATACGAAGCATATCCCATTGCCGTGGACGACAACGTAATGTCTATCCTATACGATTATCCGGAAGTGGCGCATGTGCAACGATATTCTGCCAAACCGGGTATGATAAAAACGGACGATGCTTTTCAAGGTATAGTACTCAAAGGAGTGGGAGAAGAATATGATACTTCCTTTTTTCGATCGTATTTGGTGGAAGGAGAGATACCTTTGTTCACCGATTCGATTGCTTCCAATCAAGCGCTCATATCTAAAACGCTGGCTTCAAAACTGAAACTTCATTTAGGCGACAAACTTTATACCTATTATATTCAAGATAATATTCGTGCTCGAAGACTGACCATAGCGGGTATTTATCAAACGAATTTTTCGGAATACGATAATTTCTTTCTGTTAACGGATATTTATACAGTAAACCGGCTGAATAATTGGGAACCCGGTCAAGTAGGTGGTTTGGAACTTCAAATACATGATTACGACAAATTGGAAGAAACTACTTACACGTTGGGAGACGGCTTTGCCATGTATAAGGATAAATATGGAGCGGATTATTGCGTTCGTAATGTCAGGCAACTCAATCCGTCATTATTCGCATGGCTCGATTTGCTCGATCTCAATGTGTTGGTTATCCTTGTATTGATAATTGGTGTGGCGGGTTTTACTATGATATCCGGTTTACTCATTCTTATCATTGAACGTACCAATATGATTGGATTATTAAAAGCTCTCGGAGCTGGTAATTATACTATTCGTAAAGTTTTTCTTTGGCTCTCGGTGTTTCTTATTGGAAAGGGGATGATTTGGGGAAATGTTATCGGATTATCTTTGTATGTTGTTCAATCGCGATTCAAACTTTTTTCGCTTAATCCCGATACTTATTACGTAAACAGTATTCCTGTGTCGTTTAACATTGGATTGTTTTTGCTACTCAATGCAGGGGCATTGTTTGTTTCTGTATTTATGCTGATAGCGCCGTCTTTTCTGATCATGCGAATAAATCCGGCAAGTTCGATGCGATACGAGTAGCGTTTTGATTGTGATTATTTAAAAGCCTTGAGAATAATACACCGTTATTAGCCATTGATTTTTAAATATACCCTATTTATGGTATTTATTTTATACATAAGCTTTTCTATCTTTGCCCGTGTAAAATAAAATTAATCTAATATTTAATGGCAAAATGGCAAACATAAAAAAAGAATTAACGGAACTTATTGGGAATACCCCTTTATTGGAATTATCGCACTTTAACAAAAGTAAAAAATTAAAAGCGAGGTTGATAGCCAAGTTGGAATATTTTAACCCCGGTGGAAGTGTGAAAGACCGTATTGCATTGGCTATGATAGAAGATGCCGAAGCGAAAGGAGTATTATCTGCCGGAGCAGTTATTATTGAACCCACCAGTGGAAATACGGGCGTAGGTTTGGCATGGGTTTCTGCCGTAAAAGGATATAAACTAATACTGACCATGCCTGAAACGATGAGTGTAGAACGTCAGAACTTGCTGAAAGCATTAGGGGCTAACTTAATATTGACATCCGGAGCAAAAGGTATGAAAGGGGCTATTGAGAGAGCAAACGAATTGTTGACAGAAACTCCGGGAGCCATCATTCTACAACAATTTGAAAATCCCGCCAATCCTGCTGTACACGCACGTACCACCGCTCAAGAGATTTTGAGGGATACCGATGGGAAAATAGACATTCTTGTTGGTGGAGTAGGAACGGGAGGAACGCTTTCCGGTGTAGCATCCGTATTGAAAAAACATAATCCGGATATACAAATTGTTGCCGCTGAACCTGATAATTCACCTGTTTTGTCGGGAGGCAATCCGGGACCCCATAAAATACAAGGCATAGGAGCCGGTTTCGTTCCCAAAATTTACAATCCTGCTTTGACTGACAAAATTGTTCGCGTAAAAGATGACGACGCTATCCGTACGGGACGGGAATTAGCTTTACATGAAGGATTGCTGGTAGGAATATCGTCGGGAGCTGCAGCTTATGCTGCTCTACAAGTGGCTCAATTACCTGAAAACGAAGGGAAACAAATTGTTGTTGTTTTGCCGGATACGGGAGAACGTTATTTATCAACTGCTCTTTATGCTTTCGACGCATACCCGTTATCATAAATTGAATTTGTTGTTAAAAGGGACATTCAATCACTCACAAATTTTAGAAATTACAAATTAAGAACTTATAAATTAAAATAGTATGGATAGAACTAAACTTCATTTTGAGACCCTACAAATTCACGTAGGGCAAGAACAACCGGATCCCGTTACCGATGCAAGAGCGGTACCTATTTATCAGACTACTTCGTATGTATTTCATAATGCAGCTCATGCTGCAGCACGTTTCGGTTTGCGAGATGCAGGAAACATTTACGGTCGTTTAACGAATTCCACTCAAGGTGTATTTGAAGAACGCGTAGCTGTTCTCGAAGGAGGGGTAGCCGGATTGGCGATCGCTTCGGGAGCCGCTGCCGGAGCTTATGCTTTTCAGAATATAACCAAAGCGGGGGATCATATTGTATCAGCCAATACTATTTATGGAGGCACGTACAATCTATTGATACATACGTTGCCTACTTATGGGGTTACGACGACGTTTGTTGACCCTTCCAGCCTTTCCAATTTTGAAAAAGCCATTCAAAAAAACACGAAGTTAATATTTATCGAAACACTGGGAAATCCCAATTCCAACATTATAGATATTGACGCTGTAGCTACTATAGCACATAAACACAAAATACCATTAATAATAGACAACACGTTTGGTACTCCTTATTTGATTCGTCCTATTGAGCATGGAGCAGACATCGTTATTCATTCTGCCACGAAATTTATCGGCGGACATGGTAGTTCACTAGGAGGGGTTATCGTTGATTCCGGTAAATTCGATTGGGTGGCTTCGGGCAAATTCCCGCAATTAACGGAACCGGATCCTTCTTATCACGGCGTCCGTTTTACGGATGCGGCAGGTCCGGCGGCTTACGTTACGCGTATCCGTGCCATTCTGCTAAGGGATACGGGAGCTGCTATCAGTCCTTTCAATGCTTTTATCTTGTTGCAAGGGTTAGAAACATTGTCTTTACGTGTAGAACGACATGTTGAAAACACGTTGAAAGTGATAGACTTCTTGAATAAACACCCCAAAGTGGAAATCGTTAATCACCCCTCTCTATCAGATCGTCCGGACAATGCTCTCTACAAGAAGTATTTCCCCAAAGGAGCGGGTTCCATCTTTACATTCGAGATAAAAGGCGGAGTTGCCGAAGCTCACAAGTTCATAGACAGTTTGGAAATATTCTCTCTGTTGGCAAATGTGGCTGATGTGAAATCATTGGTCATTCATCCGGCGACAACCACTCATTCCCAGTTGAGCGAAGAAGAATTGGAAGAGCAACAAATCAAACCGAATACCGTACGTTTATCAATAGGTACAGAGCATGTGGACGATTTAATTGCCGATATTAGCCAGGCTTTGGATAAGATTTGAAATATTTTCGGGATACGTTTTATTTATAAAAGAGGTGCGAAGGTAGTGTGAACGACCTTTCGCACCTCTTTTTTGGGAACTTGGCAGATAAAGTTTTTTAATTCTTGCGCATCATTTGAGGTATTTATTACATTTGCTACTTAAATACATTCATATACGCTATTATTAACTTAATGAAACAGTATAAAACATTTAATAACCTTCTCGGTTGGATGGTATTTTGTATAGCTGCCGTTGTCTATTGCCTGACAATAGAGTCTACTGCCAGCTTTTGGGATTGCGGAGAATTTATTACTTCCGGATACAAATTGGAAGTGGGTCATCCTCCGGGGGCTCCTTTTTTTATGCTTACGGCTAACTTCTTTACACAATTCGTGAGCGACCCGTCTTTGGTTGCTCGTATGGTAAACTATATGAGCGCATTGATGAGCGCCGCTTGCATTATGTTTCTTTTCTGGAGTATTACCCATTTGGTTAAAAAATTGGTGGTAAGTGATGAAAAGAATATAACGGCAGGACAATTTGTCATTGTTATGGGTTCGGGATTGGTTGGTGCATTAGTATATACATTCAGCGATACATTTTGGTTTAGCGCTGTGGAAAGTGAAGTGTATGCGTGTTCTTCACTGTTTACTGCGGTTGTATTTTGGCTGATTTTGAAATGGGAAGGGGTAGCCGACCAACCGCATTCCGACCGGTGGATTATTCTTATTGCCTATCTTACCGGATTGAGTATCGGCGTTCACTTGCTCAATTTGCTTTGTTTGCCTGCTATTGTATTGATTTATTATTACAAAAAAAATCCTGCGGCTACTGTCAAGGGTAGTTTACTTGCCTTAACCGGTTCGGCTGTATTGGTTGCAGCGGTACTTTATGGTGTTGTACCAGGGGTAGTGAAAGTAGGCGGATGGTTTGAACTGTTGTTTGTCAATGGTATGGATATGCCTTTCAATACAGGTGTGATTATTTATATTATTACGTTGACAATCATTATTATTTGGAGCGTATATGAAAGTTATACGGATAGAAGCCGTAAGCGAATGAATCTTTCTTTTCTTATTATTGTTGCCATATTGGGGATTCCTTTCTATGGACATGGAATAAGTAGCGTTGTAATCGGACTTTTCATCTTGGGTGGTTTGAGTATGTATCTTTTTTCCAAAAGTTCTAACCATACCTACCGGGTCAGTGCACGCACTATGAATACCGCCTTACTCAGCATCATGATGATGATAGTGGGTTATTCTTCGTATGCATTAATCATGATACGTTCGACAGCTAATCCGCCGATGGATCAAAATTCACCGGAAGATGTATTTACCTTGGGTGAATATTTAGGACGTGAGCAATATGGTACGCGTCCGTTGTTCTATGGACAGACCTATTCTTCTCGTGTAGCGCTCGATGTAAAAGGAGATTATTGTGAACCCCGTCAAAAGGTGGAAAAAACAAAATATATCCGGAATGTAAAACAGTCTCCGGAAGAAAAAGACAAATATATTGAGATACAGGCACGTATGGATTATGAATATGCGCAAAACATGTTCTTCCCTCGCATGTACAGTAGTTCATACGCCAACGAATATAAACAATGGGTGGATATTAAAGGACGTAATGTTCCTTACGATCAATGTGGGGAACATATCATGGTGACCATTCCTACGCAATGGGAGAACATTAAATTTTTCTTTTCGTATCAGCTCAATTTTATGTATTGGCGATATTTTATGTGGAACTTTGCCGGTAGGCAAAATGACAATCAAGGAAATGGAGAAATAGAAAACGGGAATTGGGTAACGGGAATCCCTTTTATAGACAATATATTGATTGACAATCAAAAAATGACGCCACAGGAGTTGAAAGAAAATAAAGGACATAATGTGTATTATTGTTTGCCTTTATTGCTGGGTATTATTGGGTTGTTGTGGCAAGGTTATCACGGTTCAAAAGGTATCCGGCAATTTTGGGTGGTGTTCTTTTTATTTTTTATGACAGGCATTGCTATTGTTGTTTATTTGAATCAAACGCCTTCTCAACCGCGGGAACGGGATTATGCTTATGCAGGTTCGTTTTACGCTTTTGCTATATGGATTGGTATGGGTGTGGCAGGCGTTTCTCATCTTTTACAGAAGTATGGCAAGATGAAAGAGTTTCCGGCTGCACTCCTCTCTCTCCTCTGTCTCTTTGTTCCTGTTCAAATGGCAGGGCAAACGTGGGATGACCATGACCGGAGCGGTCGTTACGTTTGTCGTGATTTCGGACAAAATTATTTAATGTCTTTACAGGAAAGCGGCAATCCGATTATTTTCACCAATGGAGACAATGATACTTTCCCGCTTTGGTATAATCAGGAAACAGAAGGTTTCCGTACCGATGCACGCACATGTAATCTCAGTTATTTACAAATCGACTGGTATATAGACCAAATGAAGCGTCCGGCTTACGATTCTCCCGCCGTACCAATTACGTGGAATCGGGCAGAATATGCGGAAGGGGTAAACGATGTCATATATATCCGTCCGGAAGTAAAAGAACAGATTGATAAAATGTATGGATTGACGAAATATCAAGGAACATCGGAGTCAATCTCTTCCGAAGTGCAATCGAATATCCGCGATGCATTCGGAGATAATCCTTATGAATTAAAGAATATATTGAAATATTGGGTACGTTCCCGGAATGAGGGATTAAGAATCATACCGACAGACAGCATTGTGATGAAGATAGATAAAGAAGCTGTTCGTCGTTCGGGTATGATGATACCTGTGGCATTAGGTGATTCCATACCTGACTACATGCATATTTCTCTTAAAGGTAAACGTGTGCTTTATAAAAATGAATTGATGATGCTTGAGATGCTTGCCCATACGAACTGGGAACGTCCTATCTATATCGCTATTTCTGTGGGAGCCGAGAGCCGGTTGGGTATGGAGAACCATTTTGTTCAGGAAGGATTGGCGTATCGTTTCACTCCGTTTGATACGCAAGCGTTGGACGCAACGATTGATAGCGAAAAAATGTATGACAATTTAATGACTAAATTCAAGTTTGGAGGCATTGACAAGCCAAATGTTTATTTGGACGAAAATGTAATGCGTATGTGTTTGTCTCATCGCCGACTTTTCATTCAAGTTGCTATTCAATTATGGAGTGAAGGTAAGAAAGAAAAGGCATTGAATGCACTTAATTATTGTGAACAGAAAATTCCGGACTATACCGTTCCGCACGAACATTCTTCACAGACAATGGCAGAGCTCTATTATCAATTCGGAGAGAAAGAAAAGGCAGATAAAATCATGGGTATCCTTGCTAATAATGCGGTTGAATATGTGAGTTGGTATTTGGGTATGAATAATCTACAACTGTATCTTTCGCTTGCGAATGTTAGTCACTATTTAACCTCACTTAATGGTTATATAAAGACAATGAACAAGTATAAATCCGAACTTTCGGCTGTTTATATTGATTTATTGAGCCGGCTTGAAGATATATATAAAATGCGTGCTGAATAAGGTATGTTTATCGAACAACCGCCACATATAATCCGGGAGCTTTACCCGGGAGCGCTTTGGCGAATGGATGTCACAAAGAAAATTATTTATTTGACTTTTGACGATGGACCTATTCCTGAGATTACATCTTGGATACTTGATTTGCTAAATAAATATGATGTGAAAGCTACTTTTTTTATGGTGGGCGAAAACGTATGTAAATATCCTGAAATATATCAAATGGTGGTCAATTGCGGACATTGTATAGGGAATCATACGTATAATCATATTCGTGGGTCGGGATACTTGACAAAAAATTATCTGGCAAATGTAGAGAAAGCAAACGAATTGTTAAAAACCGATTTGTTTCGTCCACCCTACGGATTCATGCGCAGGGAACAGTATCTTATGCTGAAAAGCCGTTATAAAATAGCCATGTGGGACCTGGTCACGCGTGATTATAGCAATAAACTTCATCCACAGCAAGTGCTGCGAAACGTGAAGAAGTATGTTCGCAATGGATCTATCATTACCTTCCATGATTCGTTGAAAGCGGAGCGAAATATGAAATATGCTTTACCACGTTCTATTGAGTGGATAAAGGAACAAGGATATGAATTCGGGTTGTTATGAAGCGGGCAAAATAAAAAAAGAAGCCTTACGCCTTGGCTTTTCTGCATGTGGCATAGCTTCCGCCGGTAATGTAAATGAAAATATCCACTATTTTAGAGAGTGGATTGCTGCCGGACATCATGCCGGTATGACGTATTTGGAGAATTATTTTGAGAAGCGACACCATCCGTATTTATTGGTTGAAGGCGTACGTAGCATTGTTTCAGTGGCTTTGAATTATTATCCGGAACGTTTACTCGATGAAGAGCAATATCAGTTTGCCTATTATGCTTACGGTAAAGATTATCACGAAGTGATGTGCCGGAAACTTAATGATTTATTTTCTTTTATTCATAAAGAGTTGCATCCTGTGCATGGAGCGGTGTTTTGTGATACGGCGCCCATATTGGAACGTTATTGGGCATGGCGTGCGGGATTGGGTTGGATAGGAAAGAATACTCAGTTGGTTATACCCAAATCGGGATCGTATTTTTTCCTTGGAGAGCTTTTTCTCGATATGGAGCTGATATACGACTCTCCTTTTCGGAGGGAACATTGCGGAAGTTGTATCCGTTGTCTGAATGCTTGTCCGTCAAAGGCTTTGGAACAGCCTTACAAACTGAATGCCCGTAGATGTTTGTCTTATCTTACTATAGAAAATCGGGGAGCTATTCCTGAAGGTGCCATTTTGGGAAACCGAATTTATGGATGTGACGAATGTCAGAAGGTATGTCCGTGGAATCGTTTTGCTGTCCCGTGTAATATTCAAGAATTTCAACCTCTCCCTGCTTTTTTAGAAATGCGGAAAAAAGATTGGCGGGCACTGACAGAAGAACAATACCGGATACTTTTCAAGGGAAGCGCTGTAAAAAGAGCGAAATACGAAGGATTGAAAAGGAATATTGAATTAGCTGACACATAATCCCATAATATTATGTATTTTCTGCACCTTCCGCGTATTAGATATTGACATTTTTAAATCATTTTATTATCTTTGTCATATCAAAAGATTTATATTATGAAGATATTTCCTTGTAATGCTATCAAAAAACTGGATGCATACACGATGGAGCATGGCAATATCTCTTCTGTTGATCTTATGGAACAAGCTGCGCGGGCAATAACCGATATCGTCATACGTCGTTGGCAGAAAGAGATTCCTATTGTTGTATTTGCCGGACCGGGTAATAACGGAGGAGATGCTTTGGCGGTAGCGCGTATGCTTATTCAAAAAGGATATAAAGTAGAGACTTACCTGTTTAATATCAAAGGACATCTCTCACCCGATTGTCAATTGAACAAAGAATTGTTGGAAGCGGTGGACGGAGTAATCTTTACGGAAGTAAACAAATCATTTAATGCACCTCAAATAACGGAAAACAGCTTGATTATTGACGGACTATTCGGAACGGGGCTGAAAGATTCGTTAAATGGCGGATTTGCAGCTGTGGTAAAATATATTAATGAAGTTCCTGCCACAGTGGTATCCATTGATATACCTTCAGGATTGTCCGGAGATGAGGGTTTATACGACAATAGTAAGTGGAATAATATAGTTCATGCTAATCTTACTCTTAGCTTGCAATTACCTAAATTGGCTTTTCTTTTTCCAGAGAATGAGGAGATTATCGGCGAATGGCAATTAATTGATATCGGTCTCAGCCGTAAAGGTATCGAACAGATAGAAACAAACTATTTTCTAGTAGAAGAAGAAGACATACGTGCCGCTATTAAACCAAGGAAGAAGTTTTCCAATAAAGGAGATTTTGGACACGCATTGCTTATTGCCGGCTCTTACGGAATAGCCGGCGCTTCTGTATTAGCTGCCCGCGCATGTTTACGTTCGGGTATCGGGCGACTCACGATACACGCCCCTATTTGTAATAATGATATTTTGCAAATTACTGTCCCTGAAGCAATGGTAGAGCAAGATGTAGGTGAATATTGCTTTTCATGGCCATCGGCTGTAGAAAACTATCAAGCTTTGGGTATCGGTCCAGGATTGGGTATTTCCGAGGAAACGGAAAATGCAGTATTAGAACAACTGAAAACGTGTCAGCTCCCTACAGTAATTGACGCGGACGCATTAAACCTTTTGGCAAAGAATCGAGACGCATTGAAATCATTGCCTCCTAATTCCGTCCTCACACCACACTTCAAAGAGTTAGAACGTTTAACAGGTAAAAGCCAAAATTCATACGAACGATTGGTAAAGGCTTTTGAATTAGCAGAAACATTTCATACTTATGTTCTTTTGAAAGGCGCTTATTCTGCCCTTGTTACTCCACAAAAAGAATGTTTTTTTAATCCTACGGGAAACACAGGAATGGCAACCGCAGGAAGTGGCGACGTATTGACCGGAATAATTCTCGCTTTGTTGGCACAGGGCTATTCGAGTGAAGAGTCTGCCAAAATAGGAGCATACATACATGGATTGGCGGGAGACTTGGCATGGGAAAAATATGGAATGATTAGTTTGACGGCAGGAGACATTATTGATTTTCTGCCGGAAGCATGGAAATACGTTAATAACCAATAAATTAAGATGAATAAATTAATTATTATAGCAGGAATATGGTTCTCCGTTTCCGGTGTTTTCGGACAAACAGAAGTAACGACAGGAATCTCTCATGGAAAGGATTTCGGAGTAGTTTATATGCTCCCGAAAACAGAAATCGAATTGGAAGCGAAGGCTATTAAAGTGGTTTATACACCGGGAAAATTCAGCAAATATGCTGACCGTTACCTGCATCAGACCGACATTTCCTATGAAGCGGAAGTATATTGGCTGTTGACAGGTGTTAGTGTAAGAACGATTGGTTTGCCCGACAAAGAACAAACGTATTTTGTGAAGATGAAAGATAAAAGCGTGGCTCCATTAATAGAACTTACAGCAGACGGCATTATAAAATCCATCAATGTGCCTTACGAGAGAAAACAAAAGGAAAATACGATTACAACGATTATCCCAAAGAAGAAAAAAGCAGATCCACATTCTTTCTTTACCGAAGAAATTTCAATGACTAACTCCTCTGCAAAAATGGCAGAACTGATAGCTAAGGAAATATATAATATCCGTGAAAGTAAAAATACATTGTTGCGTGGTCAAGCTGAGTACATCCCTCAAGACGGAGCACAATTGAAATTAATGATCGATAATCTGAATGAACAGGAAGAAGCTTTACTGACCATGTTTTGGGGAACCGAAGAAAGAGAAGAAAAGTCTTATATTTTTCGTATTACTCCAAACAAAGAAAAGGAAAACGAAGTTGTATTCCGTTTTTCTAAGAAACTGGGAATAGTAACAGCCGACAATTTAGCCGGTGAACCGATATACTTGAATTTAAAAGATTTGAAATCAATAATAATACCTCAACAAACGAAAAAGAAAAATGAGGTTGATGGAATTGCTTACAATGTCCCGGGTCGAGCTGTAATGACTCTTACAAAAGGTACGGAAATTCTTTATAAAAACGAATTTCCAATCACTCAATTCGGCATTGTGGAATATTTAGCCTCTGCATTGTTTAACAGCAAATCGACGATTAAGGTCATTTTTAATGAAATAACGGGAGGGTTGACGAAAGTAGACAGATAAATGATTTTCTATATCAATTTGTATAGTACATGACAAAAATTAAAATAATATTCTGTTTTAGAGCAAAATAGTTGCAGATATATTAGTATAGAACCTTAATTTTCAGCACCTTATAGGAAAACTTCTCACAGATTTACTCAGGGTATGGAAA
>SNRY01000252.1_pt1 | contig 19515 bp, 16 predicted proteins | sample 4693421 | NCBI WGS metagenome assembly SNRY01 (sample SAMN11003215, study PRJNA524138) | termite gut metagenome | isolation source: Bacteroidetes bacterial symbionts from single cell of protist host amplifed... | host: Streblomastix strix ... | reverse complement strand
CAAAAAAACATGGACGAAAGGCGAAAAGTCTATTCAAATATGGGTTGGGGATTATTGCTAATATCTTGATGAACCCGCAAAACATACACAGAATAGATATCTTCAATTTTTTGTCATGTACTTAGCTATTTTCATTTAAAATTGTTTCAGTATTAACATAATATTTTTACCTCATAAAAATAAGATGAGCACCCCCCTTCGGAGATGCCCATCTTTTATAAGCAATTACAATAACGACTGTTGATCAGAGTTTCGGACCGGAGGCTACTAATGCTTTTCCTGCTGTGTTTCCCGTGAATTTAGAGAAATTCTTAATGAAACGTCCGGCAAGGTCTTTTGCTTTTTCTTCCCATTGTCCGTCTGACCCATACGTATCGCGCGGGTCAAGAATCTTAGAATCCACACCCGGAAGCGCCGTAGGAACCAAAAAGTTGAAATAAGGAATAAACTTCGTTGCAGCCTTATCAATCGAACCGTCAAGGATAGCGTCTATAATACCGCGGGTATCCTTAATAGAAATACGTTTACCCGTACCATTCCAACCTGTATTTACCAAGTATGCCTTAGCGCCCGATTTTTCCATACGTTTCACCAATTCTTCCGCATATTTGGTAGGATGCAATGACAGGAAAGCGGCGCCAAAACAAGCCGAAAAGGTAGGAGTCGGTTCGGTGATTCCGCGTTCCGTACCCGCTAATTTAGCAGTAAATCCGGACAAGAAATAATATTTTGTTTGTTCGGAATCCAAAATAGATACCGGAGGCAATACGCCGAAAGCGTCAGCCGAAAGGAAAATAACCTTCCTGGCAGCCGGCGCTTTGGAAACCGGTTTCACAATATTGGTAATGTGATAAATAGGGTAAGAAACACGCGTGTTTTCTGTTACACTTTTATCGTTATAATCAATTTTGCCGTTAGCGTCCACCGTAACATTTTCAAGAAGAGCATCCCGTTTGATGGCGGCGTAAATATCCGGTTCGGCTTCTTGACTTAAATTGATCACTTTGGCATAACATCCGCCTTCGAAATTAAACACGCCTTCGTCGTCCCATCCGTGTTCGTCGTCGCCAATGAGCAGACGTTTCGGGTCCGTTGACAAAGTAGTCTTACCTGTTCCTGACAATCCGAAGAAGATAGCCGTATTATCTTTGTTCAAATCCGTATTGGCGGAACAATGCATAGAAGCGATCCCTTTCAATGGAAGCAAATAGTTCATGTAAGAAAACATACCCTTCTTCATTTCACCACCATACCAAGTATTGAGGATAACCTGAATCTTTTCGGTCAAATTAAACACAACTGCCGTTTCCGAATTAAGCCCCAATTCTTTGTAGTTTTCCACTTTCGCTTTTGAAGCGTTCATTACCACAAAGTCAGGTTCGCCATAATCAGCCAATTCTTCTGCTGTGGGACGGATAAACATATTGGTAACAAAATGCGCCTGCCATGCCACTTCCACAATGAAACGGATTTTCAAACGGGTGTTTGCATTGGTTCCGCAAAACGTATCTACCACAAACAACTTTTTGTTTGAAAGTTCCGTAGTGGCAAGACCTTTCAATACTCTCCATGTATCTTCCGTTACAGGTTTGTTATCATTTTTATATTCGTCCGACGTCCACCACACTGTATTTTTAGTGGTTTCATCCAGCACAAAGAATTTATCTTTAGGAGAACGACCGGTATATACACCCGTCATTACATTTACAGCGCCCGATTCTGTTACCTGACCTTTTTCATACCCCTGAAGAGAATCTCTCGTTTCTTCAGCAAACAACACCTCATAAGAAGGGTTGTACATAATTTCCGTTACCCCTTCAATACCATACTTTTTTAAATCTAAATTTGCCATTTTCCTTAAATTACTAAAATTTTTAAATTCTATTGAATAGCGTGTACAAAAGTAATATTTCCTCTTATACCGACCATCTGATTGTCAAAAGAATTCTCATCTGTCGATTCATTTTATAAATTCGTAACATTATCTGCTATGCAGACCTTGCAGATTGAAAGTAGGAACTAGAATTATTCCTACCTTTGTTTCGATAAAACCTATTTCCTCCACATTAGCCGCTACACTATGAAAGAATATCGCTTAACCGATTGGTTACCCACGACCAAAAAAGAAGTTGAATTACGTGGTTGGGACGAATTAGACGTTATCCTATTCAGTGGCGACGCCTATATAGATCATCCCTCTTTCGGAGCTGCCGTCGTTGGGCGCATTTTAGAAGCCGAATCTTTGCGCGTTGCTCTTGTCCCCCAACCCAATTGGCGTGATGATTTACGCGATTTTAAAAAATTAGGTTCTCCACGTCTGTTTTTTGCTGTTAGCGGTGGTTGCATGGATAGCATGGTTAACAAATATACTGCCAACAAACGCCTTCGCAGTGAAGACGCTTACACCCCCGACGGACGTACCGATATGCGCCCCGAATATCCTGTCATTGTTTATACTCGCATTTTAAAAAAACTTTGGCCGGATGTACCTGTAATAATCGGAGGCATCGAAGCATCTATGCGACGATTAACCCATTACGACTATTGGCAGGATTGTCTTCAAAAAAGTATTTTGTACGACAGCGAAGCCGATTTATTGATTTACGGTATGGGGGAAAAACCGGTAAAAGACGTAGCCCGTTATTTTCTTGCAAACCATACGCGGCTACCCTATGACGTCCCTCAAACAGCTTATCGAACTCAAACCACAACGCCGGAAGAAAACGATATTCATCTTTTTTCTCACGAGGAGTGTCTCAAAGATAAAAAGAAACAAGCCGTAAATTTCCGTCATATCGAAGAAGAAAGTAATAAACACACTGCTTCCCGCCTCATTCAGAAAACGGAAGGGGATAGAGTTGTCGTCAATCCCCCTTATCCCGTTTGGACACAGGAAGATCTTGATCGCTCTTTCGACCTTCCTTATACCCGCCTCCCTCATCCCAAATACAAAGGTAAACGTATTCCGGCTTACGACATGATAAAATTTTCCGTCAACATTCATCGGGGATGTTTTGGCGGATGCGCTTTTTGCGCCATATCCGCTCATCAAGGAAAATTTGTCGTTAGCCGTAGCAAAGAAAGCATTCTCCAAGAAGTCAAAGCAATAACCAAACATCCTGATTTTAGAGGATACCTTAGTGATTTGGGAGGACCGTCAGCCAACATGTATATGATGCGAGGCAAAAACGAAACCCTGTGTCGTTGCTGCCAACGTCCTTCCTGCATCCATCCGGCAGTATGCGCCAACTTAAACATTGATCACCGTCTGTTGTTGGATTTGTATCGCTCTGTCGATTCCATCAAAAGCATTAAAAAAAGCGTTATCAGTAGTGGTGTGCGCTATGATTTATTACTACACGAAAGCAAAGATCCGATTCTCAACCATGCAGCAGCAGAATACACACATGAGCTTATCACCCGGCATATTAGCGGACGTTTAAAAGTCGCTCCCGAACACACAAGCGAACATGTATTGGATGTGATGCGTAAACCTTCATTTGATTCATTCGAGAAATTCAAAAAAATATTCGACAGAATAAACAGGGAGGAAAACCTGCCTCAACAGCTTATCCCCTATTTTATCAGCAGTCACCCTGGTTGCCTTACGGAAGATATGAAAGAGTTATCTCATATCACTCGTCGGCTCAAACTTCGATTGGAGCAAGTACAGGATTTTACTCCTACCCCTATGACGATGTCCACCGAAACATGGTACACCGGTTATCACCCTTATACCCTGAAACCTGTTTTCAGCGCAAAAACGCCCCAAGAAAAATTGGAACAACGAGAATTCTTCTTTGGGTACATGAGGCACACAACGATATGAGGCATTGCTAATTTAAGATAGATAACGTGCCCTTTCTGTAGTGCATTAAAAGTAAGAATGATCATTCCAACATTTTCTTGCCGGTGGAATAGCATTTGGATTTTCGTCTCATCCGGGCTAAGAAATATCTGAAAAGACTCTTATATCCCTCAATGGTAAATGTCTCGTTCTTGGACTGAAGATGTTTCTCTGGGGGGAACAAATTGTTCATAAGGGCTATAATAATCCCTTGCAACCTTATCTATCAACAGCAATTCATATCCAAACGTAGTTTTTCTTGAACCCACATAACTATCAATAGTTCGTTCAAAAATAACCTATTCCTAAGCGGCTACAGTACCGAAAGTCAGTAGTTCTTTGACATATTTCTGATTTTTACGTGAGTTCGGCGGATTACCAACTAGGCTAATGTGATATAAACCCAATAGAGCGCATAGCCGCGAGAATTTATGATTAATCCCCTCTCCTATTCATTCTGTTAATCAGAGTAAAATAGAAAGTATCAGAACCTCAGCAGATAAAAAAACACAAACAAAAATCATTATTTGATTTATTAAAACTCAAATAGTTTTATCTACATTTGTCCAATAATTTCCTTTGGTTTTTATCCTATTCGTATAAACATGGAAGATCAAATCAGACAAATATCCGAACGTTTACGCGGTTTGCGTGAAATCCTCGAATTGACAACGGAGGAGTTGATAACTAATTGTAATATTTCTTTAGAAGACTATCAAGCGGCTGAAACCGGTAACCGTGACATTTCTGTCAGTATGTTACAAAAGATTGCCCGCAGGTATAACATCCCCTTAGATGTATTAATGTTCGGTGAAGAACCGAAAATGAATTCCTATTTCATAACTCGTGCGGGAAAGGGAACTTCTATTGAACGAAGTAGGGCATACAAATATCAATCTTTAGCAGCCGGATTTAAAAATCGAATTGCCGATCCTTTTATTGTTACGGTAGAATCGAAAGATGAGAGTGAACCCGTTCATTTTAATAGCCATAACGGACAGGAGTTTAACTATGTGCTCGAAGGAAAAATGAAATTCTACATCCACGATCAAGAAATCATTTTGGAAGAAGGAGATAGCATCTATTTCAACTCTGAACTTTCGCATGCCATGCGTGCGCTCAACGGAAAGACCGTTCGCTTTCTGGCAATCATATTTTAATTCATAAGTTTTCAATTTGTGAATTTATCCGCTCATAATCTCAATTAAACTTTACAATTCAAATGCTACACAAATTTCTGAAGCAAACTACTTTTATTTCACAAGAAGATTTTAAAGAAAATTTTCATATAACAGTACCGGATAATTTTAATTTCTCTTATGACATCGTGGATGAATGGGCAGCCGAACAACCCGATAAGAGGGCGTTACTTTGGACAAATGATAAGGGTGAGTACCGGCAATTCACATTTGCCGAATTAAAAAAATATTCGGATATGACGGCTTCCTATTTCCAAAGTCTGGGTGTGGGACATGGAGATATGGTAATGCTTATCCTTAAACGCCGTTACGAGTTTTGGTTCAGCATTTTAGCACTGCATAAGCTAGGAGCTGTTGTAATCCCCGCTACACACTTGTTGACAAAAAAAGATATTGTGTATCGCTGCAACGCTGCCGATATTAAGGTAATTGTTGTTGCCGGCGAGGAAATTATTACCCAAAATGTTATTGACGCCATGCCCGAATCGCCGAGTGTAAAACAAGTAGTAAGTATCGGTCCCGATATTCCCAAAGGATTCAATGATTTTTATAAAGGTATTGAAAACGCTGCGCCTTTTGTTCGTCCCACACAGGTAAACATAAATGATGATATCTCGCTAATGTATTTTACATCGGGAACCACGGGACATCCCAAAATGGTGGCGCATGATTTTACTTATCCCTTGGGGCATATCGTAACAGCTGCTTACTGGCACAACCTCCGTGAAGATAGCCTGCACTTTACCATTGCCGATACGGGATGGGGAAAAGCCGTATGGGGAAAATTGTATGGACAATGGATAGTGGGAGCCAATGTCTTTGTATATGACCATGAAAAATTCGCTCCGACAGATATACTTAAAAAAATTCAAGACTACAAAATCACCTCGCTTTGTGCGCCTCCTACTATTTTTCGTTTTTTGATACGTGAAGATTTGTCGAAGTATGATCTTTCCTCATTGGAATATTGCACCATTGCAGGCGAAGCATTGAATCCCTCCGTATTCGAGGATTTTAAAAGATTAACGGGTATCAAATTAATGGAAGGTTTCGGGCAGACGGAAACCACTATTACCATTGCCACATTTCCATGGATGGAGCCGAAGCCGGGAAGCATGGGCATGCCAAATCCGCAATACGATGTGCATTTGATAGATAATGACGGTCGGTCGGTAGAAGCCGGAGAGCAAGGACAAATCGTTGTCCGCACGGATAAAGATAAACCTATCGGACTATTCAAAGAATATTATCGAGATGCACCACTCACTAACGAAAATTGGCACGACAATATTTATTATACCGGAGATGTGGCATGGAAAGATGAGGACGGTTATTTCTGGTTTGTAGGACGTGCCGACGATGTTATCAAGAGTTCCGGTTATCGTATAGGTCCGTTTGAAGTAGAAAGCGCTTTGATGACCCATCCGGCGGTAGTAGAATGTGCTATTACGGGTGTGCCCGATGAAATCCGCGGACAAGTGGTAAAGGCAACCGTCGTTTTGTCGAAAGAATATAAACATCGTGCCGGTGAAGAACTGATTAAAGAACTTCAAAACCATGTGAAGAAAGTAACCGCTCCCTATAAATATCCTCGCGTTGTTGAGTTTGTAGAAGAACTTCCCAAGACTATCAGTGGAAAAATTCGCAGAGTAGAAATCAGGGAAAAGAAACCCTAATTTTCATGCTCCTGAAACTCTACGAAAAGAATAACGACAGGCAAGATTTGCAACGGGTAGTAAACACATTGCTCGAAGGAGGGTTAATAATCTGTCCCACCGATACGATGTATGCCATTGGTTGTCATGGATTAAAAGAGCGTGCTGTTGAACAAATCTGTAAGCTGAAAAATATAAATCCGGATAAAAGCCGGCTCTCTCTTATCTGTTACGATTTGAGTAGTATTAGCGAATACGTTAAAATTGATAACAATACTTTTAAACTAATGAAACGTAATTTGCCCGGAGCATTTACCTTTATTTTGAATACGGGAAATCGTTTACCTAAAATATTTAAGAAACGGAAAGAAGTCGGTATCCGTATGCCGAACAATACTATAATCCGGGAAATTGCATGTCTGTTGGAAGCTCCCATTATGACCACTACCTTACCTCATACTGAGGATGAAGATATAGCCTATATTACTACCCCCGAATTGATAAACGAAAAATTTGGGGGTAGAGTAGATTTGGTTATTGACGGAGGATTAGGCGGAATAGAATTTTCGACCATTGTTGATTGCACAAAAGACGAGGTAGAGATTATCAGGCAAGGGAAAGGAGAATTGATATATTAAGGGAAATATAGTAAGGTATATTAACAAGAAATACAACGAATATTAGCTTTTATGAAATTAAACACATTTTTTAGCGGATTTATTCCGAAAGAGGATAAATTTTATCCTATTCTGAGAAATATGTCTGACAATATTCTGGCAGGATCGGACTTATTGATTGAGCTGACTAAAACACCGGATAAAGAAAAGCGAAAAACAATTTACAAACAAATAAAAACATTGGAAACCAAAGGAGACCACATTGTGGCTCATCTTTTCAATGAATTGAATAATACATTTATTACCCCATTCGACAGAGAAGATATTAACGCATTGAGCGAAGAACTGGATAACGTTCTTGACTGCATGAATAGCGCTGCCAAACGTGTAGTAATGTATCAGCCGGATAATCTCCCCAAACAATCGGTTGAGTTGGCTTTATTGTTGAAAAAGTCTTGTGAACTGATACAATTTGCCGTACAAGAATTGGCTACAATGAAAAAAAGTCCCAAATCGGTGAAAGATATTTGTAAAAAACTACATGATATTGAAAATCAAGCGGATGATTTATATGAGCATTTTATTATTGGTATCTTTGAAAAAGAAAAAAACGGAATAGAATTAATCAAGCTCAAGGAAATTATGCAAGAAATTGAGCGTGCAACGGACAAGGCAGATTGTGTCGGTAAAATCATCAAAACGATTATTGTAAAATACGCTTAATTAGTTTCTTTCCCCCATTTAACTCTTGATGAAATGACTTTACTAGTTATAGTGATTGCACTTGCTTTTATATTTGATTATATCAATGGGTTCCATGATGCGGCAAATTCTATTGCTACCATTGTTTCTACAAAAGTGTTAACTCCGTTTTGGGCGATTATTTGGGCTGCTACATTCAATTTTGTAGCTTTTTTTATTGCTAAATATATCATTGGAGAATTTGGTATTGCAAATACTGTTTCTAATGTAGTTTTTGAACAATATATAAATTTACCGGTTATTCTCGCCGGTTTGTTGGCAGCCATTACATGGAATTTATTTACGTGGTGGTTTGGGATACCTTCTTCTTCTTCTCATACATTAATCGGAGGGTTTGCCGGTGCGGCTATTATGAGTAGTTGCAGTTTTAGCGCCGTACATTTGGGGATTGTTATTAAAATAGCTTTATTTATTGTTTTAGCCCCTCTTATCGGTATGATTATTTCCATCATCTTTACAACTTGCATCTTTTGGATATGCCGTAAAACTAATCCACATAAAGCCAATAAACGCTTCAAACGTTTGCAATTGGTTTCGTCGGGGCTTTTTAGTCTCGGTCATGGCATGAACGATTCACAAAAAGTAATGGGTATTATTGCAGCCGCACTATTTGCCGCCCACCAGCAGGGAATTAAAATTGGCATTGAAGATATTACCGATATTCCCACATGGGTTCCTTTAATTTGTTTCACGGTGATTGCTTTGGGTACCATGTCGGGAGGATGGCGTATTATCAAAACAATGGGATCGCGTATCACTAAAGTGACCCCCTTGGAAGGATTTGTTGCCGAAACAGCAGGAGCCTTAACTCTTTTTCTTACGGAAATATGGAAAATTCCTGTAAGTACCACACACACTATTACAGGAGCCATTGTGGGAGTGGGAGCCGTAAAAAGACTTTCGGCTGTTCGTTGGGGAGTTACCGTTAACTTGATTTGGGCATGGATACTGACAATTCCTGTAAGTGGGTTGTTAGCTGCTTTGTTTTATCTACTTATTTCTTTATTCAGATAGTTAAATAAAATTGGAGTAAATAATCCGATACCTCATTCATATTCTTTTCATTTTATTTATTAAAATGATATCTTAATTGTCGATTTCTGTTAATATATAGGAATATATGAGTTAATTTAAGTTAATCAATTAGGAGAGATAAAGAGGTCGTGTTAATTTTGACGTCATGAAGAAATCAATCATTTGGATATTAGAAATTGTAATGGGTCTGTCTTTTTTAGGACTCTTATATATGCAAGCCGGTTATATAAGGGAAACTGTTAAGATGCGCAATGAACAATTTGACGAATCGGTAAAGCGCAGTCTCTATCAGGTATCCAAAAATTTGGAATACGATGAAACAAGACGTTGGTTAGAAGAAGACCTTTCCGAAGCAGAAAAAAAAGCCTTGCCCCAATCCGTTTTACAAAACAACAACTTTATTCAAAAAAGACAAATACAACGTTATATCATCTCTACTCCCCATGCTATTGCCCAATCGGATTTTAAATTGGAAGTAACAACAACGGGACCATCCTCCCCCCTACCGAAAACAATGATTTCCCGCCGGCATGGCGCCAACACTATTCCGCAAACTTCAAGAAGCTTACAGGAAATTATACGAAACCGTTATATGTATCAACGTTCTCTAATTGACGAAGTAGCTTTGCAAATGCTCTACAGAGCAAGTGAGAAACCAATTGAAGAACGGGTTGATTTTATAAATTTGAATTATTATTTGAAATCGGAACTGAAAAACAATGGAATTGACATAGAATATTACTTTTCAGTAATAGACAAAAACGGTCGCGAAGTTTATCGTTGTCCCGACTATATGGAGAAGGGGAGCGAACAATCATACAGTACTATCCTTTTTCTGAACGACCCACCTGCAAAGATGAGTATTTTGAAAGTTCACTTTCCTATGAAGCAGGATTATATTTACGATTCGATAAGTTTTATTGTTCCCTCTACTGTCTTTACAATAGTATTGTTGATTGTATTCGTGTTTACTATTTACATCATTTTCCGTCAGAAAAAATTAACAGAAATGAAAAATGATTTCATAAATAATATGACACATGAATTTAAAACACCCATATCAACCATTTCTTTAGCGGCACAGATGCTGAAAGATCCGGCAATAAACAAATCACCGCAAATGTTTCAACACATATCGGGAATTATTAATGATGAAACAAAACGATTGAGATTTCAAGTAGAAAAAGTATTGCAAATGTCCATGTTCGATAAACAAAAAAGTAGTACTTTGAAAATGAAGGAAATGGATGTCAATGAAATGATTAATGGGGTTATTAACACTTTTACCTTGAAAGTGGAACAATACAATGGGAAAATTAAGTCGAATTTAAACGCAACCGACCCAATTATCTTTGCTGATGAAATGCATATTACCAATGTTATTTTCAATCTGATGGATAATGCGGTCAAATATAGAAAAACGGACGAGGATTTAATACTGACAGTAAGTACATGGAACGAATCGAATAAACTGATGATTTCGGCACAAGATAACGGTATTGGTGTTAAAAAAGAAAATCTTAAAAAAATATTTCATAGATTTTATCGCGTGCATACAGGTAATCTGCACGACGTAAAAGGCTTCGGACTCGGATTGGCTTATGTTAAAAAAATTGTTACCGACCATAAAGGAACCATTCGTGCCGAAAGTGATTGGGGCAAGGGAACCAAATTTATTATTGCATTACCTACATTAAAAAATTAAAAAATATGGAAGACAAATTACACATTTTGCTATGCGAAGATGACGAAAATCTAGGCATGCTTTTAAGAGAATATTTACAAGCAAAAGGCTATTCGGCAGAATTGTATCCTGACGGGGAAGCCGGTTATAAAGCTTTCCTGAAGAATAAATATGACTTGTGTATACTCGATGTGATGATGCCTAAAAAAGACGGGCTTACATTGGCGCAAGAAATACGTTCGGTAAACGCTGAAATACCTGTTATCTTTTTAACAGCTAAAACGTTAAAAGAAGATATTTTGGAAGGGTTCAAAATAGGTGCAGACGATTACATTACCAAACCTTTCAGCATGGAAGAACTGACTTTCAGAATGGAAGCTATATTGAGGCGTATTCGCGGAAAGAGAAACAAAGAAAGCGCCTACTATAAAATAGGTAGATTTGTTTTCGACACCCAAAAACAACTTTTGTCCATAGACGATAAATCCACGAAGTTAACTACAAAAGAATCGGAATTGTTAGCTTTACTCTGTGCGCACTCCAACGAAATCCTACAACGCGAATATGCTTTAAAAACAATATGGATAGATGATAATTATTTCAATGCCCGCAGCATGGACGTATATATCACCAAACTACGCAAGCACCTGAAAGATGATAACTCGATAGAAATCATCAATATTCACGGAAAAGGGTACAAATTGATTGTACCGGAATCGCAGTCGGAATCACAACTACCGCAACCGGAATAAAAAAGCGATAGATTTTCTACGCATTATGAACATAAAATTGGGTAGATTTAATAATCTTGAAGTAATAAAACCGGTAAATTTCGGCATTTACCTCGACGGCGGTAACGACGGAGAAATATTGCTACCCAAGCGTTATGTACCCGAAGGTTGCAAGCAGGGAGATTTTTTAAATGTTTTCTTATATCTGGATAGTGAAGAACGATTGATAGCTACCACACAAATCCCCTTGGTGCAAGTTGGCGAATTTGCTTGTTTGGAAGTGGCGTGGGTGAACGAATACGATGCATTCTTGAATTGGGGATTGATGAAAGATTTGTTTGTACCCTTTCGTGAGCAAAAAGTGAAAATGCAAATAGCTTGCAACTATGTGATTCATGCTCATCTTGATGAGGAAAGTTACCGGATTGTCGCTTCGGCTAAAGTAGATCGCTATTTGTCGAAAGAAGTTCCCCCCTATCCTGAGGGAGATGAAGTGGATATTCTTATTTGGCAGAAAACAGATCTGGGCTTTAAAGCCATTATTGATAACCGCTTTGGAGGACTATTGTATGAAAAGGAAATTTTCCAACCCCTTCAGGTGGGGATGAAATTAAAAGCTTACATTGGGCAAGTGCGCGAAGATAATAAAATAGATCTTAGCCTCCAGAAAAAAGGAATAGTTAACATCCATGATTTTTCGGAAACGCTCCTGCATTATATAAAAAGCAATAATGGTAGGATACCTTTCAATGATAAAAGTCAAGCTGACAATATTTATCGTACTTTTGGAGTAAGCAAAAAAACATTTAAAAAAGCGATAGGAGATTTGTATAAAAAACGATTGATTATTTTAAACGATACGGAAATTTCTTTATCAAAATAAGGAATACAATACTAAAAACGCGGAGAATACGGAAGTTTTTTTACAAACATTTTACCGTAATTTCCACGTTTTTTTATCCTTTCTACTTATGCTATTCTAAGTTTATGCGTAGAAGATGAGAATCAATAATTGGGCTGTCAATACTCTCAAAAACATAGATATAGGATATACAGTAGCATACCCTACAGCCGGTACGTCGTTTCCTGCCGTCATATTGGAATAAGCCAAAGCAGGAGGGTCGGTAGTACTTCCGGCAATCAATCCCATCAAAGTGAAATAATTGATTTTATAAAAGAAACGTCCCATGCAACCAACAATGAGTAACGGTACAATCGTGATAATAAATCCGTAACCAATCCACGTAAATCCCCCTTTGTTAAGAATTGTATCTACAAATCCATTGCCTGCATCAAGTCCTACACAAGCTAGAAATAAGGTAATCCCTATTTCGCGCAACATTAGGTTAGCGCTCAAAGTCGTATAAGTAATCAGTTTATAATGATAACCGAAACGACTAATTAAAATAGCCACTATCAGAGGTCCTCCGGCTAATCCCAATTTTACCGGCTGTGGAATGCCGGGAAAAACTATCGGAAGACTTCCCAACAGAATACCCAATGCAATGCCAATAAAGATAGTGATAAGATTCGGTTCATTCAATCGTTTAATCGAATTTCCCAATACTTCCTCTATTTTTGTTATTGCCACTTCACTACCCACTACGGTCAATTTGTCGCCAACTTGCAAAGTTAATCCCGGATTAGCTACCAAATCCAATCCGGAACGGTTAAGACGAGTTACGTTAATGCCGTGTAAACGCCTTAACTGTAAATCACCTAATCTTTTTCCGTTTAACTCGGGTTTGGTTACCCATATACGACGGTTTATGAGCTGACTATCGGTTGGAATCCATTGCTTGCGATCCATCTGAATTTCTTGCCCGATGAATGTTTGAATGGTTTCCGCATCCTGTTCGGTAGTAATTACAAATATTTTGTCATTCTCATGGAGGAGAGTATCGGAAGAAACAATCTCTATTTTTTTGCTTTCATCAAATAATATACGTGATATAACAAATTTACGGTGGTGCAACAAATTGGAAAGTTCTGCAATGCTTCGATTGAACACAGCAGGATTTTTTACAACCAAAGAAACAGGAATGGCTTCGTTTGTTTGTTTGTTTTCTTCGTACGTTATTATTTCCGTTTCTTTCTTAAAATTCACGCGAAACACGTAGCGGATAAAGAGCATGGATAAAATGATCCCTACCACGCCCAAAGGATAAGCCACAGCATATCCCAAAGCAATGGTTTCGTCGGAAGTGCCGAACAAATCGGTATAAGCCTGTTGTGCGGCTCCCAGTCCGGGAGTATTCGTAACAGCTCCCGACATGATACCAACCATCGTTGCAACAGGGATATGAGTGACGAAATGCATAATTACAGTGATACCTGCTCCCAGTAACACAACTCCTCCCGCCAACATATTGAGCGTCATTCCTTCTTTTTTGAAAGAAGCAAAAAAACCGGGTCCTACTTGCATTCCCACGGAGAAAACAAACAATATTAAACCAAATTCTTTAAAGAAATGAAGTATTTCGGGGTTAATGCGAAATCCAAAATGCCCGAGCAGAATACCCGTAAAAAGCACGAGTGTTACTCCTAACGAAACGCCGGATATTTTTATTTTCCCCAGTTGAATACCTGCGGCAATGGTAATAGCTAATATGAAAATAGAATGTCCTATCCCATCGACCCACAATAATTCTTTAATCCAATTCATATTTATTTTACCTGGATTACCAAATAGTTGGATACACTCCAAAATTCAGCCACTCTGGTAATTTTCAATACCAGTAGACCTTCATTGTCTTTTTCTAATTGGTATGAATTTTTGGGATGAACAGTGAGTAGTTCCGCATGTTTGGAATATAGCTTGATTTCTTTTTGTGTACGGATATCAATTTGAGTAAAATAATCTTTATTAAAGTCTGAACTTTGCAGCACATCATTGCCTTGCAAAATTTTCTGCTTCCTCAGTTCCGATTTTGTCCCGAAAACAAACCAAGCCGTATTTATGGCTCTATCCTGTTCGGCAACAACCTTGGATTTTGCTTCGTTTTCTGCTTCCAACGATTCTTTATCTGCCGTTAAAATAGTTACTGCGGCATCAAGCTCTTGAATACGGATGTTTTTGGAAGCTAATTCTTCCTGTAATTCTTCAATACGTTGGGTCTTTTCGACTAATTCCTCAGAAAGTTTTGCAACTGCTTTTTTCAATTCGAAAACGTTACCTTTGCTCTTACTCAGCATATCCTGCAATTTGCTGATTTGCTTTCTGTTCTCTGCCATGGTTGTGGAAATGAATTCAATATCTGTGGTAATTTGTTGCCGAACAGAAGTGGCATTTTCTGCAATGGTGCCACGTGTAAATTCCACGCGGTCTTCTGCATGGCTAATTTGCCGGAAACTTTCCTGCACTTCATTGAATATTGCCATCAATTCGTTCATTTCCGTTTCGCGTTGCAATAGTTCTATTGTTAACGAATCGTTTGCTGCTCTCAAATATCTTTTGCTGTCTTCCTTTTTCCCACATGAAACCACTGTGAGTACACTCAATAATAAAATAACTAAGTTTTTCATTTTTCTCTATAATTTTTAGTGAAATATATTTTTCAATGACCCATCCCGGCAACAGTTATAACAATCTCGCCACACGGTTCGTTCACGGTAAAATGAGTTATTAATTCCGTCAGATTTCCGCGAACGGTTTCTTCATGAAGTTTAGATATTTCTCTGGATACGGAAGCCTGCCTATCTGCCCCGAAATGTCCGGCAAATTGCAGTAAAGTTTTTAACAAACGACGAGGTGATTCGTAAAAAATCATTGTTCTACGTTCTTCCGTCAAAAATTTGAGTTTTGTCATGCGTCCTTTTTTCTGAGGGAGAAACCCTTCGAAGACAAACTTATCGTCAGGTAATCCGGAAACAACTATTGCCGGAACAAAAGCCGTAGCACCCGGCAAACATTGTATTTCAATATTATTTTTTATACACTCCCGTACAATTAAAAAACCCGGATCGGAAATACCCGGCGTGCCGGCATCCGAAACAAGGGCAACCGTTTCTCCTTCCTTTATTCTGTTAACAATATTTTCAAGAGTTCTATGTTCATTGAATTTATGATAAGATTGCATTGGATTCTTTATTTCAAAATGTTTCAACAAAATTCCGGAGGTGCGCGTATCTTCTGCCAAAATAAGATCGACCTCTTTTAAGATACGAACAGCCCGAAAAGTCATATCTTCCAAATTCCCAATAGGAGTAGGTACTATATACAAGCTTCCCATAACAATAATTCGCTTCGCTTCAATAATTCTCTGCAAAATTAAGAAAAAGTTTCATATCATACCTATCAATAAAAACCGGAAAAATGCTAATTAAAAATTGAGCTTTTGCACTATTTTTGTGCACTATTTTTTTATAATAAAATAATATCACAATGAATATATTATATTACGTTTATCAAATTTGTGTGGCTTTGCCTGTATTGATTGTGCTTACCATTCTTACGGCATTAACTACTACTGTGGGTTCACTTCTTGGAAGGGCGCATATTTGGGGATATTATCCCGGAAAAGTATGGTCGCAACTTTTTTGTTTGATAATGTTTATTCCTGTGACAGTTTGCGGACGTGCGAAGATCGATAAAAAAACGTCGTATGTCTTTGTGGCAAATCATCAAGGGGCATTTGATGTTTTTTTGATTTACGGTTTTTTGGGACGTAATTTCAAATGGATGATGAAAAAGAGTTTACGAAAACTTCCTTTTATCGGTAAAGCTTGTGAAAGCGCCGGACATATTTTTGTAGATCGCACCTCTCCCAAATCGGTGATTGATACCCTTCACCAAGCGGAAGCTTCTTTGCAGGACGGTGTTTCTTTGGTAGTGTTTCCCGAAGGTTCCCGTTCATATACCGGTTGTTTGGGAACCTTTAAAAGAGGCGCCTTTCAATTGGCTGATGATTTGCAATTAGCCGTTGTACCTCTTACTATTGACGGGTCTTTTGAAGTGCTTCCCCGAACAAGAAAATTAGTCAATCGCCACCGGATGGTTTTAACTATTCACGAACCGATTTCTCCCCAAGGAAAAGGAATCGATAATATAAAAAACACAATGGATGAAGCTTTCAAAGTAATAGAAAACGCTTTACCTCCGAAATATAAAACGAAGTGAAAATTAGGAATAATAAATAATATGATGGAAACAATTGATACGACAGCAGAAAAAACAAATGAATTTATAAACTCACTTACAGACAAATATTGGGAAATTCTGGGTGGCGAATTGAAAACTACATCCATGATTTTGCTTAATGCGGAACAACATTCTTTACTCGCTTACCGTATTTTTAGAGACGAAGTGATGAACGGCGGTTTTTGTCAACTTACTCAAAACGGATACGGAGGATACATCTTCACTAATCCTTTTGCGAAAGCTATGCGATCGTTTGGCTTTACGGATTTTTCCAAACTGCTGAACAGCGCTAAGCAAATATATTTTGCTAAGCGAGAAGATTTGGAAAAAGAACGTTCGGATAAAGAATTTATGGCAATGTATGAGCACTATGAAGTTTTTGATCATTTAGAAGAAAGTTTTTTTGAAATGGAGGAGAAATTAACTGCGCAAATTAGTTCATACGTAAAGGAACATTCGGAGCAGTTTATGCCTTAAGAAAAGTATCTGATTTGCTTTAAATAATATTTTAAAACTGTTTGCAGAAAAAAATAAAGATATATCTTTGCAAAACGATAAGCCCAGATGGCGGAATCGGTAGACGCGCTGGTCTCAAACACCAGTGGATTCATTTCCATCCCGGTTCGACCCCGGGTCTGGGTACCACGAAAAGTAAAGCCTAACTGACAATCAATCAGTTAGGCTTTTTAAATTTTATGATTGTTCCCGAATTGTTCCCAAGCAGAGTAAGTATGTTCAATAATCTCAATACTTGTCCACTTTGGTCTTGCACCTAATTTATTATTAATATTGGTATCCGCCTGCACGAAAAGTATGGGAATCTCTTTCCTTTAACGCTGTATTCAAATTCTTTATTTCACTTCTTCAAAAAGTATTCATCACTGTATATCAGTTGTTTACAAAATTATGTCGCAAGTATGTTACAAATGAATGATACCACATACATCTATTTACTACTTACTTACAGTACGATATGCTTGTTTAGGATGGTTTGACATTTCAGGGATAGTGTATTCCAATTTACCCTGTTTGCGTAGTGGAACAATATAAGTATTTTTCAGATGCTTTTTATCTTTTCGCTTCATTAAATCTGATAATTGATTTAATGTCAGTGATTTCCATTGACATAATTCAAGAATGACATCAATAATCTCTGTTTTGCTATTGCTCCGTTGTCCCAATTGTTCTAATTTATTCTGCAATTCGAGCGGCAACTGGGCGGTTAAGTCACCAGGCTGGGTGGTTAAGCTATCAAGGTAGGTTGTTAAGCCACCGGACTGGGTTGTTAAGCCATTTTCACCTTGTTCACTAACTCCATTAGCATGTTCGCTATCATCTTTAGCTTGTACACTAACTTCATTACCATGTTCATTTTCTTCTACAACAGGTAGCAGTTTTATCAACTCCTCCCCGGGAACATAGTAAATAGCTCTACCTTTGCCCTTTTGTGTCAAGATTGCTTTGTCTTTTAAATCATGCAAATCCGTCCTAACCTTAATCATTTCAACTCCATTCAGTTGTCGATAAGTAGGATTATCTATGGCGCCAACTTCCTTGATGAAAATAAGTGCGCATTTTTGTTGTTCATTCAGATTAAAAGCTTTAAACTTGCTAAGCCATTTTATATCTTCTTCCCCCAAGAAGTGATGCAAAAGCAGGCGAATAGTAAATTGATTCAGCTCGTGACTGCTCTCAAAGGTAGGGGGCAACATTTGTGCCTTTTCCATCAACGCACGCATGGTACGAATACCTGAACCTTTGGTCTCTGCCAAATTGGTTTCATGAAATATCGTTGCGATAATCGGATTTCGAGTTACTGAGCCGGGAATACCCAGATGCTCTTCCGGTTTCAGTGAAAAGCCGGGGTTACTTATCTCAATACGATTGCCGTAACGAATGATTTGTATCGGCTGATTTACTCGAAAAGTTCTGTGAATCATCGAGTTGACCAAGGCTTCGCGCAAGACACGGGCAGGAAGACCATTACTTCCCGCTTGCAATTCGCCTTCGGGCAATACAAAACCTTTGGGCAAATCATCGGACACAAGACTAAAAGCCCTTTGCACCATTTCGAGCATCGAACCACGCATATCTATGGTAGTAAATCGGTTGTCTGGGTCTTCAATCCACGTATTGCCCGGCACCCGGATATAATCTACCCGAACCATGGGAAGCAAACGCCGAAGAGAAGTCCGCTTGCCGAATACCAATAATCCGGCATACGTCAGATAATATTTGTCTGCACCTTTTTTCAGGCAAGCCAAAGATTGCAACATTTCAATCGTTTCATATTGCAATTCTTCTGCGTAAGGATTGACTTTTGCCCGCAGGTTGCGATATAGCGCGACAGCCTCTTCGCTGATGTCCTCTAATTCGGAATCTTTGATAATGCTGCTATCTAATTCGTCTTCCTGATGGTAAAAGATAAACAAATCATCATCGGTACAACGTTGGTCGCTGGAATCGATTCGTCTGTATGCACCACGCGGCAAACCTTGATTTTTGAAATAAACCGGTTTTTGCGAAGCCGATAGTTCCGGCACATATACCAGCACAACATTTTTGCCGTCTATCGTTTCAACTGTGATATCAGGTCGGATGGTTAGATTGAAAGAATCAGCACATTGCGAACTCAAATTCAATTGCAGTTTATCGGGGTCATTTATTCCGGTAACGATGTATTGCCACGTTTCGCCATTTTGGTAGTGTCATAAATCAACTGAAAATATTATTTCCGTATGTTCCATTTTTGTAATAATATCTTTCGATATACATCCCTATAACATTATCATGAACCGTTTCGTTTTTGGAAAAACAAATCGTTTTACGATTCAAGCGTTTCAAA
>SNRY01000251.1_pt1 | contig 19521 bp, 33 predicted proteins | sample 4693421 | NCBI WGS metagenome assembly SNRY01 (sample SAMN11003215, study PRJNA524138) | termite gut metagenome | isolation source: Bacteroidetes bacterial symbionts from single cell of protist host amplifed... | host: Streblomastix strix ... | reverse complement strand
TTCATAATGAAGAAAAACCTGCGCTGGAAATTTGGAAGAAAGCATTGGATAATATCACTCCGCAAGTCGAAGTAAAATCTCGTCGCGTGGGAGGAGCTACTTTTCAAGTACCTACGGAAATTCGCCCTAGTCGCAAAGAATCTATTTCAATGAAAAATATGATTCTATACGCCCGTAAAAGAGGAGGAAAGACAATGGCCGATAAACTTGCCTCCGAAATTATGGATGCTTACAATGAACAAGGCGGATCCTTTAAGCGCAAGGAAGATATGCATAGAATGGCTGAGGCTAACCGCGCATTTGCACATTTTAGATTCTAAATGCTAAGAAAAACGAAAGACCTATACCAAGTGCATAAAGAAAACTTTTAGTAATTAAGAATTTAGAAAATGGCAAGACAAGATTTACATTTGACACGTAATATCGGTATCATGGCTCACATTGATGCCGGGAAAACAACTACTTCCGAACGGATACTTTTCTATACCGGACTGACACATAAAATAGGCGAAGTGCATGACGGGGCAGCAACGATGGACTGGATGGAACAGGAGCAGGAACGGGGTATCACGATTACATCGGCGGCTACCACCACAAGATGGAAATATGGTGATAATACCTATAAAATCAATTTAATAGACACTCCGGGACACGTGGATTTTACAGCCGAAGTGGAGCGTTCGCTTCGCGTACTTGACGGGGCAGTAGCGACTTATTGTGCGGTGGGAGGCGTGGAACCTCAATCCGAAACGGTTTGGAGGCAAGCGGATAAATACAATGTGCCCCGCATCGGTTATGTAAATAAGATGGACCGTTCCGGTGCCGATTTTTACGAAGTTGTGCGTCAAATGAAAGCTATTTTGGGAGCAAATCCTTGTCCGGTGGTTATACCCATTGGAGGGGAGGAAAATTTTAAAGGTGTGGTTGATTTGGTTAAGATGAAAGCTATTTTGTGGCATGACGAAACAATGGGAGCGAATTATGATGTTGAAGATGTTCCGGCAAATCTGATTGATGAAAGTAAGGAATGGAGAGATAAAATGTTAGAAAAAGTAGCCGAATACGATGATGTGTTGATGGAAAAATATTTCGATGACCCTTCTACGATTACGGAAGAAGAAGTCTTGAGAGCGCTTCGCAATGCAACCATTCAAATGGCTATTATTCCAATGCTTTGCGGCTCATCATTCAAAAATAAAGGGGTACAAACATTGCTTGATTACGTTTGTGCCTTTTTGCCTTCGCCATTGGATGCCGGAGAAGTGAAAGGAATGAATCCCGATACCGGTGCCGAAGAAAGCAGAAAACCGGATGAAGACGAAAAGACGGCAGCGTTGGCATTTAAAATCGCTACCGACCCGTATGTAGGTCGTTTGACTTTCTTCCGGGTGTATTCGGGTAAAATAGATGCGGGTTCATACATCTATAATTCTCGCTCAGGCAAGAAAGAACGTGTTTCTCGTTTGTTTCAGATGCACTCCAACAAACAAAATCCCGTTGAAATAATCGGAGCGGGAGATATCGGCGCAGGAGTAGGTTTCAAAGACATCCATACGGGAGATACGCTTTGCGACGAGACCGCTCCGATTGTGTTAGAATCTATGGACTTTCCCGAACCGGTAATTGGTATTGCCGTCGAACCGAAAACTCAAAAAGATATGGATAAACTCTCCAACGGTTTATCTAAGCTGGCAGAGGAAGACCCTACGTTTACAGTGAAAACAGACGAACAAACCGGGCAGACAATTATTTCCGGTATGGGCGAACTTCACCTGGATATTATCATTGACCGTTTGAAACGCGAGTTCAAAGTAGAATGTAACCAAGGGCGTCCTCAAGTAAACTACAAGGAAGCGATTACCAAGAAAGTGAATTTGCGTGAAGTTTATAAGAAACAATCGGGTGGTCGCGGTAAATTTGCAGATATTATTATAAATGTCGGACCGGTAGATGAGGACTATACGCAAGGCGGATTGCAGTTTGTTGATGAAGTGAAAGGCGGTAACATTCCTAAAGAATTTATTCCCGCCGTTCAGAAGGGCTTCCAAAGCGCCATGAAGAATGGGGTATTGGCAGGGTATCCGCTTGATTCAATAAAAGTAACATTAATTGATGGGTCATTCCATCCGGTTGATTCCGACCAACTTTCATTTGAAATATGCGCCGCTCAAGCATATAGGAATGCTTGTGCCAAAGCTGGTCCCGTTTTAATGGAACCGATGATGAAGTTGGAAGTGGTAACTCCCGAAGAAAATATGGGAGATGTGATTGGTGATTTGAATAAGCGGCGTGGTCAAGTGGGAGGGATGGAGTCAAGTCGTTCCGGAGCCAGAATCGTTAAAGCAACGGTTCCGCTGTCCGAAATGTTTGGGTATGTAACTACGTTGCGTACCATTACCTCCGGTCGTGCTACTTCGTCAATGACTTATTCGCACCATGCCCAAGTTTCTACTTCCATAGCTAAGGCAGTGTTGGAAGAAGTAAAAGGACGTGCGGATTTGCTCTAAGAAATTTCGGAAGTTGCGAATTAGTGAATGACTCTTAATGCGTAACTTCTCTTTTAATTTATAAATTAATAATAATAAAAAAATGAGTCAAAAGATTAGAATTAAATTAAAATCTTACGATTACAACTTGGTTGATAAATCGGCAGAGAAGATTGTAAGAACAGTGAAGTCTACGGGAGCCATAGTGAGTGGCCCGATACCTCTTCCTACGCATAAGCGTATATTTACGGTGAATCGTTCAACGTTCGTCAACAAGAAATCGAGAGAACAGTTTGAACTTTGTTCGTATAAAAGATTGATTGATATTTACAGCTCGACAGCAAAGACTGTAGATGCCTTGATGAAGCTGGAACTGCCCAGCGGTGTGGAGGTTGAAATAAAAGTTTGATAATTAAATAATTTAGTGAAATGCCGGGATTATTAGGAAAAAAAATCGGAATGACATCCGTTTTCAGTGCCGAGGGCAAGAATGTACCATGTACTGTTATCGAAGTAGGTCCTTGTGTTGTTACTCAAGTTAAAACCGTTGAAAAAGACGGTTATGCCGCTATTCAAGTTGGGTTTCAGGAAAAAAAAGAAAAACATACCACTCAACCTTTAATGGGGCATTTTAAAAAAGCAGGAGTAACACCCAAGAGACACTTGGCTGAGTTCAAAGGATTTGATAAGGAATTGAATTTGGGAGACACCCTTACGGTTGAATTGTTCAATGAGGCAACTTTTGTCGATGTGGTGGGAACTTCCAAAGGTAAAGGATTCCAAGGTGTAGTAAAAAGACACGGTTTCGGTGGGGTAGGGCAAGCTACTCACGGACAGCATAACCGTGCCCGTAAACCGGGATCTATCGGAGCCTGTTCGTATCCGGCGAAAGTATTCAAAGGAATGCGGATGGCAGGACAAACGGGAAGCGATAGAGTTACTGTCCAAAATCTACAAATATTAAAAGTGATCGCAGAACACAACCTTCTTTTAATTAAAGGGTCTGTTCCCGGATGCAAAGGTTCAATCGTAATAATTGAGAAATAATGGAAGTTAACGTATATAATATAAAAGGTGAAGACACCGGAAGAAAGGTTACGTTAAACGAATCTATCTTCGGAATTGCACCCAACGATCACGCTATCTATTTAGATGTAAAGCAATTTATGGCGAATAACCGCCAAGGTACTCACAAAGCGAAAGAAAGAAGCGAAGTAAGAGGCTCTACACGCAAACTCGGTCGTCAGAAAGGGGGGGGAGGAGCACGTCGTGGTGATATAAATTCGCCGGTTTTGGTTGGCGGTGGACGTGTTTTTGGTCCTAAACCGAGAGATTACTCTTTCAAATTGAATAAAAAATTGAAGGCGTTGGCTAGAAGGTCGGCTTTATCATACAAAATTCAAGAGAATGCCGTTGTTGTAGTTGAAGATTTTACTTTCGATACGCCTAAAACAAAGGAATTTCTTGCAATTACAAAAAATCTTAAAGTTTCCGACAAAAAGTTACTTGTAATTTTTTCGGAATCGAATAAAAATGTATATTTGTCCACTCGTAACGTAAAAAGAGCGAATGTGCAGCCTGTTTCGGGATTAAATACATATAGAGTGTTGGACGCAGGAGTGCTTATATTGACAGAGAGTGCGGTTTCGGCTATTAATACTATTTTAAGTAATGATAAGGAGGCTTAAATAATGGGGATTATTATTAAACCGTTGGTGACGGAAAAGATGAATAAAATAATTGATAAACTCAATTGTTTTGGCTTTATTGTACGTCCGAATGCCAATAAATTGGAAATTAAAAAAGAAATTGAAAGCCTTTACAATGTTACGGTAGAGAGTGTAAACACAGCTAGATATTCCGGTAAAAACAAAAGTCGCTATACAAAAGCAGGTCTTATAAAAGGTCGAACCAATGCCTATAAAAAAGCGATAGTAACATTGAAAAAAGGAGATACGATTGACCTTTACAGCAATATTTAAAAGAAATGGCAGTACGCAAATTTAAGCCCATAACACCGGGGCAAAGACATAAAATTATCGGTACTTTTGAAGAAATTACCACACAAGTACCGGAAAAATCTCTTGTATTTGGTAAAAATTCATCGGGTGGACGCAATAATACGGGTAAGATGACTATGCGTTATATTGGCGGCGGACACCGGAAAATGATTAGAATTATTGATTTCAAGAGAAACAAAGACGGTGTGCCGGCAGTGGTAAAGACAATAGAATACGATCCGAATCGCTCAGCTCGTATCGCATTATTATTTTATGCCGATGGTGAAAAAAGATATATTATTGCTCCTAATGGATTGCAAGTGGATCTGACTTTAATGTCGGGTGAAAATGCAGCACCGGAAATCGGTAATGCACTTCCTCTACAAAATATTCCGGTTGGTACGGTCATTCATAATATAGAATTACGTCCAGGACAAGGGGCGGCTTTGGTTCGTTCAGCCGGTAATTTTGCTCAGTTAACATCAAGAGAAGGTAAATATTGTGTTATCAAATTACCTTCCGGAGAAGTAAGACAGATACTTAGTACGTGTAAAGCTACGATTGGTAGTGTAGGAAATTCAGACCATGCCTTGGAACATTCGGGTAAAGCCGGTCGTTCAAGATGGTTGGGGCGGCGACCTCGTAACCGTGGTGTAGTTATGAATCCCGTCGATCACCCAATGGGTGGAGGTGAAGGGCGCGCCTCGGGAGGACATCCGAGATCTCGTAAAGGATTGTATGCAAAGGGACTTAAAACAAGGTCACCCAAGAAGCAATCTTCTAAGTATATTATAGAGAGAAGAAAAAAGTAATCTGATTAATTGAGTAAACCTATGAGTCGTTCATTAAAAAAAGGACCATATATTAATGTAAAGCTGGAAAAGAAAGTGCTTGCCATGAATGAATCAGGTAAGAAAGTTGTTGTTAAAACATGGGCGAGGGCCTCAATGATTTCACCTGATTTTGTAGGGCATACGGTTGCGGTTCACAACGGAAATAAATTTATTCCTGTTTATGTTACCGAAAATATGGTAGGTCACAAGTTGGGTGAGTTTGCGCCAACGCGTACTTTCAGAGGCCATGCAGGTAATAGAAAGAAATAAAGGAATTTATCCGAAATAATAAAGAACTAAATATAATGGGAGAAAGAAAAAGAATATCGGCCGAGAAAAGGAAAGAAGCCCTTAGAACCCAGTATTTTGCTAAATTGCGGAATGTGCCTACTTCTCCCCGCAAGATGCGTCTTGTGGTTGACATGATTCGCGGAATGGAAGTTAACAGAGCACTTGGCGTACTGAGGTTTTCTTCAAAAGAAGTAGCTGCAAGAGTCGAAAAGTTATTGCGCTCTGCAATTGCAAATTGGGAGCAGAAAAACGAACGTAAAGCAGAAAGTGGTGAATTGTTTGTATCTAAAATTTTTGTTGATTGCGGATCCACATTGAGGAGAATGAGACCGGCTCCGCAAGGAAGAGGATATAGAATACGCAAACGTTCAAATCACGTGACTTTGTTTGTGGATACGAAGAGTAATAATAATGTAGATCAAAACTAAGCCGGATGGGACAAAAAGTTAATCCTATAAGTAACCGTTTAGGAATTATCAGAGGATGGGATTCCAATTGGTATGGGGGAAATAATTATGGTGAGTCTTTGTTGGAAGACAGTAAAATTCGTAAATATCTTAATGCGAGACTTGCTAAAGCAAGTATTTCGAGAATCATAATCGAACGTACTTTGAAACTTGTAACTATTACTGTTTGTACGGCACGTCCGGGAATTATCATTGGTAAAGGCGGACAAGAAGTTGACAAGTTAAAAGAAGAATTGAAGAAAATTACCGATAAAGATATTCAAATTAATATCTTTGAAGTGAAAAGACCTGAATTGGATGCAGTTATTGTAGCTAATAATATTGCTCGTCAGGTGGAAGGGAAAATTGCCTATCGCCGTGCCATTAAAATGTCTATTGCAAATACGATGCGTATGGGAGCAGAAGGTATCAAAGTGCAGATATCGGGACGCTTGAATGGCGCAGAAATGGCTCGTTCCGAAATGTACAAAGAAGGAAGAACTCCGTTGCACACCTATAGAGCAGATATTGATTATTGCCATGCTGAAGCATTGACCAAAGTTGGACTTTTAGGTATAAAGGTTTGGATTTGTAGAGGGGAAGTATATAGTAAGAGGGAATTAGCCCCAAACTTTACGCAAAGCAAAGACAGTGGACGTGGAAATACTAATGGAAACAGCGGTGGTGGAAAGAACTTCAAAAGAAAGAAAAATAATCGCTAAACGTTGAATTGTAGGAATTATGTTACAACCGAAAAAGACAAAATTCAGGAGACAACAAAAGGGACGTATGGAAGGCAATGCTCAAAGGGGCAACCAGCTCGCCTTCGGCTCTTTTGGTATTAAATCCTTGCAAAGTAAATGGATTACTGGTAGGCAAATTGAAGCAGCCCGTGTTGCGGTTACAAGATATATGCAACGTCAAGGACAAATTTGGATTCGTATTTTCCCCGATAAACCGATTACTAAAAAACCGGCAGAGGTGCGTATGGGTAAAGGTAAAGGATCACCCGAAGGATTTGTTGCTCCGATTACACCTGGAAGAATAATAATTGAAGTTGAAGGAGTATCTTATGATATTGCAAAAGAAGCGTTGCGCTTGGCAGCACAAAAACTTCCTGTAACAACCAAGTTTATTGTCAGACGTGATTTTGATGTTCAAAATGCAAATGCGTAACGATATGAAAAATGCAGAAATAAAAGAAATGACTACTGCCGATTTGATTGAAAGAGTAGAAGTAGAAACAAGTAATTATAAGCAAATGACATTGAACCATGCTGTCTCTCCGCTAGAAAATCCGACTCAAATTAGGCGGTTACGCAGAACTATTGCGCGTATGAAGACAGAACTACGTCAAAGGGAACTTACTAATAAATGATGAGTTTGATGGAAGCAAGAAATTTAAGAAAAGAAAGAACAGGGGTTGTATTAAGCAATAGAATGGATAAAACCATTACGGTTGCCTCAAAGTTTAAAGAAAAACACCCTATCTATGGAAAGTTTGTCAGTAAAACGAAGAAATATCACGCTCATGATGAAAAAAATGAATGCAATATTGGTGATACCGTGCGAATTATGGAAACTCGCCCTTTGAGCAAGACTAAAAGGTGGAGATTGGTAGAAATAATTGAAAGGGTTAAGTAATTATGATACAAACAGAATCCAGACTTACCGTGTGTGATAATAGCGGGGCAAAGGAAGCATTGTGTATCCGTGTATTAGGAGGTACAAAACGCCGTTATGCTTCGGTGGGAGATATTATTGTCGTTTCGATAAAGAGTGTTATTCCTTCCGGTGAAATTAAAAAAGGTGCAGTGTCAAAAGCTTTAATTGTACGTACTAAGAAAGAGATTCATCGTGTTGATGGCTCTTATATACGATTTGATGATAATGCTTGTGTTTTACTAAATAACGCAGGTGAAATTAGAGGGAGTCGTATTTTTGGCCCCGTAGCGAGAGAACTTCGTGCTAAAAACATGAAAGTAGTATCACTGGCACCTGAAGTACTTTAATTTTGTAAAAGACTTGAGTAATGAGTAAATTACACATAAAAAAAGGCGATACGGTTTACGTAAATACAGGCGTGGATAGAGGAAAAATCGGTCGTGTATTAAAGGTTCTTGTGAAAGAAAATCGTGCAATTGTTGAAGGTATCAATATCGTATCTAAAAGTACGAAACCTAATGCTGCACATCCGCAAGGGGGAATAATTAGAAAAGAGGCTTCAATCCATATATCTAATTTAAATCCACTTGACCCTAAAACAGGTAAGCCGACCCGTATCGGGAGAAAAATTGTTTCTGAAGGAACATTAGTGCGTTATTCTAAAAAATCAGGGGAGGAAATTAAATAATGAGTAATACCGCTAGCCTTAAAAAAGAATATGCAGAACGTATTGTGCCTGCATTGAAATTGCAATTTCATTATTCGTCATCTATGCAAGTCCCTGTATTAAAAAAGATTGTTATTAATCAAGGGTTGGGTATAGCTGTTGCCGATAAGAAACTAATTGAAGTCGCGATTAATGAGATTACGGCTATTACCGGTCAAAAGGCAGTAGCCACTATTTCTCGTAAAGATATATCTAATTTTAAGTTACGTAAGAAAATGCCTATTGGGGTAATGGTTACTTTGCGTCGTGAGAAAATGTATGAGTTCCTTGAAAGGTTAGTTCGTGTGGCATTGCCGCGTATCCGTGACTTTAAAGGAATTGAAAGTAGATTTGATGGTAGAGGTAGCTACACACTTGGTATTCAAGAACAGATTATCTTTCCGGAAATTAATATTGATAGTATAACCAGAATTTTAGGAATGAATATAACTTTCGTAACTTCTGCTCAAACGGACGAAGAAGGATATGCTTTGCTAAAAGAATTTGGGTTACCTTTTAAAAATGCTAAAAAAGATTGATATAATTATGGCAAAGGAATCAATGAAAGCACGTGAAGTAAAACGTGCTAAGCTAGTAGCCAAATATGCTGAAAAAAGAGCTAAACTGAAGAAAGCGGGTGATTACGAGGCTTTGCAAGCAATACCTAAAAATGCTTCGCCGGTGCGTTTGCATAATCGTTGCAAATTGACAGGGCGCCCTAAAGGGTATATACGCCAATTTGGAATTTCAAGAATTCAATTCCGTGAGATGGCATCTAATGGGCTTATTCCAGGTGTGAAAAAAGCTAGTTGGTAATTTCTTTTAAATATTATCAGGGGAGACCTGATTAATTTAATTATTTATATATGACTGATCCGATAGCTGATTATTTAACGAGGTTAAGGAATGCAATCAATGCGAAACACAGAGTGGTGGAGATTCCTGCTTCGAATTTGAAAAAAGAAATCACAAAGATTCTTTTTGAAAAAGGGTACATCCTTAATTATAAATTTATAGAAGATGGCCCGCAAGGTACTATTAAAGTAGCCTTAAAGTATGATTCCGTTAATAAGGTTAACGCAATTAAAAAATTGACGAGGATATCTTCTCCCGGTTTACGTAAATATACGGGTTATAAAGATATGCCACAAGTTATTAATGGATTAGGTATTGCTATAATATCTACTTCCAAAGGCGTGATGACGGACAAAGAAGCTTCTCAACTTAAGATTGGTGGTGAAGTATTGTGTTATGTATATTAATTGAGAGGATAAAACTATGTCAAGGATAGGAAAATTACCCATTATAATACCAAATGGGGTTACTGTAACATTGAATGGTGATATGGTTACAGTGAAAGGGCAGAAAGGAGAATTGAGTCAATATGTTAATCCGTTGATTGATGTAAGGATAGAAAATAATTCCGTGATATTGAATCGGCAAAGCGATGAAAAACAAGAACGTGCATTCCATGGCTTGTATCGTGCATTAATTAATAATATGGTGATAGGGGTATCAGAAGGGTATAGAAAGAATTTGGAACTTGTGGGTGTTGGCTATCGCGCTTCGAATAATGGTAATATCATTGAACTTTCATTAGGATATACTCATACTATTTTTCTACAATTGCCTTTTGAAGTTAAAGTTGAAACGAAGTCGGAAAGAAATAAAAACCCTCTTATTATTTTAGAGTCTTGCGATAAGCAATTGCTGGGTCAAGTATGTGCTAAAATACGTTCTTTCCGTGAACCTGAACCATATAAAGGTAAAGGAATTAAATTTGTGGGTGAGGTGATCCGTCGAAAATCCGGAAAATCAGCGGGAGCGAAATAAATTGTAAATTTGTATGATAATATGATAACGAAAACAGAAAGACGTATTAGAATAAAATATAGAGTACGTAAGAAGGTTTCAGGAACTTCTGAACGTCCTCGTATGACTGTATTTAGGAGCAATAAACAGATATATGTTCAGATCATTGATGATCTCTCAGGGAGGACTTTAGTTGCTGCTTCATCGTTAGAGATAAAGGAAAGTATTCCTAAGAAAGAGCAAGCAGCCAAAGTGGGGAGTATAATTGCTGAAAAAGCTAAAGAAGCAGGTATTGTAGCTGTTGTGTTTGACCGTAATGGTTATTTATATCATGGGAGAGTAAAAGAAGTGGCTGATGCTGCTCGTAAAGGTGGACTTAAATTTTAATCATTATGGCAATTGGTAGTAGAGTTAAAATAGCGAATGATATTGAATTGAAAGATAGATTGGTTGCTATTAATCGTGTTACAAAAGTTACAAAAGGCGGTAGAACCTTCAGTTTTTCCGCAATTGTGGTGGTTGGTAACGAAGATGGTATTATTGGTTGGGGACTTGGTAAAGCGGGTGAAGTAACTGCAGCTATTGCCAAAGGTGTTGAAGCAGCCAAGAAAAACCTGACGAGAGTTCCGGTGTTGAAAGGAACTGTTCCTCACGAACAAGTGGCTAAGTTTGGTGGTGCGGAAGTTTTTATTAAGCCGGCTTCTCATGGTACGGGTGTTGTTGCAGGAGGGGCTATGCGTGCAGTGCTGGAAAGTGTGGGAATTACTGATGTGTTGGCTAAATCGAAGGGATCTTCAAATCCTCATAATTTGGTTAAAGCAACAATTTTAGCATTGAGCGAAATGCGTGATGCAAGAATGATTGCCCAAAATAGAGGAATTAGTATTGAAAAAGTATTTAGAGGATAGAGGAGGCGTGATAATGGCAATTATAAAAATTAAACAAATTAAAAGTAGAATTGGTGCTCCTGCTGATCAAAAAAGAACGCTTGACGCATTGGGACTTCGCAAAATGAATCGTGTAGTTGAGCATGAAGATAATCCTTCAATTCTTGGAATGATAAATAAAATTAAGCACTTGATTACAATTGTTAAGTGATTATTTATTGAATATAAAAAATGGAATTACAATATGAATTTAAGTAATTTAAAACCTGCTGTAGGATCTACTAAAACAAGAAAAAGAATTGGACGTGGTTCTGGTTCAGGATTAGGGGGTACTTCTACCAGAGGTCATAAAGGAGCTAAATCAAGATCCGGTTATTCTAGAAAGATTGGTTTTGAAGGGGGACAGATGCCTTTTCAACGTCGTGTTCCTAAGTTTGGTTTTAAGAATATTAATAGAGTTGAATATAAGGCTGTTAATTTAGATGCAATTCAAAAACTTGCTGATGTAAAAAAACTAACAAGAGTTGATATTGATGAATTTATTAAAGCCGGATTTATTTCTTCTAAACAATTAGTGAAAGTATTGGCAAACGGGGCTTTGACTTCAAAATTGGAAATACAAGCCCACGCATTTTCTAAAACGGCTGTCACTGCTATAGAAGCAGCGGGTGGAAGTATAGTAAAACTCTGATTCAATGAGAAGAGCTATTGAAACGTTAAAAAATATATGGAAGATTGAGGATCTTAGACAAAGGATTCTTATTACTGTGTTATTTGTTGCTATCTATCGTTTTGGTTCATTTATTGTTTTACCGGGTATTAATCCCGATATGTTGCAAAAATTACAAGAACAAACGAAAGAAGGACTTTTATCTCTGTTGAATATGTTTTCCGGAGGAGCATTTTCTAATGCTTCTATTTTTGCATTGGGTATTATGCCTTATATTTCTGCGTCTATTGTGATTCAGTTGTTGGGTATTGCAGTGCCGTATTTTCAAAAATTACAGCGTGAAGGGGAAAGTGGGAGGAGAAAGATTAATCAATATATTCGTTCTTTGACAATCGGTATATTATTAGTTCAAGCACCGTCTTATTTGCTTAATTTGAAAATGCAAGCAGGACCTGCATTGAGTAATTCGTTGGATTGGACTATGTTTATAGTTACATCTACTATTATTTTGACTGCTGGAAGTATGTTCATTTTGTGGCTTGGTGAAAGAATAACCGATAAAGGTATAGGAAATGGTGTTTCTATTATTATTTTAGTTGGTATTATCGCTCGTTTTCCTCATTCTTTGATTCAGGAATTTGTTTCTCGTGTAGCTGAAAAAGGTGGTGGTATGATTATGTTTCTGATAGAGATTGTATTTTTATTGCTGGTTATTGGAGCTGCGATACTTTTGGTGCAAGGTGTAAGAAAAGTTCCTGTACAGTATGCTAAGAGAATTGTGGGGAATAAACAATACGGTGGTGCGAGAGATTATATTCCCTTGAAAGTGAATGCTGCGGGAGTTATGCCGATAATTTTTGCTCAAGCAATCATGTTTATTCCGATAACACTTGTCGGTTTTTCTAGTGCGGGTGGTACAAGCAATGTCATTAATGCATTGACTGATTTTACAGGGTTTTGGTATAATCTTGTTTTTGCTGTAATGATTATATTATTTACCTATTTTTATACGGCAATAACGATTAACCCGACTCAAATGTCTGAGGATATGAAAAGGAATAATGGTTTTATTCCTGGTATTAAACCAGGTAAAGGTACTGCGGAGTATATTGATGAAATTATGTCACGCATTACTCTACCAGGTTCTTTTTTCCTTGCATTAATTGCAATAATGCCGGCTTTTGCAGGCTTCTTCGGTGTTCAATCGGAATTTTCGCGTTTTTTTGGAGGTACTTCTTTATTAATTCTTGTAGGAGTAGTTCTTGATACTCTTCAGCAAATTGAAAGTCATTTGCTGATGAGGCATTATGACGGATTATTGAAATCAGGACGTATTAAAGGACGTTCCGGTACAATTTCCGCCTATTAATTTTTGTTTGTGCAGAATAGATGATATTTCTTAAAACAGAAGATGAAATAGAGTTACTCCGCCAAAGTAATTTACTTGTTGGAAAGACTTTGGCAGAAGTAGCTAAATTAATTAAACCGGGAGTTACTACCAAAGAGTTAGATAAAGTTGCTGAAGAATTTATTAGAGATAATGGGGCAATACCTACATTTAAAGGTTTCCCTAATCATTCGGGTGATCCTTTTCCGTGCACATTATGTACTTCTGTTAATGAAGAAGTTATTCATGGAATCCCCAGCGATAAAGTCGTATTGAAAGATGGTGATATTGTTTCTGTTGATTGTGGTACGTTAATGAATGGTTTTTGTGGAGACTCGGCATATACGTTTTGTGTAGGTGAAGTTGACGAAAAAGTTCGAGAGTTATTAAGAGTTACCAAAGAAGCATTGTATATTGGAATTCAAAATGCAGTAAGAGGTAAACGAATAGGTGATATTGGATATGTGATCCAACAACATTGTGAGTCACATTCTTTTGGCGTAGTTCGGGAATTTGTTGGTCATGGAATTGGTAAAAAAATGCATGAAGATCCTCAAGTACCTAATTATGGGAAAAGAAGCCAAGGAACAATAATAAAAAGAGGTCTGTGTATAGCGATTGAACCGATGATTACTTTAGGTAACAGGCAAATAATCATGGGAAATGATGGATGGACAGTGATAACGAAAGATCGAAAATATGCTGCTCATTTTGAACATACACTAGCAGTTCGTGATGGTTCGGCTGATATTCTTTCATCATTTGAATTCGTAGAAGAAGTTTTAGGGAGTAAAGCAATAAAATAATGGCAAAACAATCTGCAATAGAGCAAGATGGAATGATCGTTGAAGCGTTGTCTAACGCAATGTTTCGGGTGGAGTTGGAAAATGGGCATGAGATTACTGCACATATTTCCGGTAAAATGCGAATGCATTATATTAAGATTTTGCCAGGTGATAAAGTAAGAGTTCAAATGTCTCCCTATGATTTATCAAAAGGAAGAATAGTATTTAGATATAAATAATATAAAATATGAAAGTAAGAGCATCATTAAAAAAGCGTACACCTGAATGTAAAATTGTTAGGCGTAAGGGACGTTTGTATGTTATTAACAAAAAGAACCCTAAATTTAAGCAACGTCAAGGGTAATTTACGGATATTTTTGTAAAAAATAAAAATAAATATATGGCTATAAGAATAGTTGGTGTAGATTTGCCTCAAAACAAAAGGGGTGAAATAGCGTTGATCTATATATATGGTATCGGGCGCAGCAGTTCGGCAAAAATATTAGATAAAGCCGGTGTACATAGAGATATTAAAGTGAAGGATTGGACAGATGATCAAGCTACCAAAATTCGTGAGATTATTGGTGATGGATATAAAGTGGAGGGTGATCTTCGTTCGGAAGTACAATTGAATATTAAGAGATTAATGGACATTGGTTGTTATCGCGGTATTCGTCATCGTATTGGTTTGCCGGTGAGAGGTCAAAGTACTAAGAACAATGCACGTACTCGTAAGGGAAGAAAGAAAACGGTTGCTAATAAGAAAAAAGCTACTAAATAATAATTGTTGATATGGCAAAAAAAACGGTTGCAGCTAAGAAGAGAATTGTTAAAGTGGATGCTAATGGACAATTACACGTTCATTCATCTTTCAATAATATTATTGTTTCTCTTGCAAATAGTGAAGGGCAGATTATATCATGGTCATCTGCTGGGAAAATGGGGTTTAGAGGTTCTAAAAAGAATACTCCTTATGCGGCTCAGATGGCTGCTCAAGATTGTGCAAAAGTAGCCTTTGATCTTGGCTTGAGAAAAGTAAAAGCTTATGTGAAAGGACCGGGTAACGGGCGTGAATCTGCTATTAGGACTATTCATGGTGCTGGTATTGAAGTAACCGAAATTGTTGACGTAACTCCACTTCCACACAACGGTTGTCGCCCTCCCAAAAGACGTAGAGTTTAGAATTACCTTTAAAATGATACTTGATTTTGTTTTTGGATTGCATATTCTTTTTTGTAATCGCGGCTGCAACAAATTGAGTTCATGAATTAAACAATTAAATATTAGAAGAAAAATGGCTAGATATACGGGACCAAAATCAAGAATAGCTCGTAAATTCGGTGAAGGTATTTTTGGAGCCGATAAGGTTTTGTCAAAGAAGAATTATCCTCCCGGACAACATGGTAACTCAAGGAAGAGAAAGACTTCCGAATATGGTATTCAACTTCGTGAAAAGCAAAAAGCCAAATACACATACGGGGTTTTGGAAAGACAATTCCGTAGAATGTTTGAGAAAGCAGAAACTGCTAAAGGTATTACGGGCGAACTTCTTCTTCAGATGCTTGAAAGTCGTCTTGATAATGTTGTTTTTCGTTTAGGTATTGCTCCTACACGTTCAGCAGCGCGTCAGCTTGTTAGTCATAAACATATTACTGTGGACGGAAGGGTCGTGAATATTCCTTCTTATTCCGTAAAGCCAGGTCAGTTGGTCGGGGTTCGTGAAAGATCTAAATCATTAGAAGTTGTTATAAACTCACTTACAGGTTTCAATCATACGAAATATGCATGGATGGAATGGGATGATAATTCAAAGACAGGTAAAATGTTACATATTCCCGAGAGGGCAGACATTCCTGAAAACATTAAGGAACATTTGATTGTAGAATTGTATTCTAAATAATAATTGATTTCATGGCGATATTAGCATTTCAAAAACCTGATAAAGTATTAATGTTGGAAGCGGATTCGAAAATTGGTAAATTTGAGTTTCGTCCGTTAGAACCTGGTTTTGGTATTACGGTAGGTAATGCATTACGCCGTATTCTTCTCTCCTCATTGGAGGGTTTTGCTATTACTACTATAAAAATAGAGGGTGTAGAGCATGAGTTTTCTACTGTTTTAGGGGTGAGAGAGGATGTTACTAACATTATCTTGAATTTGAAACAAGTGAGATTCAAGCAAATAGTTGAAGAGTTTGAGAGTGAGAAAGTAAGTATTACAATTGAGAATTCGACAGAATTTAAGGCAGGTGATATAGGTAAATATTTGACCGGATTTGAAGTGTTAAATCCTGAATTAGTTATTTGCCATTTAGATTCAAAAGCTACTATGCAAATTGATATTACGATTCATAAAGGGCGTGGTTATGTTCCTGCCGAGGAAAATCGTGAATATTGTACCGATATTAATGTGATTCCGATAGATTCAATTTATACGCCAATACGCAATGTTAAGTACTTGGTAGAGAATTTCCGTGTGGAACAAAAGACTGACTATGAGAAATTAATAATTGAGGTTGTGACTGATGGCTCTATTCATTCGAAAGATGCCTTAAAGGAGGCTGCGAAGATTTTGATTTATCATTTTATGCTGTTCTCTGATGAGAAGATTACTCTTGAAACTGCAGATGTGGATGGCAATGAAGAGTTTGACGAAGAGGTATTGCACATGCGTCAATTGCTGAAGACTAAATTGGTTGAGATGGATTTATCTGTTCGCGCACTTAATTGCTTGAAAGCTGCTGATGTGGAAACTTTAGGGGATTTAGTACAGTTTAATAAGACAGACTTGCTGAAATTTAGAAATTTTGGAAAGAAATCGCTTACCGAATTGGATGATTTGTTGGAAGGTTTGAACTTATCGTTTGGAACCGACATTACAAAATATAAATTAGATAAGGAATAAAAATGAGACATAATAAGAAATTCAATCATTTAGGTCGTACAGCTTCTCATAGGGCAGCTATGTTGTCTAATATGGCTTGTTCTTTGATTAAGCATAAAAGAATTACTACGACTGTGGCAAAGGCAAAAGCATTGAGAAAATATGTTGAACCTCTGCTTACGAAAGCTAAGGATGACACCACCCATTCTCGTCGTGTTATATTTAGTTATTTACAAGATAAATATATTGTAACGGAATTGTTTAAGGATGTTTCTGTGAAGATAGGCGATCGTCCGGGTGGATATACCCGTATTCTTAAAACGGGTCATCGTTTGGGAGATAATGCGGAAATGTGTTTTATTGAGCTGGTTGATTATAATGAAAACCTGCTGAAAGAAAAGGCAGTTAAAAAGACTCGCACCCGTCGTTCAAGAAAAGGTTCCGGAAATACCTCTTCTAATGCAGTTGAAACTTCTGCCGTAGAAGTTGTTGAAACCGGCGAAGCAGAAGCCTCAAAAATTGAATAAATCCGGAAAAGGTAGAGAGAACTAAGAATCAGTTTATTTCTATTCCTTTTATGAGATGCGTAGATATATCAATAGATCTTAGAATAAGTTTTATCAGGTATAAAAAAGAAAAAGCGGTAGCTTTTTCTTTTATATTTTATATAATCTTGATTCTTATCCTTTACTTTAGCATTAGCAGTGCTTCCGGGTCTAAATTATTCGCTTCAATATCTTTGAAGTACCGGTAAGTTCCTACTTTTAATTCATAAGTGGCTGCATCATCGCATACGATAATTCCTTTTTCGTGCATCTGCAAAGCACTGATTGTCCACATCTGGCTGATAGCTCCTTCTACTGCGTGATACAAGGCACGGGCTTTGTTGTGTCCGTTTACAATAATGAGTACTTCTTTGGCAGAAAGCACTGTACCCACACCTACGGTAAGAGCCGTTTTCGGTACTTGATTTACATCATTATTAAAGAAACGAGAATTGGCAATGATGGTATCCGTAGTTAATGTTTTGATGCGTGTACGCGAAGTTAATGATGACCCCGGCTCGTTGAAAGCAATGTGTCCATCGGGACCAATCCCTCCTAAGAACAAATCAATCGCTCCGTAAGATTTAATCTTTGCTTCGTAACGGGTACACTCTGCTTCCAAATCGGCGACATTGCCATCAAGTATATTTACATTGTCGCGCGTAATGTCCACGTGACTGAAAAAGTTATTCCACATGAAAGAGTAATAACTTTCGGAATGCTTTTGTGGTAAGCCTACATACTCGTCCATGTTGAATGTTACTACGTTTTTGAAAGAAACGATGCCCTTTTCATTCAGTTCAATCAGGGTTTTGTACATTCCCAGAGGTGAGGAACCGGTAGGTAAACCCAGTACGAACGGCTTTTTAGGGGTAGGTTGTGCTTTATTGATACTTGCGGCTACATAGCCAGCAGCCCATTGGGAAGCAGTCCCATAATCAGGTTGAATGATTAGTCTCATGTCTATTGTTTTTTTTGATTAATGAAAGTAATTAAGGTTCTCAAAGCCGATAAGTTTGCTCTACAAAAATAATACTTTTTTCTCATCTCTGATAAAACTTCCCTTGGAATGCTTCTCTCTCTCTCATTCTTTTCTGCACGCGAGCGGTGAATTCATAGTTCTTTAATCCCCAATCGGGAGCTAATAACAGTTTTTGAGGAGATTGGGAAACGAAACGTTCCAATACAATGTCCGGGCGAAGATGTTCGATATAATCAATGACTAAATCAATGTATTCGTTTACGTCAAATATCCGGAAGAGTTGTGGATTTTCTTCGTATTCGCGCGCCATTCGCGTGCCACGTATCAGTTGTAATTGATGAATTTTTAAGGTTATTAGGGGAAGACGTGATAGTACCGTTGCCTGCTCTACAATATCCTTTCGCGTTTCTCCCGGCAATCCAAGGATGACATGCCCTCCGGTGAGAATGCCGCAAGCCGCTGTCCGCTCTATGGCGTCCCTTGTATCGGCGTATGTATGTCCGCGATTGATACGTTTCAACGTCTCGTCATTGGTGGTTTCAATACCGTATTCTACTAACAGGAATGTGTTTTTATTCAATATCTCTAAATATCGAAGCAGAGAATCGGGTATGCAATCGGGGCGAGTACCTATTATCAAACCAACGACATCGTCCGTGTTCAAAGCCTCTTTATATTTGCGTTTTAATTTGTCAATTTCCGCATAAGTATTGGTATATGCTTGAAAATATGCCAAATATTTCATATCGGGATATTTGCGAGAGAAAAACCGTTTACCTTTGTTCAATTGTTGAGTAATAGATTTTTCTGTTTGGCAGTATTCAGGATTAAAGGTTTGGTTATTGCAATAAGTACAGCCTCCGCGCCCTTTTGTGCCGTCTCGGTTGGGGCAAGTGAACCCGGCATTCAAGGATATTTTCTGAACTTTATGAATGAAATAGTGATTTAAGAATTCGGAGAAACCGCGATAGAGAAAAGAAGATTCGTATTTATGACTGATATTACACATAATTTTGAGGTGGTGATTTAAAAAGTATGCTGCTGTAAGATTTTGGCAATCAGGTTATAAGTGATTATTTTTGTATATGAACATCACACTAACCCTTCATTGCCCTAATTGCCAAATTGCAAAAATAAAGAAAA
>SNRY01000250.1_pt1 | contig 19617 bp, 18 predicted proteins | sample 4693421 | NCBI WGS metagenome assembly SNRY01 (sample SAMN11003215, study PRJNA524138) | termite gut metagenome | isolation source: Bacteroidetes bacterial symbionts from single cell of protist host amplifed... | host: Streblomastix strix ... | reverse complement strand
TTGGGAATGTAATACTCCTAACAATTCTTCTGTTTGCATATGAGGAAAGACCTTAAAGTACTTCATCGTTTTTTCAAACAAAGATAAAAATATTATTCAAACTATCTTGACAGCAATTTAGTATGAGTAGCGAAGTCCGCATGGGCGTTAGGGCTATCCGCTACAATGCTTTTTGTTCGTACCCTCACAAAAAGGATTGTAGCGTATAGCCCGACCCATCGGGGAACGCCCTGATTGAGTTGAAAGTTGAAAATGGAAAGTGGGGAGTATGTACTTTGTCCTAATGTGTTCTTTCTTTTTTGTAAATACACTACGGGTGAAATAAAATAAATTGGTTATAAAATAATGATAAAATATATCCAACAATAGATATTAACTCTTATTTTTGCCCTAATATTTATATATTAAGGCAAAAAGGTAAGATGACAGGTAAAATTGTTCTTATTACGGGTGCGAGTAGTGGAATTGGTGAAGGTTGCGCACGGAAGTTTGCATCGCAGGGAGCGAATGTAATTTTGAATGCTCGCAATGTATCCAAACTCGAAACGCTGAAACAAGAGCTGGAAGCGGCTTATGGCATACGCGCTTTTCTGCTTCCTATTGACGTGCGGGATAGAAGTGCTATGGCAAAAGCTTTGGATTCTTTGCCGAAAGACTGGAAAAATATTGATATTCTGATAAATAATGCGGGGCTTGTAATAGGCGTAGATAAAGAGTACGAAGGCAACCTTGACGAATGGGACATCGTGATAGATACCAATATCAAAGGATTGTTGGCGATGACGCGAATGGTGGTTCCGGGTATGATAGAACGCCAAAGCGGACACATTATCAACATTGGTTCCATAGCCGGAGATGCTGCTTATGCGGGAGGGAGTGTGTATTGCGCTACTAAAGCGGCAGTCAAAGCTCTGTCCGACGGACTACGAATAGATTTGGTTGATACTCCGCTCCGGGTAACAAATATTAAACCGGGCATGACAGAGACAAACTTTAGTGTGGTGCGTTATCGCGGTGATAAACAAACTGCCGACAACTTTTACAAGGGTATGCGTCCGTTGACGGGAGACGATATTGCCGAAACAGTTTATTATGTTGCTTCCGTACCTGCACATATCCAAATAGCAGAAGTTTTGCTGATGCCGGCAAACCAAGCGACAGCAACCATTGTGCATAAAAAATAAATCGGAATGCAATTAAGCGATGAAAGAACAGTTTCGATTTTCGGAAAATAGGGATATTATAAATTAAAACAATCTAAAAATATGAAGGAAATAAACACACTGAAATTATGCGTCTGCTTAGGATTAATCTTGGCGTTGGCATCATGTAAATCAAGTGAAAGCGCTTATAAAAAGGCATACGAAACAGCAAAAAAACAAGAAGTAGCCGAAGTATCGGCAACGGAAAGAACAACGCCTCAGCCTGTGTCAAGAGAAACAAGCGTGCGCAAAGAGAGAGTAACGGTGGTTTCGGGTAATAATACATTAAAGACTTACGGTGTAGTTTGTGGAAGTTTCGGTTTGAAAACCAATGCCGAAGCTTTAAAAAGCTTTCTTCAGTCGGAAGGATACAACAGGGTTGCCATCGTTTTCAATACGGAAATCGTGATGTATCGTGTTATCGTGGAATCTTATGACGATAAAGGATATGCTATTGACGCACGCGAGGCTTTCAAAGCGAAGTATCCTCATAGAAGCGATTTTCAAGGCTCTTGGATTTTGGAAAGATTATAACCCGTATGGTTTTATAAAGCTAGTTATCTTCCTTTCATTTCCAAATACCTGTTAATCACGTCTATCGAAAGATGTTCGGGTGTGGTTAGCAGCGCATAAATACGTGCTGGTGCAAGGTGGATTTTGTTTATACAATCCCTGAAAAGCCTGCTGCTATCTCCTTTGAGAAATCAACCCCGTAAATGGTTTCTTCTTGTAACGGGTAAGCTGGTGTATACCTATGCTTACCCGGTTTTGTGAATAGCTCCGATAGTATCTCGGAATATTCTTCTGCGAACCGGCTACCGAACATTTTGCTCAATATCCGTTCTATTTCCCTGCTGAGTATTCCGAATAAATCAATTTCGGGCGTTACCAACTCACGGTTATAATAGTAATTCGCATTTGCCTGATAAGAGACAATCCGTGCAGTGTCATAGACCAGTGTGTCGGCATGCAATATCATTCGTCGGGATTAAAGTTTTTCAAAGTTGTCAGTGTCGCTGACTATGGAGACATTCTCTAGTTTTTCGCGGGCATGGGCATATTGATAAGCAAGCCCCACTATTACGAATATTCCGGATAAATAGCTTCCGAATATCATGATAACACTAAATACATATTGCATAAAACTATATCCGACGGAAATCGTAACCTCGTTTTGCGTATCACTCAAAAAGAATATGTATCTCACCACAGAAGCAACAATCCACGGTATTGAAGTAACGCTACTTAATGTACTGCTGATAATCCCCATAATGATGAAAACGATAAATACTCCCCGCCACGTGGCAAAGCCCAAACGGAAGGCTTTGGCAAATGACCGAATGATACCGGTGTCTTCAAACAAATAAACAGGGGTAAAAAGGAATAAAGGTAGTGTGCTTACAATAAATAGCGGTATGCTTACAAGCAGGGTGTACCGGCTTGCAACTCCCAGCAAGGCAATTATTCCCACTGCTAAAGATATAACAACGATGGTAAACAAAATCATAAGCAAACCACGCTTCAACCTCTTCAGTAATCCTTGTTTTAAATCGGCGAACGTAATACCGGCTAAACGTTCTTCACGCTCGTTGTATTTTGCCATCAAAGTATATACTATTGATACAAACAGTACGCTGCCTATAAGGCTAAACAGTATTGTTAGTCCGTAATTTACAAAGAAGAGCGATCCGTATGCAAGCCAGTCGCTATTTCCCAAGTTTTGCCATATTTGCGGAGAGTATATTGCATTTATTATCGCATCCATAGTTATTGCCTGTATCAGGCAAATGGGCAGTATCAAGTACGTGATATACTTTAATAAGACTATCCAGTTCTCCTTGATAAACTCAAATGTAGTGTTTATCTTTTCCGTGAAAGAGCGCTTTGCATAAAAGGTAATTTTAGTATCTTGCGGATTCATAATGTTTTTTATTGGGTAAATAAATAGATTACATTTCCTTTCCTTTTTACTTTTGTCTAATAAACACATTTATTGGTGTTCCTCTCAAGTTCCATTTCTCTCGCATCTTATTTTCAAGAAAGCGTTTGTAAGGCTCCTTTACATACTGTGGAAGGTTGGCAAAAAAGACAAAAGAGGGTATTCGTGTGTTGGGTAATTGAGTAATATATTTAATCTTAATGTATTTTCCCTTTACAGAAGGAGGAGGATATGCTTCAATCAAAGAAAGCATTTCTTCGTTCAAGCGAGAAGTGGGAATTCTCACGGCACGGTTTTTATATACTTCCTGTGCCTCCTCAAGCACTTTTAATATACGTTGTTTGGTTAGTGCGGAAGTGAAAATAATGGGGAAATCGACAAAGGGAGCAAAACGCGAATGAATGGCATTCTCAAATTCTTTTATTACTTGTGTCGTTTTGTCTTCCACCAAATCCCATTTGTTTACCACTACAACCAATCCCTTTGAGTTCTTCTGAATAATGGAAAAGATATTCAAATCCTGACTTTCCACTCCGCGCGTGGCATCCATCATCAAGATGCAAACGTCCGCATTCTCAATGGAACGAATGGAACGAATGACGGAATAGTATTCCAAATCTTCATTCACTTTGCTCTTTTTCCGGATTCCCGCCGTATCTACCAAATAGAAATTAAAGCCGAATTTATTGTAACGGGTGTAAATAGAGTCGCGCGTAGTGCCTGCTATTTCGGTAACAATATTCCGGTCTTCGCCGATAAGCGCATTTACTAACGATGATTTACCTGCATTGGGACGACCTACTACTGCAAGCCGGGGAACATCTTCATCCGATATTTCTTCGGCATTCTTTTGGAACTTATCAACAACTTCATCCAATAAATCTCCCGTACCACTGCCTGTAATGGCGGAGATACAAAAAGGGGTTCCTAATCCCAAACGGTAAAATTCGGCTGCATCATATTGCAACTCATTATTATCCGTCTTATTTGCTACTACGATAATGGGATTGGGGGAACGTCGCAAAATAGAGGCAACTTGCTCATCCAAGTCTGTCAATCCGTTTTTGACATCTACGAGAAACAAAATGACATCGGCTTCTTCCACAGCTATCAATACTTGTTTCCGAATTTCTTCTTCAAAAACATCATCCGAATTGACTACCCATCCACCCGTATCAACTACGGAAAACTCTCTGCCAATCCAATCGGACTTGCCGTATTGCCTGTCGCGGGTTGTACCTGCTTCGTCATCCACAATGGCTTGACGGGATTGAGTTAAGCGGTTAAATAAGGTAGATTTACCCACATTAGGGCGACCCACTATTGCAACTAAATTTCCCATAATTCATATTTGATTATCAACTGTATGCATAATTTTTCTTTTACCGGTCTGAATTGGGTGCCGCATGGTTCTTTCCTTAATCAAACTGATAGCCGAAATTCTTCAATTCTTTCTCCGAACTGCGCCAGTCTTTATCCACCTTCACAAACGTTTCAAGATATATCTTCTTATCAAAGAATCTCTCCAAGCTGCGGCGCGCTTCGGTAGCCACTTTTTTCAATGCCTTTCCTTCTTTCCCGATAATAATTCCTTTTTGAGATTCCCGCTCTACATAGATTACCACACGGATACGTATAATCTTTGCTTCTTCCTTAAAGCTTTCTACCGATACTTCCACCGAATAAGGTATCTCCTTGTCGTAATAAAGCAGAATCTTTTCGCGAATAATTTCACTTACAAAGAAACGGGCTGGCTTGTCCGTCCATTGATTTTTTTCGAAATAGGGAGGAGAATCGGGCAACAACTCTTTAATCCGTTTCAACACATAATTTACATTGAACTTGGAAGTAGCTGATATAGGAATTACTTCCGCCAGAGGAAGTCGTTCTTGCCATGTTTCTACCAATTCCGTCAATTTCTCCTGATTGGTAAGGTCTATTTTGTTAATTAATACCAATACCGGAATCGTCTGCCGGCAGACTTTCTCCATAAACTCGTTGTTCTTGTCAGGAGTTTCTATCACATCGGTTACGTAAAGCAGAACATCCGCATCCGTCAAAGCTGAATTAGAAAAATTCAGCATGGATTCCTGCAACTTGTAGTTGGGCTTTAATACACCCGGCGTATCGGAAAAGACAATCTGCATATCATCGGTATTACAAATTCCCATAATCCGGTGACGGGTAGTTTGTGCTTTGAACGTGGCAATGGATATGCGTTCTCCCACCAACACATTCATCAATGTAGATTTTCCGACATTCGGATTACCGACGATATTAACAAAACCGGCTTTGTGCATAAACCTGTATTAATCGGATATAACAGAAAATGCGGAGATGCACGAAGTTTTCTAACCTCCCGCGTACCTCCGCGTATTTTGTATATTAGTATTATCTATTTAGATAAAATATGTATAACTATTGATGATATACCGCTCCATCATACCCCCATTTTACATAAACGGCTCCCCACGTAAATCCGGCGCCGAAAGACGTAAATATCACATTATCGCCCTTCTTGAGTTTTTCTTCAAAATCCCATAAGCAAAGAGGCAAGGTAGCAGCGCTCGTATTGCCGTAATGATCAATATTGACCATTATTTTTTCCATAGGAATATCCAACCTGTTGGCTACAGCATCAATAATACGTTTGTTCGCTTGGTGAGGTATTACCCACGTAATATCTTCTTTCGACAGTCCATTCCTTTCGATTATCTCGGCACAAGCATCGGGCATACAGGATACGGCATATTTGAATACCGTTCTCCCTTCTTGGTAGAGGTAGTGCATACGGTTGTCTATCGTAAAATAAGACGGAGGGCAAACCGACCCTCCCGCTTTCAAGTGCAAAAAGGGCAAACCTTTTCCGTCTGTCCTTAAATAAGCATCTATGATTCCGTATTCTTCATTGGTAGGTTCAATCATAACAGCCGCCGCCCCGTCGCCAAAGAGAGGGCAGGTAGCTCTGTCCCGATAATCGGTAACTCCGGACATTTTCTCCACTCCCACAACGACTATTTTTTTATATCTTCCCGAACGAATAAAAGCCGCCGCCGTTTCTATCGCATAAAGAAAACCGGAACAGGCAGCTTGCATATCAAAAGCAAAAGCATTTTTCAAACCCAGTTTATCACATAAAATGGACGCTGTCGAAGGAAAAATATAATCAGGAGTGGAAGTGGCTATAATAAGTAAATCAATATCATCCGGATTGGTTTCTGTTCTTTGTATCAATTGTTTGGCAGCCTTTCGCGCCATGTACGAAGAACCCAATCCTTCTTCATTTAGTATTCGTCTTTCTTTTATACCGACGCGCGTCATAATCCACTCATCGTCAGTATCCACCATCTTCGAGATCTCGTCATTGGTTAAAACATAACTCGGCACGTATCCACCAACTCCCGTGATTACTGCATTTATTTTTTCCATTAACTTTGTTTTGAATTTGCAATATCCGGACGCTTAACTATACCCAAAGAGGAAAGTTTTCGTTCTTTGGGTATAATTATAATTATCGGGTATTCGGAGTGTTCCATCCGAAATTATACTGCCGCTTCTTTTTCTATAGCCAGTTTACCTCTGTAATACCCACAAGCACTACATACGGTATGATAGACATGCCATTCGCCGCAATTCGAACAAATAGCCAATGTCGGAGCTACTGCTTTATCGTGAGTTCTTCTTTTTGCAGTTCTGGTCTTCGATTGTCTTCTTTTAGGATGTGCCATTTTCTTTCCAAACGTTTAATTATTATCTAATATTTTCTTTAAATCATTCCATCTTGGGTCAAATTCATTCTCTCCGGTAGTTTCTCCCCCCATATCCATATCCACATCTTCAGTTTCTTCGGAGGATAAATCCATTTCTTCGTTGTCTTCTTTGCTGGCATCGGTTCTCAAATGTTTACGCAGTTTACCTACCATGGCTTTATTACATTTCCCCGCCGGATGTACGTGCCTCATCGGAACAGCCGTTACTATAAATTCATATATAAACCACGCCACATTGATACTGCCTTCCTTTTCGGGAATAATTATCAGGTTTTCGCTCTCTTCGGCATATTCCCGTCCGAATTTTACTACCAATTTATCGCCCGAAGACTCAATCGGTTGCTCCATTTCGTCTAAACAACGGTCACACGGAACGCGCACAAAACCCTCCGTTCGGAAAGTCAGTTCAAAAGTAAAAGATACTTTTTTTACCGTAACCGTAATTTTTACTTTTCCCTTCTGAATTTCAGGTCCGTCAATGTTTGCAAAGAAAAGGTTGTCAAGCAAATATTCATACTCGGCAGAGTCTGCCTGCATTCCTTTTAAATCTATTTTATATGCGTCAAACTTTCCCACAGTAATAGTGTCACTATTTATAAACGCCGCAAATGTACAGATAATTCTCTGTAATACAAAAATCTATCAATAAATATTCCCATTGTCAGTGCTTTTGCCTATTTTCTTATGCACTTTTTAAGACCGGAGTGGCGTATAAGACTATTAATTAGGGCGTTCCCCCTGCCGGGGTCGGGCTATCCGCTACAGTATGCACACACTTTCTTATCCCCAGCTGCCGCTCCGCTTAGCTGGGGCTGAATTAACTAAGGCTTTCAGCCTATTATAAGAACTCCAAAGGAGTTCTATATTTATAGAAATGTCCCGATGTAATGCTTTGTTCGACTCCGATGGAGTCGAATATTGCTTTTGTATGCTATTTCTATACATATGTGAATCCTTTGGATTCCTCTTTAATCTTTCGTTTGTCGGTTCTGTCAGGCTCATTTGCTATTTCTATACATTTATAACTCCTTCGTATTCTTTTTTAATCTTACTAATGTCGCTTCTTTCGGGCTGAAAGCCCAATTTATATCAGCTCCGACTACTCAGTCGGGGGAAAGAATACGCCATTCTTCGGCGGAATGAAAGTCCAACATAAAGAGTTCTTTTCAGTTAAGTTGCCTTTTCAAGGCGCAGTTTGCACACGCTTTCTTATCCCCAGCTGCCGCTTCGCTTAGCTGGGGCTGAATTAGTCAAGGCTTTCAGCCTGTTATAAGAACTCCAAAAGGAGTTCCATATTTATAGAAATATCCACATATAAGCCTTGTTCGACTCCGATGGAGTCGTATATTGCTTTCGTATATTATTTCTATAAATATATGAATCCTTTGGATTCCTCTTTAATCTTTCGTTTGTCGGTTCTATCAGGCTCGTATGCTATTTCTATACATATATAACTCCTTCGGAGTTTTCATAAAAATCTTTTTTAATCAAAATCAAATCATTTCATAGACAAGTATTAATGATATATTCTTTATACCCTTATCGTTCTTTCCTCCTTTCTACTATTCCTTTTCATATTTTTATCCTATTCTAATCCTATTTTATTCAGTAATTATTCATTGATTCTTTAGTGTTTCTTTAGTGATTGTTTATTGCTTGTTCAGTAAATCAATAAATATTCGATGAAAAATGAGTATCATATCAACTAAATGGGACTAAAATATCGAATACTATTTTTCATATCAATAACCATTATATTATATCTGTACTTATACCTGCAAATAATAAATTGTTGAATGAATCATTTCATTATGTAAACCAATCAAAGACCAACCAACCCAACGGGCGCAATTCATCCTATTTATATTTTGTAGAAAAATTATACTGTGAAAAGTGAAAATGCTGAAAATGTCTGTACATTTGCTAATGAATCATCCCAATTACGCCTACTTATCTATATCGGATTTTAAATATGACAACTCCAAGACACGTTCTTAAAACAGCTACTCTCCTTTTTACGATTATATTCAGCTTGAATTGCGGACACAGTCTTCAATTAGTAGCGCAAACGCCGCCGCGCATCATTAATATTATCAACTTCATCAGGCAATCCGAGCCACGCGACGAAGCCATAACAGAAGACGTACTGTACGAAACAGTCGTTCAGCAGATAAAACAGTTGAGTGAATACCAATTGCCCGGTACATTTTTGCTGCAATATGACGCATTGATTAATCCGCGATATCAAACACTCCTGAAAAACAATTCGATGCCTGTATGTGAAATTGGCGCTTGGTGGGAAATCACACAGCCTCATGTGGAAGCAGCCGGTTTGAATTGGCGCGGACGCTACTCGTGGGATTGGCATGCCGATGTTGGTTTTGCCACCGGCTACTCACCTAAAGAACGCGAACAACTGGTGGACGTTTATATGGAGAAATTCAAATCCATATTTGGCAAATATCCCGCTTCGGTCGGTTCGTGGTTCATTGATGCCCATTCGCTGGCTTATATGTACGACAAATACCATATAACGGCATCCTGCAACTGCAAAGACCAAATCGGCACAGACGGCTATACGCTCTGGGGAGGATATTGGAACCAAGCCTACTACCCCAGCCGGAAGAACGCATACATGCCCGCGCAAAACGAAGCGGCGCAAATATCCGTACCCATCTTCCGTATGTTAGGAAGCGACCCTATCTATCAATACGATAATGGATTGGGAGGAATGACGCAAGGAGTTGTTTCGCTGGAACCGGTGTATAAGGGAGGCGGAGCCAATCGTCAATGGGTGGAGTGGTTCTTCAACTCCTTATTAGACCCTACTTTGAATTTTAACTATGCGCAGGCAGGTCAGGAAAATTCGTTCACATGGAACCAGATGAAACAAGGACTTGAGATACAAATCCCTCTGATTGATTCACTGCGAAAGCAAAACAAAATCCGGGTAGAAACATTGGAAGCATCCGGTAAATGGTTTAAAGAACAGTTCTCGGTAACACCGCCAACCGCCTTTTCTGCACTGAGCGATGTTCGCAACGAGGGCAATAAAACCCTATGGTTCAATAGCCGCTACTATCGCGCCAACCTTTTATGGAAGGACAAGTCTTTCCGGTTCAGAGATATTCACTTATTCGACGAAAATTTCAAATCCGACTATCTCACCCAAGCGGGCACATCCGATCAATGCGTTTATACCACACTGCCTGTTGTTGACGGCTTTCTATGGAGTACGCGAAGCGAATTAGCCGGTTTGCGCATAGTAGATAAAAACGGCAATGATTGGGAATTTGGTATGCCAACGGTGAGCAGGCTCTCTGAAAACGTATTGCAGGTTGAATTTTCCACCACTTCCGGTCAAACATTCAATATCATTTTCTACGAAGACCGTTTTGAAGTTGCTTGTGCAAAAGGAGGCAAAGAAGCGGCGTGGGCGCTCGAACTAAAAACTGCATCCGGCAAGGAACTCCCGTTTCAAAAGATGAATGAAAACGAGATAAAAGCCTCTTTCAAAGGTTTTGAATATGCGATAGCGTGTAAAAAAGGAAAGGTGGAAAACGTTCCGGGAAGTGTTTTTCGCATCCTGCCCGTAGAGAATAAAATCATAATGGATTGTGCAAAGAGAGAACAAATTATATAGGTATGAAACCAACATTCAAAATAGGATTATTTGGAACCGGACTGGATACGTATTGGGGACAATTTGACGGACTGCTCAATTCCCTAATATCTTATCAGACAGAAATAAAAGAGGGCATCGAAACCCAATGCAATGTAATGATTGTTGACGCAGGCATGGTGGATAATTCGCAAAAAGCGCTCGAAACGGCTTCTTTCTTTGCAAAAGAAGAAGTTGATTTGGTCTTCCTGTATGTAGCTACCTATTGTCTTTCATCCACCATTCTGCCTATTGCACAGCGATTGAAATGTCCTATAATTGTGCTGAATTTGCAACCCGTTCCCGCTATTGATTACGATTATATCAACGGATTGGAAGACCGTGGAAAAATGACCGGCTATTGGTTGGCTCATTGTCAGGCTTGTTCCATCCCTGAAATAGCGAATGTGTTTAATCGTGCCGGATTACGTTACAATTTTGTAACCGGCTATCTGAAAGATGAGAGAGCATGGGCGGAAATAAAAGCTTGGGTAGAGGCAGCCCGCGTTCAATATGCGATGAAAAACAATCGTCTGGGCATACTCGGTCATTATTATTGCGGCATGTTGGATGTTTACACCGATATTACTCAACAATCCGCCGTATTCGGCACGCACATGGAAATTCTGGAAATGTGCGAACTTAAAAAATACCGCGATGAAGCCACAGAAGAGGAAATACAGGCAAAAGTGAAAGAGTTTCGGGATTGCTTCAATGTCGTTCCCGAATGTGAAGAACAAGAGATTCATCGTGCGGCACAAACTTCTGTTGCTTTGGATAAGCTTGTCCAAACACACGGTTTAGGCTCAATGGCATACTATTATGAAGGGGTAGATGGGAATAGCTATGAAAATATTGCCACCTCAGTTATCGCCGGCAACACCCTATTGACAGGAAAGAATATCCCTATTGCCGGCGAATGTGAAGTGAAAAACGCGCAAGCCATGAAGATTATGGCAGAATTTGGGGCAGGGGGTTCGTTCTCTGAATTCTACGCGATGGATTTCAATGATGATATTGTCATGCTAGGACATGACGGTCCGGCTCATTTTGCTATTGCCGAGGGGAAAGTGAATTTAGTTCCGCTACCTGTTTATCACGGTAAGCCCGGCAAGGGTTTATCCATCCAGATGACCGTTAAGCAAGGTGATGTAACGCTGTTGTCTGTTTGTGAAAATCAAAACGGCGTATTTCTTTTGGTAGCGGAGGGGCAATCCGTTGAAGGTCCGACTTTGCTAATCGGAAATACAAACAGCCGCTATCGTTTCCCAATCAGTGTGCGAGAATTTATTGATAGTTGGAGCAAAGCAGGTCCTTCGCATCATTGCGCGGTAGGTATCGGTCATATCGCCGATAAACTGGAGAAATTGGCATTCTTATTGCATATTCCCGTGGTAAAAGTTTGCTGAGAAGAGACAAAAAAACGCTTAAATTATGACAACAATTTTACTTATCGGCATAGCCATCCTCCTTATTGTCAATATTTACCTAACAAGTAGAGTGAAGAAGGGCGATAGCGCGGACGAACTGAAATCAATACTGATTAAAATTGATTCGGATATTTCCAAAATAGACCCCTTAATCAGAGATGAGTTTGGGCGAAGCAGAGAGGAAAATCAGCAGTCCTTTAAAAATAACCGGGAGGAACTTAGCACTTCATTTAAACTTTTAGGGGAAACGTTGACAAAAACAATAACCGATCTTTCGACTGCTCAAAAAAACCAATTCGATACCTTTTCAAAGCAATTGGGAGAGCTTGTAAAGTCGTTTGACGAAAAAACCAAGAGTTTACAAGAACAATTAGAGAAATCAGCCAAAGACAACAGGACGGAGCAAGCAAACTCTTTGAAGTCTTTTGAAGAGAAGTTTACTCTAAACGTAAAGGAGTTCAATAACCTTCAAAAACAAAAGTTTGATGACTTATTAAACAAGCAAGAGCAAATTAAAAAAGATACGGAAGACAGGCTGAAAGAGATTCGGGAAACAGTAGAAAGCAAACTAAAAACGCTTCAGGAAGATAATAACAAGAAACTTGAAGAAATGAGGATAGTAGTGGACGAGAAGCTTCAGGAAAGTGTTGAAAAAAGATTTAATGAATCATTCAAATTGATTAGTGATCGGTTGGAGTTAGTTCACAAAGGCTTGGGAGAAATGCAGTCGCTTGCTTCGGGCGTGGGAGATTTAAAAAAGGTTCTTACCAACGTGAAGACCAGAGGAAATTTGGGAGAAATACAGTTGGGCGCTATTCTTGAGCAAATTCTTTCACCGGAGCAATACGATCAGAATGCCATTGTCAAAAAAGGCTCTCAAGAGCAAGAGCGAGTGGAGTATGTGATAAAATTACCCGGAAAGGATAACGATAATAAATCTTTGTTGCTGCCTATCGACTCGAAATTCCCGAATGAAGATTACCAACGCCTGCTGGAAGCTTATGACAATATTGCCAATTTAACGCCGGATACGGTTAAATTAGCGACCAATCAATTTGAGAACTCCGTTAAAAAGAATGCGAAGGACATTAGGGATAAGTATATCAACCCGCCTGTAACAACAGATTTTGCCATTATGTTTGTACCGACAGAGGGCTTGTATGCCGAAATATTAAGAAGAACAGGGCTTTTTGAAGTATTGCAGAGAGATTTTAAGATTACGGTAGTGGGACCTACCAATCTGGTTGCGTTCTTGAGCAGTTTGCAAATGGGATTTCAAACGTTAGCCATAGAAAAACGTTCCAGCGAAGTTTGGGGGATTTTGAGTGCTGTAAAAACCGAATTCGGGAGGTTTGGAGAGGTGTTGGCAAAAACAAAGAAAAAACTCACCGATGCTGTCAATGTGATTGAAAACGCAGAGCAAAGGTCCAGAACCATTGAACGGAAACTACGAACGGTGCAAGAATTGCCCCAAGAAGAAGCAAACGCACTACTCGGAGAAGCCATTGAAGTAGAGCCGGACAATGAGCAGACCGATAATGATGAAACTTAAAAAACGACTGTTTACCGTTGGACACAACACTACTTTCTTGGTGGTTTGTCTTCTACAAAGACCAACTACTACTTGAACGGACAAGCGAAAACCTTGTCGTTCCTTGCAAGACGAACGCTCCCATATCATCGGGCAAAACCACAACGATTCACGACATTACGGCTCTTGATGGTTGCCCCTGCCGGGCATTTACCATCCCCAGTCCGCCGGAGAACAATGAACGATACGTGCTGATAGGCTTGCGAGAATCCTATAATTATATTTCGCACGAACTTTTCACCCTTGCAGGCAAAGCGCGCGAAATACTACATTGGGATACGCACAGCCGCTTCTGTCCCGTATGCGGAACTCCTACAAAACAGATTACCTCGATATTTAAGCAATGCCCAACGTGCGAGGAAGAATTATATCCTCCCATAGCCGTCGCCATATTGGCTTTAGTTCGTAAAGGCGATTCGATACTATTAGTACGCGCGCGCAACTTTAGAGGCAGTTTTCACGGTCTCGTGGCAGGATTTTTAGAAACGGGAGAAACGCTGGAAGAGTGCGTGCAACGTGAAGTGTTGGAAGAAACGGGCTTGAGAGTAAAGAACCTTACCTACTTCGGCAACCAACCTTGGCCCTTTCCAAGCGGTTTGATGGTAGGCTTTGTTACCGACTATGATGGCGGGGAGATACAATTGCAAAGCGAAGAATTAAGTTTCGGCGCTTTCTACACAAAAGACAGCTTGCCCGAACTACCGGGGAAGATAAGTCTGGCAAGAAAGATGATTGATTGGTGGATACAATCATTTTAAATCTCTTATATCCGAACATTTATTCCTTTTTATCTGAAAAAAGAAAAAAAAGATGATTTCCATTTTCGTATATAGAGATAAAAAACTAATTTTGGCGGTTGAATTCGGATTTAATATAAAAAACAAAAGAATAACATAAAATGGCTAATCAAAAAAACAACACAGGGCAAGTAAATGTAGGAGAAGTCGTTACACAGTCGGAAGCATTTATCATCAAGTACCAGAAAGCAATTATTGGAGGGGTTATTGCCATAATACTTATTGTAGGGGGAGTTTTGGCGTACAAACATTTGTATGCTGACCAGCGTGAAGAAAAATCTCAAATTGCGCTTTTCAAAGGTGAAGAATATCTCCGAAACGGAAACTATGAAGTGGCTTTGAACGGCGATAGCCTTGGTTACATTGGCTTTTTACAAGTTGCTGAACAATATAGTGGAACCAAAACAGCTAATTTAGCTAAAGCCTATGCAGGGCTTTGCTACAAGAATCTGAAAGATTACGAAAAGGCTATCGAATACCTAAGCAGTTTTAACGGTAACGACCAAATGGTTGCTCCAAGCATACTCGGTGCTATCGGGAATGCTTATGCCGAGTTAGACCAGTTGGATAACGCCGTTTCTTTCTTATTGAAAGCTGCCGACAAAGCCGATAACAATACGTTAAGCCCTATCTTTTTGAAACAAGCTGGACTAATATTGATGAAACAAACCAAATACGACGATGCCGTCAATGCTTACACCAAGATTAAAGATAACTATTTTCAGTCTTACCAAGCGATGGACATTGACAAATACATCGAACAAGCCAAAATGATGAAAAAATAAAATTTCAATAAGATCATAAAGTTATATTTTAGGGGGCTGCTCCTGATGGGAATCAGGGCAGTTTTTTTATAAGACTTAGTTCTTTAAAACATACAATTTACCGATTCATAAACTCATAGATTTTATGGCGACAAAGAATCAAAATTTATCTATTTACAACGCTAACTCTGTTCCTAATGCAAAAGACATGATCTTTGGAATTGTAGTTTCCGAATGGAATAGCGCTATTACAGATGCCCTGTTGAAAGGTGCGGTAGAAACATTAAAAAAGCATGGAGCCAAAGAAGAAAATATCAAAATAATAAAAGTGCCCGGCAGTTTTGAACTTATCTTTGCAGCCAATCAAATGGCAAATAGCGAAGAAGTAGAAGCTATTATCGTGTTGGGATGCGTCATCAAAGGGGAGACTCCTCACTTCGACTATATTTGTATGGGAGTAACACAGGAGATTGCCAGACTGAATGCAGACAATGATGTTCCTGTAATTTATGGTTTAATCACTGCCAATACGCTGGAGCAAGCACAGGACAGATGCGGAGGTACGCACGGTAACAAGGGGGTTGAATGTGCCGTTGCCGCAATAAAAATGATAAATCTTTTTGGAGAATGAATAAATAATTATACCTTTGCGGTATATATAGATAAAGGGGCAAATACCAGAGTGGCCAAATGGGGCAGACTGTAAATCTGCTGGCTTCGCCTTCGGTGGTTCGAATCCATCTTTGCCCACGCTATTGCGGAAGTAGCTCAGTTGATAGAGCATTAGCCTTCCAAGCTGAGGGTCGCGGGTTTGAGTCCCGTCTTCCGCTCTAAAACAAAAAAAGAGGCAGAATATAATTCGCCTCTTTTTTATATCTTTTGGTAATGGTTTCGCAATTACACCTAAACGTACTCATCTCCCATCTTTATCCGGGCATCATTTACATATTTGCGAATAGCGTGCTCTTCACTCTTTTTACAAATAAGCAACACATTATCCGATTCTGCCACCAGATACTCACTCAACCCCTCAATCACTACGAGCTTGTCCTTTGGAAGCGCGATAATATTCTCGTTGCAATTGTATAGCAACGACTGACCTTTTAACACCACATTACGATGCTTGTCTTTGGGCGATATATCGTATAAAGCTCCCCATGTTCCCATGTCCGACCATCCGAAGTCACCCAGCGAAACATAAACATTATCCGCCTTCTCCATAATTCCATAATCAACGGAAATGTTTGGGCAAGTGGGGTATTGTTCGTCAATGAAAGCCTTTTCGTCAGGAGTTCCATATACCTTATCGGAACATAACTTAATGGTAAGGTCGGGCAAAAGATTTTCTGCTGTTTCAATAATTGTGTTCACATTCCACATGAACAATCCCGAATTCCAATAAAACTCCTTGCTCTCAAAAAAGACTTTTGCCAACTCCAGCTCCGGCTTTTCCGTGAACGTCTTTACTTTATAAATATCTTTCCGCTTTTTCTCTGCTATCTGTATATAGCCATATCCTGTTTCCGGGCGATTGGGCTTCACGCCGATAGTCAGCAAGTTATTTGAAGCTTCTACAAACCTAAGACCTTTCTGCACGGCAGTTAAAAAATCTCCTTCTTTCAGAATCAGGTGATCGGAAGGAGCTACTATAATATTAGCTTGAGGATTTATCGCTCGAATATGATATGCTGCCCATACAACGCAAGGAGCTGTATTTCTTCTCATAGGCTCCAACAGTATTTGTTCCGGTTTCAATTCTGGCAATTGCTCCCTTATCAAATCGGCATACAAATCATTGGTAACTATCAGAATATTTTCAGTAGGAATAATGTTGTTAAACCTGTCAAATGTCTGTTGCAGTAGAGAACGACCTGTTCCGAGAAAATCTAAAAACTGTTTGGGAAAAGTAGTTCGACTAAACGGCCAAAATCGGCTACCTATTCCACCTCCCATGATAACACAATAATCGTCCTTATTCGCCTTAATCATGTCTTTAAAATTTTTCACAAAAGTAGCACTTATTTTGCGAATGAGAAAAGCGCTTCGGAATGTTATTGAACAGTAAAGGCAGGCAATCCTTTCAGTATGGGAGTATATATATTTTGAACAAATATAATCTTATTCGTATAAATGAATTCCCAAATTTGTACTCAATGAAATAGGATTTAAATGTTATAAAAATATAAATGTCTGCTTTTCATGAAAAGCAAGTTCCAAAAAAGCTAGTAGAAATTAAAAATAATAGTTACTTTGTAGGCAAATTCATATCCTATGATGAAAAGTATTGCACATAACAGTTATTTTTTTAAGGTGTCAAAAAAACATTTGTATTTTGCCAAATCTCCATATATTTGAATCTAGCTTTGTAAATTCTTCAATTATATCAATAAATTATTAATTTTAAATTAAAGCAATTATGGCCTCAAACATTTCAAGAAGAAAGTTTCTTAAAGCCGGTGCAACAGCCGCTCTAGGGTTAACAGTGGTTCCCAATTCAATTTTAGGAAAATCATTTGGACACGTTCCGCCAAGTGACAAGCTTAATATTATCGGTGTTGGAGTAGGTGGACGCGGTTCCGCCGATTTGCAAGCTCTGGCAAAAAGCGAAAATATTATCGGATTGTGCGACATCGATTGGAAATACACTGATGCGGTGTTCAAAACCTATCCGGGCGCAAAGAAATACTACGATTACAGAAAAATGTTCGACGAACTGGGAAAGTCAGCTGATGCTGTTCTAGTAGCCACTGCCGACCATACACATGCACTTGTAGCTGCTCAAGCCATCACTATGGGTAAACACGTATATGTGGAAAAACCACTTACCCATACTGTTTATGAATCCCGTCTGCTCACAAAACTTACCGCCCAATATAAAGTGGCTACTCAAATGGGTAACCAAGGCGCATCCGGTGAAGGTGTTCGTCAAACATGTTCATGGATATGGAACGGTGAAATAGGTGAAGTTACTAAAGTAGAAGCTTTTACCGATCGCCCTATCTGGCCACAAGGATTGACTCGTCCGGAAGGAGTTAAAGTTCCGAATACGATGAATTGGGATTTATTCTTAGGCCCGGCAAAAGAACGTCCATTTAATCCGATATATACTCCATGGAACTGGCGTGGTTGGTGGGATTTCGGAACGGGAGCACTTGGTGATATGGCATGTCATATCTTACACCCTGTATTCAAAGCACTAAAACTCGGTTATCCTACCCGCGTACAAGGTAGTTCTACTTTATTGCTGACAGAATCTGCCCCCAATGCACAAACAGTAAAATTCGTATTCCCTGCTCGTGATAATTTGGCAAAAGTAGGTTTGCCCGAAGTTGAAGTACATTGGTATGACGGAGGTTTGAAACCAGTACGTCCGGACGGCGTACCAGCAGGTAAAGATTTGAATGACGCCGGAGGCGGTGTTATTTTCCACGGAACCAAAGATACGTTGATTTGCGGATGTTATGGCGTAAATCCTTGGTTATTGTCAGGTCGTAAACCAAGCACCCCTTCAGTACTGAGAAAAGTAACCGAATCTCATCAATTGGATTGGGCACGTGCTGCTAAAGAAAGTGCTTCAAGTCGTGTAGAATCTGCTTCTTCTTTTAGTGAATCTGGTCCTTTCAACGAAATGGTGGTAATGGGTGTATTGGCAGTGCGTTTACAATCTCTCAACCAAGAGTTGCAATGGGATGGTGAAAACATGGCATTCACGAATATTTCCCCTGATGCTACTATCCGTACAGTTATCAAAGACGGTTTCCAAATCAAAGATGGTCACCCGACTTTCAACAAAACATATACCGATCCGGTAAATGCGCAAGCTTATGCACAAGAACTTATCAAGCATACTTATCGTGATGGTTGGAAATTGCCTGATATGCCTAAATGAGAGTGTATTGTTTAATTAAACGTTATATAAACATGAAAAGATTATTTTACGGATTAACTTGTTTTGTAATTGCCGGAGCATTTATTGCTTGCGGCGGGAACAAAAGTAAGAGTACGGATGCGGCGACTATTGATACTAAAACTGTGCCAACTGTACCGGAATACGTAGTGGTAGATAAACCGAGCGCTGATCTTTCTAAATTTAAGGTTGACAAAGACGGTTATATTGTGCTTTTTGATGGGAAATCCCTCGAAGGATGGCGTGGCTATGGTAAAGACGCTGCTCCCGAAAGATGGACGGTTGACAATGGAGCGATTAAACTCAGCGGTGCTAATGCCGGCGAATCTCAAGACGGAAAAGGTGGAGATTTACTGTTTGCTCATAAATTTAAAAACTTTGAGTTTGAATTTGAATGGAAAATATCCAAAGGTGGAAACTCCGGAGTTCTTTATTTAGCACAGGAAAGTCAATCTAAAAACCCTGACACAGGTGAATTGCAATGGGATGGTGAAAACATGGCATTCACGAATATTTCCCCTGTGCTTCGGGAGCTGAGATATAAACGTGTTCCCAT